>Ga0105054_10003393_pt1 | contig 24694 bp, 12 predicted proteins | sample BON02_FD_78091 | JGI IMG/M metagenome (GOLD analysis project Ga0105054, IMG submission 78091) | Freshwater microbial communities from Lake Bonney liftoff mats and glacier meltwater in Antarctica - BON-02 (megahit assembly) | ecosystem: Environmental > Aquatic > Freshwater > Ice > Glacier...
CGAGGGATGCAATTAAATTACATCAGGAGAAATATAATGCGAATTCAGTGATTCCACATAATGTTCTTGCTTCTGATTACCTCACGGATTGCCATCAGGCTCTTTTCTTTTAACAAGATACTCATTCTTGATGGCTTTTATCCACTACTATAGTAGTTTTAAAAATCGATTTTTGTTGTTAAAAAAAGAACTGATATACTAGAACTTAAATATTTTTCCATTCGAAATATATCAAAATTCTATCTGTCAGTTTTATAAAGGAACACGTGATGAATCATTTTCTTAAATCTCCACGCCCAAATCCAAATATTGATGAAGATCTGTGATTTTGAAAAAACAGGGGTATTATTAACACCACTTTAGGTTTTACTGGGGATATGTATTCTAATTCTCCTTGATTCGCCATTTTTTAAGGCTCAGCAATTCGAGCCATGGAATCAATTCGTGTCCTCCTTCAGTGTAAAAATTGGCGAATTCTTCAAAGGATAGTTCATCTCCGACATCTAATTCAGAATAAACGGATGTCACCAATTCATTAATACAACTATCAACGATAGTCCACATTTCCACAGCAGAATGATTGACACTGGCGTCTTCACTCAAAACAAATAGACCAGTTAATATGGAGGCAAGCAACTCTTGTAGGTCCTCCTGAGTATATGAATCGTTTCCATCTGGATCGAACAGGTTCCAAGCCAACTGCAACTTCTCGCTTTTAGAACCACCCACTAGTAACAAGAGTCCGCACAATAAGTTGGTAGTTGGAACCTTTCGCATTCCTGCCCTGTCGTAAGCGAAAAACATACTGGAAAGCATTCTGGAAAGAAACACCTTTTCTTCCACAGACAATACCAAGTGTGATGTTAATAATCTAATACTACTATCAAAATCCGTTTTTGACATAGTGTCATTTTCGAATGCTGATAGAATATCTGATGGTGCGAAACTTTGGAAATCTGAGAGAGCAGTAAGCCTGTTCACCATGCTGATGTCATTTTGAGAGAAAGCCAACACCATTTTCTCGTTATGACCCTCCGATAAATAAAACTTGAATACAAGTGACCGTACAGGTGGAGCAGGTCTGCCTACTAATTGTGTCCATTTGGCCACTTCAAGTAATTCTATCCAAGGCGCCTTGGTATAACCGCCCTCACTATACCATCGGCCAAACTCAGGAAACGTGATCGACGCGGAATTCTCCCGAATCGACTCTCGGAATATCATCGCTGTTAATTCGATGCCGTATTCGTTTAAGTGTTTAATTGTGTTCGTCGTTAGTGGATGGAGCGACGTGACGGAAAGAATACCGATAATAAATGAAACAAGGTAAGAATGAAGCTCTGCTCGAGGTATATTGATGACGTCGCGTCCAAATGCCTTGAATGCAAAATCCAACTTGTCACTTTTCTTTCCAGATGTGAAAAGTAATAGCCCGCATAAAAGCTTACGGGGAAGGATTATCCCATGATCAAGATCAGAGTAGGCATTCATCATGCGCATGAGTAGGCTTTTGGAAGCATCCGTGGTCGCTTCAAGGTCAACAAGTAGTCCCGAATGTGCCCCAGTGCGAATGACACTGCGCGAATCAACAGTAAGTGCGTGTCTATGAATAATATTTTGTAGATGATCTGGAGACAATAGATGTAATCCGGTTGTCGTGGAGATAAACTCAACATGATACACATCCTCAGAAAATACCTCCAATGTCAATTCTGTGTGAAGTCTAAAAACAAATATTGGATGCTGGTTGGAAAAGTCAAACGTAATGGGCCACTTGCTGATGTCATACAGTTCTAGGTAAGGAACGATTTGATGTCCAATTTTCGAATACCAACTGGCAAAAATTTCAAATGACGTTGAAGGCTGGGCCATGCTACTTAGAGTGCTCGCCACACTCTTTTCAACCAACTCCCGAATTTCACTGACACTCATAGAATTCACTTTGTGTGTAAATCCAAAGACTGCTAACAGAAGTGACATCATGAAACGATGCATATCGGTGGGGCCTACCCGTCCAGTTTTCTTCTTGTCGAACATCGAGAAAGCTAATGCTAGTTTATCGCTCTTATTCCCATTCGCTAGCAGCAACGCTGCACAGCTTAACTCGTCTAGAGGAGCAAATCCGTGTCCGGTGTCAAAGAGGGAGAAACATTTCAAAATCTCGCCACGGAGGTGAAGAAGTCCAGGTTTAACGGAACTTTCAATTCCGAGAATTCTCTTGATTGCCTCGAGAAATTGATCCTTGGAGACGATTGGTTTCAAAAAGCATTCTCCTAGTATTTGAATAACTTCATCAGGAGATTTTGGTGCGCTCTGAAACAAACTGCGGAAATGATTCAAGTCGAGCTTGTCGATATCGATTTCTTCTCCATCAGGCGAGAGATTTATATGAAATACTGTCTCGTCAACAGATTCATCTGACTCCTCTTCATCGGATTCCTCGTCATCTGATGCATCCGATAGATCATCCGAATACATGTCCTTGAAAGGCCACTTCGAAAGGCTTAGCAGCTCAAGCCAAGGCACTTGGGCATGTCCAGTTTCATTGTACCATTGACCGAAATCTTCAAAGGAAACTAATTGACGATCATCCTTATTCAACCAATCGTAAATACCGCGTGTTGCATCCACAGCCGTCTCATCAATCAATTTGTACACTTCATCGGCATCAAGTTCAGGTGCATCTTTCCTCAATGCGAATAGAATGGTGAGGAACGAACGAAGGTATCGTGTCATGTGTGCATGTGTTAGGAGGCCGACATCCTCATCGTCGAACAAGTTAAAAGAAAGCCCCAACTTATTGGACTTGTTTCCACGACATAATAAACTCAATCCACTGAAAAGCTCATCAGTATGAACGCTGCCTACGTTATCTCGGTCATATGCAAAGAAAAACGTGGAAAATGAATAGGACAAACTTTGTTGCTCCTCTCTTGCAATACGATGTACGGGTATAAGCACACGAACACAATTGTCAAATTCGACCTTGGTTATTTGCTTTCTTTCTGAAAAGTCTCGGAATTGATTCAAAAGCTTCTCAAACGGGATGTCTGCCAGGCCGGAGGAGCGAGCGATTTGTTCCAAATATGTGACTTCGGCAGCAGTGATCACCAACTCTTTTCCACGAACAAGAGTGAATCGAAAGGTAGGGGATGACGGGGTCGTTTGATAAAGCTCCAGAAGTTTTTCAATATTTGACACATTGCCGAGAATCTCGCACCAAGGCATGAGGCTTTTTCCAATGGATTTGTACCACGCTAGAAATCCATCAAAGGCAACCTTTTTGGAACCCACATATTCGTGTAGAGATTCCCAGATTTCCATAGTTGTAGATATGATTCGACTTGCCACATATTCCGCAGGTTGTGTGCATACAGATTCGCTAATTGCAAGAGTTACAGTGAGAATGGAGCGAATAATGTTCAACAAGTTAGAATAATGAATCACCAGGTCATTTTCCTCGTCATTAAAAAAATCGAATAAAAGGGCGAATTTCGATTTTGCTGGACCTGGGCTGAGGAACAATAGCCCAGTGAAAAGGTCAACCGTTCGAACACTTCCGTTGCCTTCATGATCAAATGCGTGGAAAATACGCCAAAATAAATCCTGTACGATCTCATTCTCTCCTGCAGAGCAAAGATGCTCTTCCACTAAATTCTCATAAACGTCATCGCCGATGTCCCCACCAGCCAACTCCTCATAGTCTATCATCAGCATCCCCAGTGCTTCAAAATCAAGATCTCGTTCAACAAAATTGTCGCACAGAGCTCGCAATTTAGTCATATCGCTCTCGCTCATTGTCACAACGTCCCCCCCCACCAGATAGAAATTCACATTGAAACCCACAGCTGGAGGACTAGGATGTTGCACGGCTACCATCTGATCATCCCTAAATCCCACCAGAAGTCCCATCCTTTTGCCAGCAAATACATCCGGCTTCGCTAATCCTACCAAACTCAATGGGTATACACTTTGTCCTTGACTGAATCCAACGATCTCGGACTTTTCCAGTTGGAAAGCCTTCGAAAGATGCTGTAACAACTTTTCCACATCTGCAGAAACAAGATAAGCTGATGAATATAAGCAATGGTTAATACTGGTACTTACCGCTTTGTAATGGCACAGTTGCTACCCTGCCTCCATATTCACAAGTGATCCACGACATGAAATAGAAGAATGTTGTGCTTTCAATTTAGGTATTCGAATGTAAATACCTCCAGTAACCTATAGTATGTCCTATGTATCAGTCATAGTACTGATTTCAAATAATTTTGTATAAAACACAATTTTGAAGTGTTCTAATTCTGAGGGGTATTTCTTCGTTCACTGTGTTTAACTTAATTAAACCTGTCCAAAACACATTTCATTAACAACAGCGAACAAAATAAAAATGTTCACTGTACTTCCATTGCATGAATCAGCATGATTGCTAAAAAAAGTTCATTTGGTGTAAATTGGTCAAAGTCTCATAGAAAGAAAGGGCCGTGGTTGGATGGGTTGAAGAGCCAGTGAAGAAATGTACAAGTCTTAGATATACACAAATATTAGAAACGATATGTACAATGATTTTTCAAAAAATGCGCACCCCAAGTGGGTTTATCCCTTCTTTTAATAATTAAAGAATATAATAAGATCAGCCAAGAGGAAGTTTACAATAATCATCATGCATGCAGTTTTAGTAAGATGGTCGTATGATGCAAGAGAGGAAGGTGATTTATCAGTGGAAGAGGGCCAGAAATTGGTACTGGTTCAACATGTGAGCAATGACTGGAGTTTGGTACGCAATGGAGCTGAAGAAGGATTGATTCCAAGGTCTTACATACACGAGTCCAGTATGGATTCAAGCAGTGTCAATGGAATTGAAGAAGAGCTTGTGGCAAATTCTCATTTGCATGAAACGAGAATGAGCCACAACAATTACGCTGTCGAAGAGGTTGTTCTGTCGGAGGAGTCGTATCGGGGTTTTATGTGCATTTTATGGTATAAATTTTTACCCCAGCTTCGAGCTCGTCACCCACAAGAACTTGCCCAATTGAATTTCAATGAGATTGGAGATATTCTTGAATTGTCGCAACAGCTTATCAAAAATGCTAGATATTTTGTAAACAATGGAGTACCTCGGCATTTTGGAGATGTATTCAACAGCCTTTTGTCCCAGTTTGAAGTATACATTGGTTTTGCAGGAAACTACTGTAAAATAGTGAAAGCAATCGATGAACTGAATAGAAGGAGTACAAGTTTCAAAGCAATGTGTTTAGAGTTCCAAAATAAATACAATGGTCTCTCATTGCTGAGTCTTCTAATCATGCCAATCCAGCGAATTCCTAGGTATATATTACTTCTAAAGGAAATTCAAAAAAAAACAGCGGGAGGAGAACTTGCATCGCTACTTGGTGCGTTATCGGGTCTTAAACGAATAGCTTGTAAAATCGACCAGCATATCGGAAAAGTTGAAAGTGACATCAAATTAATATCTGTTGGTAAAGAGATATTTCCTAGGACTTTATGGGCGTCTTTCGGTAGAAGGTTCATTCGATCGGGCCTCCTGACTGTTCATAAACGAAACGGAGTCAACGAATGGATGTTTTTCCTGTTTTCAGATTATCTAATATATGCCAAAATTCTTCGTATACGGTTGCATGGCGTCAAGTACTTGTATAAAGGTAAAATCGGAGTTGCTTGTGTACGGGAAGACTGTAGTCGTGAAAATGGATTCCGAGTCAACGGCACCAAAACACTTTATCTATCAACTAATTCAGACATGGGGCGGCAAGGGTGGATGACCGATCTAAATTTGAATTCAAATCCCACGCATTCTGTCACTCATCGGAGCCCAGCCTTCTCTGTGACGTTCACAGCAACTTTTAATTCCGAAAATGCCCCAAAGTTACATTTGAAATTTACCTTTGCAAAAGTGGGTTTACTCGAGTTCGTGAATAGATCACTACGAACATTATCTGCCATGGAATTAGATGTGGAAATCTTAGGTATTGAAGATAGGAACGACGAGTTTTCTTTGGTGAGCTTCAGTTACGGGCCAAAAGAATTTATCCGTTCCAGCATAAGCGATTGCGTTAAATCTGGGAAATCGATTCAATGCCCACCTTTTGTCATCGGATTTTTCACTTGTTTGAGAATAAGATTGTCCAGTACTGTTGAATACGAAGGGGCATGTGCAGATATTTGTTTGCAGGATATTATCAACTTCTCAGGGGTTGATACCTCGTCTGTGAAGCCGGCTACGAGAAACCACAAAGGAATCGCCTATCCGAAGTCCATCGAACTGAGTGAATTGCCGCTTTTAAAGCCTGATCCTTCCCGAGTATCGCAAGAAATTGGCAAGGAAAATCTAAGGCGTTTGAGAAACAGAAAGTTGCCCCAAGCGCCAGCTTCAGCATAATACTTTTAGCTTCATACTTTTGGAACTACATTTTTAACAATAGGTTTTATACAATAACTTATGTATTCTATAAATCAGTTTTCATTCGATTCTTTGGTTTCTTCAGTTTCACTTTTGGATTTCTTGACGGACCTTCGATGCTTGCAGTTTAACTTCGACAAACGATTAAAATCAGATCTGCCCATTGAATCTCTTGCTAATTGAAAGAAAATCCCACCGGCTGTTTTTTTACCAGAACCATCAGCCAATAGAACTCCTTCTTCTGATTGGTGCATCTCAAGTGCCTTGCCAAATAACTCGGTTGACGCAGGGAAGCCAAGTTGATCGACCACGAGACCGATCATATGGTCATTGGACTCATCAAGGTCTTTACATATCTTGGTTTTCAATTCACTTGAATCATGAACCTTGATCTTTTTACTTTCCTCTTCATCCGAAGCTTCAGTCTTTCGTTTCGATGGCGACATGCTGCGTTTAATAAAAATTTAAATTGAATGAATGGCACACACAAAAAAATCGCAAAGATTCGTTGAGTTTTTTTTTGTGTTAGTGCAAGTTGTTGAAGATTTTAAGAATGGGCAATACAGCAGGAAGCTTGAAAAGCAAAAGAAGAGGAAATAACAATGGAGCAACCAATGTGAATGCAGCAGCTCCTCCTCCTCCTCCTGATGATGACAAACGACTTCATTTTACACGCACCCTTTCTTTAAGACCAGATGGGGACACAATGACCACACTTCTACCTCAGTACTACGAAGTTAACTGGTCTAAGAGTGGGGAGCTAGGCCGTGGGCATTATGCTGTGGTTTACAGGGGGGTCAATCGAGCAACAGGACAACAAGTTGCAATCAAACGAATACGAAGAGCGCTTACTCGCCCCGCAACTTTGAAAACGGAAATCCGCGCCCTAAGAAAGGTCAAGGGACATCCTAATATAGTTCAACTATATGATGTGTACTATGACCAGGAGTATGTAGTTCTAGTGCTGGAACTTTTGAACGGTGGTGAGCTTTTCGATAGAATTGTGTCTGGGGGGGCCTATTCGGAGCGAGATGCATCTCAACATGTGCAAAAGATTGCGCATGCTCTTCAGTTTATGCATTCCCAAGGCATTGTGCACAGAGATTTAAAGCCTGAAAATCTTGTGTTAGTGGACAAACGTTTAACCTCTGAAATCAAAATATCCGATTTTGGTTTGTCGAAGATTCTGAATGATGATCAAACCACCATGCAGACAGTTTGCGGTACCCGTGCGTATTCTGCTCCTGAGGTTAATTTTGGTGGACCTGCAAGATCTGGAAGGTATACCGAGAAGGTGGATACCTGGAGTATTGGAGTCATTCTCTATGTAATCTTAGCTGCGTACCATCCATTTGATCCGTATGGGGACTCCACAGATGCTGATATTTGGGCACGCATTTGCCGCGGTGAATGGGATTTTCAAGATGAAGTTTGGGATTCAATTTCTGATGCAGCGAAAGATTTGATTCAACACCTACTAAGTCGCAATCCAAACAACAGATACGGCACCAAGGAACTGCTAGAGCACAGATGGATAACACAATTCCAAGATATGCCTCAAACTCCTCTGAAATCATGGCATTCTGGAGGCATGCAAGGAAAATCGCTTAGAAATATCCTCAGTGAAAAGATGGACGTTGACAAAGATGTAGTTTAACAAATCCTTAATCTTACTAACTTAAAACGCTTATCAAACCAAACACTCCGGAATGTATTGCTTCCTCGACATCCGAGTAGTTTGACAAAGATGTAGTTTAACAAATCCATAATCTAACTAACTTAAAACGCTTATCTAACCAAACACTCCGGAGTGTATTGCTTCCTCGACATCGGAGTAGTTGGAAATAGTAATGACCTTTGTGAACCCCTCTGAGATATTCGGTTCAATCAATCGCTTGGAAAAGGATTTGACTATTTTCGTCGCTGCTATTTCATCTGTGGTGTGAATGGTAGGATGATTCTCTCTTTGTATGACAGAAGCCACGCAAGCAGGAGCCTCCTTGTCAAAATAAACTGCCATCACATTACAAGTCATTCCAATATTCATCCAGTACTTTCGTTCCTTATCATCAACATTGCAGCGATCAAGAATAACGTGATGCTTCTTGCATAGCTTTCCTACTAGCTCTTCACACTTGCTTTTTGAACGTAATTCATCTTGGGAGACTCGTGTATACCCCATTACCTTGTCGATCAGCTTCTTGGCAAAAGTAGATTTCCCAGAACCAGGTAGTCCCACCAGGATCACGAGAGATACCTTGGCGCTCCTTCGCTTTGAAGATTTCTTGGGACGTTTTTCAACCACCCCACTTTCTTCTGTCTGATTTTGCAATAGCTTTCGCAATTCTCTTAAAGTAGTCCCGGGTGATTTGTGGTGAATAAAAATACCTCCGTTTGCCTCCCATGCTCTACCGATCCTAGCTCTGTCATCGATAAGTATACGACATGGTCCACTATATATCTGCTTCTCTCTGCTAGCACACGTGATAAGTGGCACATGGTCCCCTAGCTTCTTCCTGGTCCAAGACTGCTTTTGCCTATCAGCCCAACGAGATCCTCCTCGAGTAGGGACACCTGACAAAATAGTAGGCTGAATATGTTTCGTTATTTCGTTCCACATTTCCTCTGCACCTGGCATCCACTCTAAATTAGCAAAGAAATCCTGGGTAGCTTCGAAGCATCTCCACATTTGAGAGACTGCAATTGAATCTGGATTACGACCGGTAACTTCAAAGCAACCAGTATCGAAGTCCGCAAGCACGCCATCTAGATCTACATAAAGGGTAAATCCATTTTCACTTGTTACAGGATCCCGCGTGGGCGAGTTTAACGACGTGTTGATTGAAGCCTTCAAGCACGTGCGCTTCCAATCAGCTGTAGTCTGAATGTGATTAGAACGCACGTACTTAGCAACGGAAACACCCATATCCACATATCGTCCAGCTAGTCTTACCACAAATCCTTCTGGTGCTTCTTCCAGAGACACCCTTGAACTTAATTCTGCTTGTATTTTCAAACACGATTCCAATTGTGCCATGTTTTGAAATGTCCCGTCAAATACTATTGGAGCAGTTGGGATACCAACAATGGCTGCAACACGGACCACCTCGTCCCATGATAACCACTCGCCACTCACTTTGACTGCAAATAAATAGAACGCAGAATACAACATATGGTATTCTATGCTGTGGATTGCAGACATATTCTCTCCGTATAGTTCCAATTCTCCTCCAAATTCCACTTCAAGAGTTGAAAGCACTGGAAGAATACCCATGTTCAAGGTCTTGATTTGATTGAAGGACCAGTGAGTAGCAGGATGACTGTGAGTGCGTCCAAATACCAATCCGTGTTTCAAACAGCAGTTACTCCCATCGAGCTTTTCCGTGACAACGGCGCGCTTTCCAATAAACTGACTTTCGGTGCTGCTACTCATAGTATCATCGTCGTTGATACAAGGAGAGAAAGGAAAGTGTGGTGTGCTAGGATACTTGGCAGATTTTACCATTGCTGGGACTGCTAGAATGTTTTTGATGAGAATAGCTTTTGTCCAATGGTCGGTTATTTCTTGGCGAAATTCCGATCTAACTAGTTTGCATCTGTTGTTCAAGTAGGAAATGTCGTCTTTGGTGCCAGGTGACTCATCATATCGTAACACCAGTCCTTCTAGTAGGCCATCATAATACTGTGATTTGTGCTCGCTAAGCAGATCAGTAAGAACACTTTCGAATGACTTTTCTGCCAAGTGGACCAATGGCAAGGAGCGCACTATATGAATACCAGAGTCACGCAGCATGTGATTTCGAACAGACACCGAAACAAATTTCTGTGCAATTTTATCGTATATATCGAATGCCAGAAATAAATCCGGAAGTTGTGTGTAATGAATAGAATGCTTGGCAAACATCCATTCCCCATACAACACGTACCGCTGCCCCAGGATGTTTGCTAGAATGACTCTTTTGCTGCTAATCCATTCATCCAGTCCAGTCCATTCAAGTCCAGACTCGGAGCAAATGAACTTGCTTCTATTCTTCATCAACAGAGTCCAATCCTTGTCAAAATATATCCCCAAGTTGGCACCATCCACTTTCTCTTCAATCGTGACGTTTTCGTGACAATACAAAACCCATTGAGATCTTGGTAGCAATAGGTCATCTCGAGTGGCGCCTCCTAAATCAAATGCATGACGAGTGCGAGGGAACTTTGCTTGAGTTTCAGGGGCTTCAAAATGATGTTCGAGTCTCTTCAGGAGATTACTTCTCACAGATGATGGTTGCTTGCACAAGCTTAACCCCTTATGGTAAGACTCTATAGCTTCTGTAAGTGAATTTAGTTTCACGAGAGTATCTCCTAATAAAAGCATGCCTCGGGGAGTTGGCTTGATATGGTTGGCTTCCTCAGTTTCGCTTACTGCCTTGAGCAAGTCATCGCCTTCAGTGACATGCCATTTCGCTCGCATTAAATATAGCTCTGCAACTAGTTTAGGGTGATCTTCGTTCGCATGAAAGATAATCGCATCGGTGACTGAGAGTTTTTCTCTGTAAGAGCATGATGAACTCAAGAAAGTTTTCAGCATGTATTCGACATGCACGTTTTGGCATCTTATTAAAGTACTTTTTTCACTGCAATGAATATCCTTTGGAAAGAATCCCAATGTTATGTGAAGATCGAGTGGTTGATCAGGAAACAAATTGGAATATCCGGGCCATACAACTACGATAAAGTAGCAAACGGATTCCCCTTGATGCAGAGTTCCAATCCCAGTTCCGATAGGAACACTTTCCAATAAGAACTGGGCTTTATCTAGAGATAATGCGTCAATGCTCAAGGTGATATGATGCGAATCCCCATCTCTCTCCTCCCTTTTCAGCACGCATTCTTCAGGGATTATACTTGCAGCACACGAGGACCACTCACGAACAATAGCTTCTATTGGGGCACCAATTGCGGTGACAAACCCTCGACGTTGTATTATTTTTAGCATCGTTTTTAATTTCAATTTATAATCAACAATAAAAGATTTGCCTAAATCATTTAAATTGAAAAGCCAGCACCTGATCATCCGGCAATGTTCCCGGAACACTCATATTTTTATTATTTTATAACCCACAATCTAGGTCATGACCTGCGAGGATTGATGTTTCAAAATATCCATGAAAACAGATGTGAAATTCATTGACGCGGTTGGGTTACGAAAATGCGAGACCAGCTCAATTCAAGATTGAAATGGTATTCGTTTGGACGCATTCGCTTTTATCTATAGAGCATGCATTCAGATTGCAATAAAGCCGACGTTTTACAGATTTCCAAAATCTTTTCTTCTTAATTAAAAAGAAACAGCCAAAAAAAAATTCTAACTTTTAGTTTCCGCGGTCAAAAGCTCTTTGAACCCAGGTTTGGCTCCTTTTGACAGCCTGTCAAAAAGAATTGCAATATGTTTTTTGAGTTTGTGAACATCGACGACATTTGCAGGAGAGTTGCCTTGAACAATTGCCTTGGGGGTCTTTGCCAACGTGGTTTTTAATAAATGTGTGATGGCAGATTCAACGTTTATTTCCCACTCATCATGAACCTCTGGGCTCAAAGCTGATTTTAACACTTGCATATCATCGAAGGACAAATCTGGATACTTGAGTTTCGCGAGGTGCAATACCAATCGAATGCTGGCAGAAAGCAAACAGATGATCGATTCCAAACCGACTTTTTCGTCTTCCAAGGATGCAATGGTATTCATGATCTGGTCATGAGTGATATACAACAACGAATCCAATCCTTGCAACGATGACGCGTTTTTGTCTTTATAATTGGCAAGTAGAATTTTTTGCACTAAACGGTATTGATAAGATTGGTCATTCAGAGCTGCGGTTGATAGCTTGATACTTTTTTTACTCTCGTGCAGACATTGAATCGTTTGAAACAGATTCTGTAAAGGCAACTCCTCTGAAAATGAGAACAAGGTTTCAGGACTCCTTGTTGCTAATCGCAATTGCAAATCTTCGAAAACCAACCATAGATGCCCCAGAGAAGTTCCTTGCACTCGAAACCGTCCTCCTGATTTCGAAGCTAGAACTGTTACATTAGAAAGCTTATCCGTGAATTGGAAACTTAAGACATTCGAGGTGTTTGAAACAATCGACTGGACCAACTCTTCCGATATGCCAGGTTGTCGTAACATCTCATCAAATAAAACACTAGCTCTCACGGCTTCGTTGTCTCCTGTTTCAAGTGTCACGACTGCCGCACTATTCTTAATCGGAACTCTCGGAGTACACACCATAAAAAGTGGTAATCTAAACTCTTGTTCGACTATTTGTGACGGAGAAGGAGTTTCTGTGAATGTAACAAGTACGTTACCCACTAATGAAGGTGGTACCATACCATTTTTCACTCGAATCGCCACTTCTACTTCCGAGAAATCCATCAGCTCCTCAAAGAAGAAATTTGAATTCGATGCTACAAATCCATCCGGCAAACAAACATTCACAGTGATGTTTTTCTTCATCTTGGTGCGATTCATATTCTCAATTCTTAAGCGAACTGTTAGTTGAATAATGTGTCCATCTTCACGAGTAGCATATAAGCCTCCTTGATTCTCGCTCATTACTAGTGCTAGATCTTGGCGATTCAAAGTATCCAGAGTACCCGGAACAGAAATATCCAAACGAAAAGATTTCGCTTGAGACGAAGCTTTCTTGGGATTAGATTTCTGCAGATTTCTTATTTTCGAAAGAAGCATGGCGTGTTCCCTATCTAATTCCTCATACGGGATTCTATTTTCCACGATCTTTGATTCGCCTGATACGGAGCTCACTAGAGATGCATCCTTGTCGGTTCCTAAATACTGCACACCCACCTCACCTAAGTCAGTCATAGTTACCAGTAGCCCATCAACACCTTCAATACTACATAGAGCAATACCTATCGGACAGAATTCGAACGCCGCCCCCCATACCATGTTCAAATCTTTCCATATTTGAATGACACCTTTATCAGAGCATACAACTAAATTCGGAAACCCTTGTGGATCAGGATCTGACAGAAAACAACAGATTGGATGGAAACCAACTTCGAGCTTCACATTGGTGCGCAATCCACCTCGTTCATCCAAGAAGAACAATGAACGCTCCCCAACCACCAATATGCTTACTTGTGAAGCTGGGGTAGTAGAGGAAAATCTTCCACTAAACACGCCGATTATTGATTCACCTATGGTGAAGGCCCAATCTGGGGTTTTAGCGTCGTCCTTTGATAATCTGGAGGAATTCAAATTATGGTATTTGAAATTGACCAGCTGCATCCCAGCAGTACATATTAAAATACTATCAGTACGAGGGACATAAGTCATTGGCCCTCCAGGAAGCAAACAGTCTTTTCCGATTGAGCACACGAACGCGTTCACCTCCTGTTCAAACACTTGCACCTGCCCATCCAGAGACTCCACAGCAATGAAATCTTTCCCATTTACGCCTCCAAAACTCCCTGACACCATTGAGAATGCCGAAAAATGTTCTCCTTGAATTCCGAGGTTATGTGAAAACATGCGTTTCAATGAAACAGCCCCATTTTCTGGTACAAGATCATATACGGATATTTTACGGCAATGAAGAACAGCAAGAGATAATCTATTCTGAAGATGGGAAACAAAACGCCCCGTGCATAAACCAATGATCCCATCTTCAAGATCAACTTCCAACTCCAGGCACTCCACGTTGCAACTACCACTGATATCCAGGCGAAGTACCCGCAATATACCCGAAAGGCTCCCTATACACGCATGAGACGATGAGCTATTTGTCACATCGCCTACGCAAAAAGCCAACGAATCAAACCCCTCCTCGATGTTCCTAGTGCTTCTCCATTCACCCTTCACACCAAACATAACGCTTTTAACTGAAAGTGTGCGGGGACTTTCCCTCAAAATGCTCTGGTGTAACTTTTTCATTGAAACAAAGGAAACAACGATGCATATATTGGTTGATGGCCAAGTGAGAGACACTTTGATGATGTCAACCATCGATTTAAGTGCTTTAGCTGGAAAGCAATTTCATCTGTGGCTTCATCTACATCTAGATGATAACATAAAACTGGAGTCATTTGAAATTGCCCTTGCTAATCTCTTTTTTCAAAATCTTCGTCAATTCGTTCCTATTTGTTAATCTGTTTTTTTGAGAATCCTCGAATTGGGTGTCTCGAATTGCAGAAATCGCACGAAACGGGATCTCTAGATGCGTTGAATCGGTCGCGGAGTACGTCTAAAAACTGAGCATTCTTGATTTAATTAATTGAAAGGCATACTGCCATATTCAAAATGTACTTCAGCCAAAATGACGAAAACCGATTTTTGAAATATGGTACTACTGAAGATCTATGTTTCATCCCAACACATGCGTTGTAAAATACTACTAAAACTGTACAGGATAAAATAGGATGCGTAAGGAGATATCATGGTATATGTTTTAAATCACATGTTGGAATAAGACGCCATCCAGCCATTAACAATATCGACAGCTTCTTTTGCACAATCGGAATGCCAATGACTGCCACCAGGCATCGACAAGAAACGAGCGTTTTTAATTTTCCCTACCACAGCGTCGGACAAAGGGTCGGACATATGTTGAGACGGGCGAATGATCAGGACTGGCGCATGAATTCCATCAGCAGTGTTTTTCCATGTAGTTTCAGATATTCCAACAACAGCTTGTCGTCTAGCAAATATCTTGGGATCATCTGTGATTCTCCATTGGCCATCATCATGCATGACGCATCTCCTCTTAGCGATTGCCATGGCAGTGCCCCATGCCTTGGGTAGCAACGGATCTAAACTGAGGCACGATACGAAATGGGACAAGTTTGAAAATGTAGGCAGGGAAGAAACGAGGTTCTCTTGGTAAGCATAGAACATCTCGGAAGGCCCCCAGATATCTGGAGTGCAATCAAACCATGGATTCAACAAAATGACTCTTGAGATACGTTCAGGAAACGCGCCCGCGGCAAAGGCTACCACGGCTGCTCCTCGTAAGTGCCCTAGAACCGAGAACGTTGTCCACTCAAATGCGTTGGCAATACGGAAGAGTATGTCGGCTTGCTCGCTAATACTGAGTCTGTAGTCTTTAGGGACTTGATGTGAAAGCCCTGATCCAGGACTATCAACACAAATTAGGAATATATCTCGGCTTGCGAATCTTGCTGCAAACGAATCGAAGCTACCAGAATTATCCAGCGGGTCGCTCCAAGCAATAAACTTCTGAGACGCATTTCTATCACCCCATGCTTGGTATGCGAGTTGAAGTTCCTCTATGCAAATACAATTCTCTTCAGGAAGTAAATGATCACCGTCTAATACCTCATCATAACAGGAACAGGTGCAAGAGGAGCACTTGGCACACACTGCATCTGATGCACAAGCGTAAATGTGATCAAGAAGCGAATATTCAGGATGACGCATATCTTGCACAGGCATTGGTAGTTGGGTCAATATAGATTGTTTACGCAGCCACTCATGAGTGGCTTCGAAGCAAATCTGAGGGATATCACCGTGAAGATGGTGTCTGCCTGTCAAGATAATTCCAGTATAATTGCGTATCGCGCTGATTCTTTCCTGAAGTTCTCGAATGTATCCAGGAATAACAAGTGGATCTTTGATGAAACTTTTTTGAATATATCGCGCGGCAGTTTCACCAAAAGATTGATCCTTCAAAACTTCCGCGAAACCGCTGGACGAAGCCACGATGTGTAAAACTGGGCAATAAAGCGCTTTGAGAAATTCAATATTGAGTCCAGCATCGATATACCGGGTCTGATATTGCCCGTAGGTTCGAACATCATGCGTGAAAACAAATTTACCGTCCTCAGTTTCCCTAATATGCCGATCCACGATTGGTTTTGCAACTTGATGTGACTTAGGAAATAGTACATTATCCCGATTGTGTTCATAAGCTTCGTCTAATGTGTCGAATTGTCGAGGTTGCTTGGCTGAGTTTTTCTCATTCGCGCTCAACGCGTTTGAAAATGTCCCATACCCAATTTTGTGGGATATATAGGTACCGGCAGTTCCGAGACCCCCATCATAAACAATGCATGCAAGAACACGATGGCGAAATGCCCCCGACATTGTGAGTCCAATATTGCTGCCTCTAGAATGTCCGCACATGATAAACGAGTCCCATCCAATTTCATCAGCAAACTGAGCCAAAAGTACACACTCTTCAAAGTCATTGTACCATGCGATTCTAGATCGATGAGCTGACTTCCCGCATCCAGGAGGATCAATGCAAACTATAGTGTAGCCGGCGCGTGCAAAGTAGGGTCCGATCGGCTCAAAGGAACCAGAGTTATCAAGCCACCCGGGCAAGCAGAGAATCCGCAGCGCAGCTGGAACATGGTTGTTCAGTCTTCTATCATTGGGTGCCCAGCACTGATACGCAATATTGAGACCGCCCACCAATCTCGCGCTCGATTCATGGTTCACAGGTAATTCTTGATTCATGTGCACTAGGAATTGGCCATTCCGACCCTACCTTTTCGTGAGGGGGGCTAACGCTAGACTCTTTTCGACGACTGGATGAATTCCTTGGACACGTTGCTGTTGACTAGGGTGTTGGGCTATCTAGAACCTGATGAAATCCTTCGATGTAGCTGTGTCAATACTGAAATGGCCGCTGCTGCTGATTACGAAGAGTGTTGGAAGGACCATTGCATCAGATTATGGAGAGGTAAAGCACGCATGCCATTCTCGTACGACGGGGTAAGTTTACCATAAAGATTGCATGTCAAACTGATTTGAAAATTCAGGCAAAGGAAGATCCATTTCCTTTAATTCGGATATCTGATAAGTGCTTGTTATCGTTGAGCTTAAAAACGATGAAATCGATACTCCGAGCTCGATGTATCCATTTTTCATCTTTTTTAGAAAAGTCAGATTTTAAAAAGGCGATCGTTGAATCAACTCCTCTTCAAGTACAGCGATGGGCAGTAGTGTATAACAGTGTTTGGAAATCAAGCTATTTCTACTCCTTGGCGGACTCATCTCGCCAAATCCTCACACGGAAAGAATTAATAGATTGTTCTTGGAATCTGTTTTTTAAAAGAGGAGGTCCACAAAGTTGGGATTATCGGTTTTTACCTGACCAAACCACCAAAACGAATATTTCAATGGTGCAAGGGGAGAATCGAATTTCTCGTTGGAAGTAAGTTATTTCAAAAATGCTCTTTGTCAAGTCAATATTTATGCTCATAGGTTTATTGGTGATAATCCTCCTTGCGTTCAAGTTGACTCCTATCCTAAACTGGTACCCAGGCGACGAGACATAGATTGGGGATGGGAGCTGGAAAACGACCATGTGATTATGTACTCGGAAAATTATGGAATTGATGTACGGCAGTTGTTTGAGAGTAGTGGAAACTGACAGAGTTTCTATCAAGATGTAAGTATCAATCAGATACTCACGTGTACAAAGGATTAACTATTTCAAGTATGAATTAATATTAAACTAGACAAATGTGAATTCTAAATGAGTGGTTCCAACATCCAGAACCATTCATTGATGTTAAGTGAATATTCACATAATATCCAATATATAGATATTACTATACCATCTAACTCAATAGTTTCATGGCGCTTTCATGCATACCGGCATTGTCATCTCATAGTCCGTCATTGTGTCGACCATCCAAGCTTGATGAATTGAATGTTTTGTACTGAGTTCTATTTGGAGTACAACACGTTTATTACTTTCATCCTTAGGGGCATCACATGTAGAATCAAATCGATCTTTTAGGAAAATTTTCAAGTTGCTCGAGTTTGAAGTTCACTGTCCTAAGCCGACGAATTTAAAGATATGCTTCTAATATCCGACTTCCAGGTGAACAGCCTACGAACCTCGATGTGTCAGCAGCTCGTAGCTAAAGGCATAGTTTATAACCACCGCTTCTAGATACCTCAAGGTATAAACGACGTTAAAGTATTAATTTTCATAAGAGCTACAATAATTAAGCCACATTCAATGCCAGATAACTCTTCCCCAAAAAGTGTACCGAAATTAAAAGCCTATTTCCCCCGTTTCGAATGAATATACCAGCTTATTAAATAAAGGAGCATCGGTGAAGCACTATAGAACAGAATCACTGGTCGCAAAGCAGAAAGAAAAATGCACCAAATTCATAATTCAATTTCATCCAAATCATCGAAATCTTCGTCATAGACTTCATCATTGTCTTGAAAAGGTGTCTTAAATTGAGCTATCTCGCTTTCAAAACTTCTTACTTCTTCATGAACCTCCTCTTCCACTGATCCTTCAGCTTGGAAGAATACTGGTGGAGAAAACTCCCTGTGGTCAAGTTTCTCCTCTGCTGATACTTTGTCCTCGGATTCGACCGGATGTTCCTTTATCTTAATAGCAAAATCAAACAAGTCATTTAAACAATCATCCTCCTCTTCATCGTCATGGTAATTCATCTGTTGGATTGTTGGATTGTCAACTGCTATGCCTTTTTGTATCGTCGGGATGTTGTTTTCAAAAGTATCACTACGTTCTGTATTCTTGTATTCTTGTTCAATAGTTTCTTTGAGAATTTCATGATTTTTTGTATCAGTCATATTATATTTGGCCTCGTAATTGTTTTCGTATGTGGGAGTTGTATAGGAATATGCAGTTTGTTCGACCTCTTTCTTGTCATAAGAGTACGAACATTCTAATCGATCATCTCCAGTACTATCTCCGACAGCTTTTTCTTCTTTTAAATCATCAAGGAAGTCTTCATCGATATCTTCTTCTACAACTTTCAATTCATTTTGTTCCTTTTCTTCTTTATACTCCTCAGCCATATCGTCTTCAATATATTTCAATACATTTTGTTCCTTTTCCTCCTCAGCGATATCTCCTTCAATATCTTTCAAATCTTCTCTTGATACTAAACTCTGCTCCATTTCATCTGAGGATAATATAGATGCTTCAGCAGCCAAGCAGGAAGGATCTTCGTCTACTAGAAATGGAGTTGGCGACTGCACCACATCAGAGATTACACTGAAGGCGGGAGAAAACAGATTTCTTTCTTCGCTGTATTCAAAATGAATGTCTAAATCCAAGTGCATATTTTCCGACGCATGTTTTAATCGCAGCATTTTCGCCCTCCCTTGATTACCTCGAACAACCTTTTGAATGTCAACAGCTGAATCTGCTATTTTATCTAGATGGTCTTTGAATTGGAGAAGATATTTTTCGCGTAATAACCTTTTCAGAATAGTGATTTCTTCTATTTCCCGTATAAACTCCTCCTCGATGGATAGATTCACACCTTTTGGTTCGATGTCGAATCGATGCTTAGGACTTATATTTTCATTTGTTTTTTGAGATATTGGCGATAAATGGATACGGCTATGTCTCATTGTACCTGGTGACGCACATTTTTTACGGCCTTTAGTAGGAACAGTTTTAACACCGGTTTTGACAGACAACTTGGCCTTCATCCGTAACGGTATATTTTTTTGAAAACTATCCGTTAGATTATATTTTGACCACGTAGACAGGATGCGAAGAAGTAATAATAGCAGCAATGAAGGATCCCACCGTATTCAACGAGAGAATGTGGACGATATTTTAAAATGGAAGATTGAGATTAAGAGAAAGTTGGAAGGAAACCAACTGCGGCCTATATCCTATCCTAAAACTAAAACGTGGACGCAAGCCTCAAAACCGGTATTTCGGAATTTGGTATGCATCGATCTACCTTTAGTTCAAGAGCATATTCAATCTCCAACTGTGCATAAAAAACGTTTTGAAGTGTTCCGATTGCGAGCTGAAGTTGCAGCAAGCAGGATTCAACATGTCTTCAGAAACTATATTTTGGTTTTGAATGGTGTTGAGAAGCCGCAAGAGTTATTAAGCAACAATTCTTCTATGATAGATGATCGTCATGAGTTGGAAATTGAACCTCCTGCATTGATACAACCTCAAACTGAAGATCACGAGGACCGTATTGAAGTGCTGGAAGCAAAGAATTACATGCTAGAGCAAAAGTTGTGTGATATTATAAGAAGAATGGAAGAGAAAGATAGTTACTTCGAATCACAACTTTCGTATTTGATTCACCTTACTCGTAACCTTGTTGACACCGATTTGAATGTCGAAGTGGATGAAAGACTTCGTTCGAGTCAGAGAAACGGAGCCATTATGTTCAAAAGTAGTCTCCAAAACACATCTGATGAGAATGAAGATAACGAAAGCATTGTAACCGTGCAAAGTGTAATAAGGGGTCGGGCGGCTAGAAAAAAAGCCAGAGATGTCCGTGCTATCCGAAAAGATGTACAAAGGATTATAAGCGGATGGACCCAGCATTATGATCCATTGCTACAGCAAGACTATTTTTTCAACCACGCCACAGAAGAGAGTGCTTGGGAATTGCCTGAAGGAGAGAAACTCGCATGGCCAATTTGGAGCAAATGTTTAGATCATAATACAAGCACGTATTACTATCTGAACAATTACACGTCTGCAAAACAAGAAACGTGTCCAGCAAATGTGGATTTCGAATCTGATGAAACGCCTAGTCCGCTGCTTAACTTTGTTTTTCGACTTCAGAATATCTTTCGAAAGCGAAAAGCAGCTCAGAAAGAGGATTCTACAGGTGGTGCTGCACAAATAAATACCACATGGAAAATATTCCATGACGAAGAAACTGATTGTGACTTCTATTTCAATACCATCACCAATAAATCGCATTGGACAAAACCTGCGGAGCTTAAAGACTCACTTTGGAACCATGATATTGCGAGCCAAGAGGGATACGTAGAGGAAATCGAGTTAAACGATTCGCACGAATCACAATTAGATGACACTAAACAAGGAGATCTGTTACGGGACAAAGCTCAAACACATGATGTAAACGATTTCAATGATCAGGTGGATGTGATTCATTTAACTCAAGAGGTTGCTGAAGATCCACCTTCAGCACAAATTCTCTCAGAAGAACTTAGTTATTCATCACAGCTAAAAGAAAAGTCTCTTCAACATGATATCCCAGTTGAAGAAACGGTTGGCAGTGCTCTCCAATCTGAATCCTCTGACAATATATTTGCTGATTTAAACTTAGAGTTGAATGGAGATGTTTTTGGAGATCTAGACACCATGGACCAGCTGTTTGCTAGCCATCAATCAGAGGACAGTACTCTCTCTGTTGAATCCCTTCAGAAGAATTCAGCAGTACCATCAGACGTTGATCCGTTTGAAACACTGATGATGAATGATGGCATTGGGGAACTAGAATCTCATTTCTTCTCTCCACTTCCTGATTCGCCTCACGAAAGTCCACCTAATCTGCTTCAACGACGATTGTCCAGTAAGTTACTAATTCACACTGAGAAGAGTGATGATAGTCATCAATCCGTTGAGTTCAGTCCGAAACAAATCACTGCTTCCTCTATTTGGGGTGTTCTTAATAGCCGTGCCACTCCAACTGGTCGGCAAGTTGGAGAATGGGCAGAACGAGTAGACACAGAATCAGGGGAGGTATATTATTTCAATGCCTCCAATGGCGAATGTAGATGGGATGCACCGAAAGATTTTGAACGGAGATCCGGCGTGAACAACCCTGTCAAGTGTGATGTATGGGAAGATGTGGTTGCGCCCAACGGTGTCAAACTATTTATATACAATTGGGGCACTGGTGAAGTGAAATGGAGCTCCCAGGATATAGTGGAAGGGAAGAAGTCTGTAAAGTTTATTATTCCCTCTACTCCGAAAAACAACTCAATACAAACTCAACGCATGTGGAACATTATCGCTAATTTTTCAAAAGCTGTCAAGTTCTGTGGTTGTTGGATCAAGTATGAGGAGTCGCACAGTGGGGCTTCGTTTTACATGGAAGAAGCAAGCGATCACTATCAATGGGAAGTTCCAGATATATGGAACGAGGAAAGTGCACAACTTCCAAAACCAAATAAGCATCCATCCTTCGCTGGAGCAGCAAAAGCAGTTTTGATGACGCAAATGATGTCATCCAAAAATAGTTTGCAGCGAAAATGGAGTTGTGTGGTTGCTCCAAATGGGAAATGTCTCTTTGAATACAACTGGGAAACAGGAGATACCAGAAAGAGCTTGAACGTGTATTCCAAATTTGTGGAGGTATCCCGAAGGTACTTACTCCAGAGTACCGAAGAGCCGGTCACTGGGGCTAGTACACTGCTATGGAAGCTACTGAAAGAGAGAGCAGTTGAAACCGGGCGCGGAAATGCTGAATGGAAAGAATACTTTGACGAGCCTTCAAGGAATTTGTTGTATGAACACTTATCAGGCTCAAAATGGCAATGGGAAAAGCCTGATGATTTGGAGTTGGTTGCTGTTGAAATAGTTGAAGAAGAACGCAAGGAGGCAAATTCGTTTGTTTTAAGTCCTGGGGAAACTCCCGATGGGTCTAAATCCAGATTCAGAGTATTGAGCCCCAAAGGAAAACAGCTCTTCGACTTTGATCTTTAACTCTTTCGAAGTTAAAAAAGTTAAACAGTCAGAATTCCCCGACAAATAATAATAATTTATAATAATATATACTTCAGATAGACCATGTAAAATACAGCCAACATAATGGAGAGCAAGATAGGCCACTGTTTGGATAGTATTCGCTTCGTTTTAGTAACGGGGCACTTGGATTCTGAACCTGGCATCAATTTGGATTCTGAATCTGCCATCGACTTGGTATTCATGAACGGACACGCACCTGATGCCTTCCGCGGTTCAGAGACAACTTCCTCCAGTCCACACAGAACGTCCATCTCACGAAACAAATTGGTATTGAGCCTGAAAACCAAATTGGCTTCTTCTGCAACTTCATCAGCAACATCATCCGCTAATTGGATTCCATCCAATCGACTCCTAAACAAATTTTTAAACTCCTTTCCGGATGAAATGTTTTCAAAATGGTAGAAATTCGTGCCACTGGAATCATCATCAGGAAGATGCATCGCTTTTTTCGCCACTCTTTTTAACGTTTGGCCTCCTGAAAGATCACCCATGTATCGAGTATACGCGTGAGCAATTAACAGCAGAGGATTCTTAGCAGCTGCTGATTTTATTTTCTCGCAATAATCCTTCGTTGCCGGTGACATTTCTCCAATTTTTTCCCGCCAGGATGCGGTTTCGAAGTAGTGGGCCAGATCATCTTCAAGGGATTTGGTGCGAAGAAGAGCATCTGGAAACCAAATGGCAGACAATTCAGGAGTAGAATCACTAAATTTCGAAAGTTGAGTCTCCATTTCAAGGTAAACATAATACAAGCGAACAATTAGTTCTCGGTACATAATCTGACCAATCTTGCCTTTCAAAAACGCGCGAACGAATGCCACATTCTCGGCTTCCTTGTGAGCTGTTTTGGTTCTTTCTTTCAAAAGTTTCGAAAAAGATAATACCGACTCTTTCTTCCCGGGAGTCGGTTCTTGTGGTGGCATGTTGTCAAACAACCCAGGCCAAGTTTTCCATTCTTTTTCGTCAACCAACGGTAGATCCTCCAGCTCTTCAGGGGTAAGATACTTAAAAGGACAACTGAGCGAGAATTGCGGACACTCGCCTAGAATCTGCTTTTGCTCATGCGATATCGTGTGCATGTCTTTCATGAGCTCAGCGAAAACGTGACTAATATCACTGTTGTTGCCTCGATGCGAAGGGGGTACCTTTGCTAGCAAGTCCCATACTTCTTCCATTGTTTTACACTGCTTGAACGGGCAATCAGATGCATCCTCTTTGAATGCCAAACAGCCCTTCGTAAGTTCCCTGTTTTTATCATTCATGGCGTGGGAGAATGGACAGCATTTGTCCTCAAAAGCTGGGCAATTGTCTTTCAAAGTACCAGTGTTTAGACTCCCAAATTCAGGAGGACTGGTATGTCTGTTGACAGTGTTGTAATTGTTTTCATCCATCCTTTCCTCTTCTCGATTTGCATGCGCCCAAAAAAGAGAACAAATTAATGAACCTGGGTTTGAAAGAAATCAATAATGACCATAATTGTAGCACACCGTTGCCACCTTATTATGCAGTGATTTTCACATCTATTCGAACTGATAATGACAATGGATACGCTGAAACAGCAGAGAAGATTCATCATCTAGCAACAAAGCAACCTGGATATCTAGGAATGGAATCGGAAGTAGGCATAACAGTGTCGTATTCCATCTCGAGAGTGGAAGAATGCATTTTGGACGTATGGAAATAAAAACCAATCCTTTCGTTCGAATTGAATTCAATTAGCATTTGAATTAGTTGTTAAAGTGCTTTTTTAAAAGGGAGAGGA
>Ga0105054_10003399_pt1 | contig 24664 bp, 21 predicted proteins | sample BON02_FD_78091 | JGI IMG/M metagenome (GOLD analysis project Ga0105054, IMG submission 78091) | Freshwater microbial communities from Lake Bonney liftoff mats and glacier meltwater in Antarctica - BON-02 (megahit assembly) | ecosystem: Environmental > Aquatic > Freshwater > Ice > Glacier...
AAAAGTGTAGACTCGAACGCTGATTATGATGGATTTTGTGACAATGTAAAGAATAATGACTTGAGACGAGCGATGACGACATTTATTATTAATTTATTAAAGAATGAGGTTATTAATGAAGAAGATGTTATAGATACTATTGTATATTTAGTAGATTTAGTTAGGACGAACGCACAAGAATCTGATAAATCTATAGTAATCGAAGAGACTATTGAAAATATCTTTATATTTATAGTTCAAGGTAATAAGAAACTGAATCAAAATTACATTTGGACAGATTTAATGATTCCAAATATACATCAAATTTCGATACTTCGAAAAACTGATTCGGTAAAATACAAAGGCATGACGAGTAGGTCAACATTTAAACTTATGGATATTATAGATGAATTGAAATCCCATAAGAGTTAGTATAAATTATCCATGTGTCCTTCGTGTAGCCCATATTGGATATCGAGAGCCATCACGATACCAATTCAGAAAATAAGTTTCGTCGGGTAACACAAGAGATCCATATTGTTTACGTAATATAGACCATATACTTTGGTCGTGACGATTTTCCTTAAATTCTGGATGATTTGATGAAATGGATGGCGAATCATCTATCAATTTATACATGGAACTTATTTCGTACCACTTATTTACCAGATTTACAACGCCTTCACACTTGCGAATGAGAAATACACCTCCTACTAATTGACCGGATGAAAGGTCGGACTGTGAAGTGCCTAAATATTCAGAAATATCGCCCTTCGTCCAATGTTCTTCTAAAAAATGCATTTGGAATGATACGATACCACTTTCGTGTGTTTTACACATTTCTATGTATTCCATTAATCGTGATTTTCCTTGTATATTTATCATACATCCAGCATCTGCATATACGATAATATCTCCATCATTTATAGTTGATAATAATTTCTTGATTATATATGATTTCCACAGCCAATATCCATAACCACGTGAGTTTTTTGTAATGAAATCTGAGTGTTCATTCCAAAAATCTATGTCATTTTTTAGATAAATATCCGTATATCCGAGTATTTTTGTAAATATTCCAATTTGTTTTGCTTCTTTACAAACTCGTTGCAGCGCGTTGTGATAATCTACCGAGGGACCTCCAAACGAAACGAAATGTATATCACCCATTTTATATAATCTAAATATTAAAAAATCATATATTCTCGCATCAAAACTTAAAATCTTTTAAGTCATTATACATTTTTCGTTCATCTACACCATCGTTTAAAATATCTCTTATTAAACCGGTTTTATATTTAAATTCAGTTCGACGTAATTTATGAACCATGATGTCAATTTTTTTCCTAGTTTGGTTGAAATCCTTATTAAATTTAATTTGTTCGACTAGTTGTTTGGTATACTCAATAAGCAATATATAAACATCAATATTACGATTACAATTATTTATTTTTCTATAGAAAACCTTTATTCCATCAACGTCATGTGTGTCTGGATGAAATATTGCATCCTTATACGAGTCATATACGGTTTGTATAATAGTGTTCATAAAAAAATAGGATTGTATATGTAGTAGGCTAATATATTTATTTTACAAATATCATAATCTGCTCAGCCGTATCTCTATGATCTGTTACATGCACGTTCTTATTATGCATTGGTTGAATACTTTTCAAGGTAAAGTATTTTTTCGTTATTTTGTTCATGTCATTAAGTAAATCATATTCATTGTCTTTACCATAACCAGAAAGTATATAACATAATTTCCCACCAGTGACGAGAACCTTATGACACAATTTTATGGTATTTTCCCAATATCCAATTAACCAATCCCCATATGTTTTATATATTGTAGTGCTCTGTTGTTTTCCTGGATACATTTCCAATCGATAATATGGTGGACTGAAAAACACTACATCGAAATGTGATGTGTATTTACTTAAAAACGGTTTATTTTGAAGTAATAATTCCGATGGACTATCATATACAGCGACTGTTTTATTTGGATAATATGCAGTTGCAAATTTGGAAGTTCTATCACATACGCGTGTTATAACATCAGTACCAACATATTCAATTACACTTGACGATTCGAGAAATCCATAACAGTAAGAACACCATCCAAGGGTGGGTGTAAAAATCCGTTTTCCTTGTAATACTGATTCTTGTAACGAATACACTAAATATGGATTCATAATGGATGCGCGAAAATAAAACGAAGAGAAAACACTACCTAAACGTCCATTTTTCATATAATGTATCGCACTAGGAGTAAGAATTTTATAATCTATTATTTTTCGGAGATAGAGGTCTTCTAATACATCAAAGAATGTTGGGTTATTTTCTATACCAGATTTTGTATCCTTAAGTATTTCCTTATAAAACATATTCCGTATAACGTTTTTATATTTGACAAGCGCATTATTATTCATCTGCCCCTTTTTCATAGGAGGTTCCTTAATTGTAAGTGTTTCTGGTATTTTTAACGATACATCATAAAAACGTGATAAATAATCGTTTCTGTTTTGTATATTGTCAATCAATAGATTAACATCATATTTTGTAAGTTTCTCCTTCGTCTTCATATATTCATTTAATGAAACAAGTCTAGAACCGATTTTTACTTTATATTGTGAATTATTTTGGGTTGATGCAAATAATGATAATAAGGTATTATTATTTATGAATAACATATGATATAGTTTAGATATGTATTTTTTTATGACACAAAACCACGGAAAATTGATTCATATTTTTTGAAACTATAAAATCAAACAACCACAACATCAACATCAATCAAAATACCATCAAAATGACTAATATTACTACTAGCTTCTACATTCCACGTATGCTCATTGCTTATAGCGAGGAGCATATCAAGTCTATATTTGCAAACTACCTATGCATAGGTGATGTAAATCGTGTCGACTTCGTTCCAATAGAGGGCGATTCTCGTTTCCAAAAGGCGTTCATTCATATGAACCAAACATACGATACTCCATTTGTATCTCAAATATTTAATGATTATAATAACAATAAGAATGTTCGCGTATATCCTAATTTAATTAAAAGAAACGAATACTGGATTTTATTAAATAATAAAATTCCTGTTTCAGAAACAAAATTAAACATTCATCAAGTTGTTGAGAATGCTAGAATTCTTCAAAGTGTAGTTGAAAAACAAGCAGAGGAAATTAAGGTTATGCGCGAACAAATATTAGAATTAACTAAAAGTATAAATTTTAGTAAAAATCAAACTTGGATGCCTAACGAATACGAGTTGGAAGATGGGGAGTTGGACAACGAGCCACCATACAGCTTCGATGAAAAGGAACATTACAGAGATAAATATCATCCTAATAGTAGATAAACACACACACACATGACAATTCATAATACTTGATAAGTAAATAAAACATAAAAATAAAAACAAAATAAAAAAATGGCTTCGGTCAATTTTTTTATTCAAAAACTACTAATTCCTAACTGACTGGCGGCGAACCATACCATCGGATTTTTGTTTAGAATAGCTGAAAGGTGCAGATGTTTTTGTGGTAGCATTTATGCGATGTGTATCACACATGAGAAGCCCACTATTAATTCCACTTACATCAGAAGCAATAAATTCATGCTGTTCGCTTTCAGATGTAGATAGCAAAAACTCTACATATTCACCTTGAACCATATACTTATATTGCGCAGATTCACCTCTAAGAGAAGTGAAATGTGCGAATATATCTTTATCCTTATGATCTCCGACACACACAGTGATAAACCCAAACCCAGACTTGCTGTTGAACCATTTGACACGACCAATTAAACGTTCGGAAGACATTATACACTAAACGGTTGATTGTTTTTATATCAGTTACGAATATAATATTTATACATATTATATATAATGAAGTTTTTAGGAATATCTTCCAGTAAGATCGCATCGATTACATTTTTACTTGTAGCAATTTTCCTTGCATTATTTTTAGGTAGTTTTGAGTTCCTCAAGAGTAATAATATAGCAGAAGTCCCTGTTTTATACGAAGGTATGGAAGAGGGTTCCGAAGAGGTTATGGGACAGGATATGGAAGAGGATATTGAAGAGGGTTCCGAAGAGGTTATGGAAGAGGACACTGAAGAGGGCGAAGAAATGATGGAGGAGGGCGGAGAAGCGGTTGAAGGGTTTGATGTCAGACAGCAGTCATTGCGATTTTCATTGGTATAGTAAATAATTCCATTAAAATATGATAATTTGGTGTATCATTATATTTTAACTCATAACAATATTTCAAATACATTTTTATGGATCCATCTACATTTAGGTTATTCCACTTTTTACCATCTTTGCGAAATACATTTATAGGGTCATTTACACTTGTTTCTGAACCAACAGAATCCCAAGGAAGTTTCCCTTCTTGCATAAACATGTACATGTAACCCAATGATATTAAATCATCTCGTCGTGACATAGGTTCTCCGCAATGATTATAATAACTAATATATTTAGGAGAACCTGTGACATTATTCGGGTCTTTTTTTATAATATGTTCGCCGTCATCATCTATAAATACAGAGGATAGTCCAAAATCAATGATATATAGATCTCCATCATTTACCATGAAATTTTTAGGTTTTACATCGCGATGTAGAATATGATGCCGATGTATACTTTCTATCAGGTTAATACACTTTATCATTACAGATGCCAATTTACTAGCACTTAATGTACCTTTACGTAATATATAATCATGTAAACTACATGGAAAGTGTGACATAACCAAACAAGTGAACCCTATATGCTGTCCAAACCAATATATTTTTGGTATGTTCTTAGTGCCACTATAAAACAAATATTTCAATACAGTTGCTTCATGTTTGATAATTTTATATTCAGAATCTGATTTTTCAACCTTAATAGCAACACGTTCATTATTTTTAGTGGTGGCGTCATAAACAATACCGAATTTGCCATACCCTAATATGGAATTTACAGTGAATTTATTGCATATAATACTACCAATCATTCGGCTGAAATTAAATAATGCATATCTTTTAATTCGTTTTACACATTTGAACATTTAAACCATTGAAGATTGAAAATGGCACATTTTCATTCTCCAATGGTCGGATACCGTCAATGTTTTGAAATGGCGACCCTTCGGGTCGTGCCATTTTAAATCTTCGGTGGTATAAAATGGAACAAAATCCCATCAAAAAATAATTCAAAGTTGCTTTTTTGTTGATTGTAGTTCTGTATCTAAATTGGAAATATGTTCTTCCATTTCCTTTATCTTTTCATCTTTATCCATTACGATACTATATATAATAAATTATATTTATATAATTTTTATTATGTAAATATTGTATATCAAGATAATGGGGATAGAATATAATTTAGAGCGAATAAAAAAACCAACCTATATTGTTATGATTACGCTTTTATATATATGTTATTTCGTTATATACGCTGGGTTGTTTTATGTGAACCCGATGTATATATCAACTCTTAGTAAAAGCATACGTATTTTTATATGCTCGTTTTTAATATATGAATTCCATCCGTTCCGCCAGCATAAATTACGGGAATTTGATGCAGACCTAATATTTGCAAGTGCTGTTCTGATATTAACAGATATGGGAATCACCCAACAATTCGTAAATAATATAAAGATATGATAAGTATTCATACAAATGGATATAGATGCAATTTTTGAAAAGGTAAGACAAGATACATCCTTATTAGCTGATATTGACATTGGTGAATTACTAAAAAATGTCAATAGCGAAAAACACGATTATCTAGATAATAAAACTCTAAGTGACATTATAGATGCAAATATTAATGCAATCAAAGAACTAAAACTACCCAAAGAAAATACCAAGGATATATGTAATAGATTGACCGGCTATAGATATATAGAGAACCTATACGAATTACATAAAGGTAAACATATACGCTGGATTCGTGAAGCGAATAAAAAACTCACGAATGGTGCAATTATAATGGACGTTAAATTTACGGATAAAGGCACTAATATATTATGTAGGAATTCGCAATTCAGATTGTTCCAAGTGAAATTTGACGATTGTATTATATTCCAAAAATTATCTACAGGAGAACAATTGATTCTTATGGCATACGAACATGTTCTCAATTCCGAATAAGATACATTTTCTAATTTTCATTCATTTGTTTGTATTGCCTCCAAGAAATACTCTTAGCTTCTACGTAAGTTTCCTTCGGAGTATCAAGTGTTTCGTCAATTGCATTGCATCGTTTTAACGCTGAATCAACATACAATTCTTTTAATATTTTACCAACCACGACAGAACCTTCATGTTGATCCACATTACCATCTTCAATGTCCCTGAGAACATCCAATAAATTAGTCATAATAGTCAAATCTAATTCATCCTTGTAAACCTTGTTGTATATATCAGTATAATTATTGAAAAGAAACCCACATTGAGACTGGCATAAATTAGAAAATCTATCAGGATCGTTTTTTCTGATGCGTATATGCTTACGCTTCAAATCCAACATTTTCGCAATATCATCACGAATTAGATTACTATGTTTAACTTTGCGAATATGTTCAGTATTATCTTCATATTCATTCGTACTAATTAACTTTTTCAAATTCAAACGTTCTTCCTTATTCATATAACACTTACGTGTTATCCGCTTTATGTATTTTATGTATATATAATATAAATGACATATCTATACCTCAAACCAGAACCAACTTTTAAAACAGGTATAACAGGTATATTACTGATAATATTAATTACCACATTGTCTATGAATTATTTACATTTATATTTGAACTGGGAGAACTCGAATATAAAATGTAGAGTTGGTAATATGTTTATCGCATATATAACTGGTAGTTTTGCAAGTTGGTGGGAAAAATGTGCTGGAAAAAAATCAGTGAAAAAAATAGGGTGAATAATAAATAGGTAATCATATTATAAGTGAGATGGAATTACAAGAGATATCATATATGTGGTTTGCGAGAAATGATATAATATTATCGTTATTTATATTTTGTTTATTCGTGTATATATGTATTAATTTAGTAAACTATATTGAATTAAAACAAAAAAACATAGCGATAAGACCAATAAACTATTTAAGCGGTTTATTGAGAGGATAGCAGTTTAGCAAAAAAATCTATATAATTGTATATAGATATGAAACTTAATACAAAATATGTTATGCTTGCATGTATACTACTACTTATTTTATTAATTAGTATATCATGTGGTTCTATAATAATACCATATTCAGCAACCACTAGATCCTACGCTATCTTTGAAGGAATGGAGACGAAAGTTGAATTTAATGATTCTGTAAATAAATTATTAGACGAACTTATGAAAATGAAAGAAAATGATGGTATTGATATTAAGAAAAAGATAATAGAAATACGAAAACCGAAGAACATAGATTATAACCAAGAAACATTGAAAGTTAGTTTAAAAGGATTATCTAATGTAGAGTCATCTAAAACCTACAAACTCGTTGATAAATTCATTACCGAAAAGATGCCAGAAATTAACGATGAAATATCAAAGAATGATGAAGATGAAGAGGAAGAGGAAGGGGACCAAGAGGGATTTGAAAATATGTCAAATTCGATTGATATGTTTTCAAGTGCTGTTGGAAGCTTAAAATGTGTGAAAACTGCATCAGGATTATCAAATTCCATGGGTCCATTATGTTTATCAGATTCACAAATGTATTCATTACAGTCGCGTGGTGGAAATTCAACTGGATGTGATTCACAAATCGGCATGTAAACTTATAATTTCTTACAATTATGTATAGTATGAAATTATTATTATTATTATTATTATTATTATTATTATTAACAATAACTATTGTATCTCTATTATGGAGGTCAGTAATAATTCGTGAGGGTTTTTTTAAAAAAATTTTTAGAAAAGCATCAAAAGTAGCAAAACAAGTAACAAAACCTATTGCAAAAGTAACAAAACCCATTGCAAAAGTAGCAAAACAAATAGCAAAGCCTATTGCAAAAATAGCAAAACAAATAGCAAAGCCTATTGCAAAAATAGCAAAACCTATAACAAAACCTATTGCAAAAGTAGCAAAACAAATAGCAAAGCCTATTGCAAAAATAGGAAAACCCAAAGGAAAATCTATCGAAAAAATAACATCACAGACTATAACACAACCAGAGTATGGTATAGTAATTATACAAGACCAATTAAAATTATTAAACGAAGTTCAAGGTAATGTGCAGAAAATACCATCTTACAAAATTCAACCGAAAGATCGTATGGAAATAAATAAAAGTCTAAATATAGTTATAGATAGTTTAAAAACTTGGTTAGACGATAGAATAGATTATATTAAAGCATACAATAAAAAACCGAGTCCACCATCTGAAAATAATTCTATAGACAAACTCAGAGAAATATGGGTTAAGAACGGGATGGGTCTTAAATTAATAATAACTGGGATTATCGAAAGACTAGATGTTACAAATGATTTACAACTCGATACTTATAATATATTGCAGAAATTTAACGAAAAAATGAATATGGAATTAGGGGTTACATTGTCAGATCCATCGACTATTGGATATGAAGCTATACGACCTGTAGAAAACGTATTTAATGATTCTGGACGAACATTCGACAATAAATTATTACAGTATTTTTTTGGATATTGAAATTAAAAATTATATTATATTTTAGATTGTAATGAAACATTGCATTTATTACAATAAAAAATCGTAATGGATCGGTCTAACGAAATGTCAATGTCGTCTCTAACAACTTCATGTACACAATACTGTAATAAAAAAGTATTTATTATTTTATTATTTTCATCCGTTTTTAGATCTAGACGTTCCATTTCGTCTTTCATATCTAATATCAAATTGACTAAACGTTCAGTCATAACCTTATATATTATTATATGTACATACTGTTTAATACACTTTGTGATAATCTTTCTTCACCTTTAATCAATACATCTACATCCTTCTTTGTAACTGTGAATGGGAACTTTACTTTGAGATCAATATTTTTTGTAAATAGATTATCTGATGTGCTTGTAACTAAACGGAATAGATTTAATTTCGTATGAATAACTTCGAGACATCTCTTGAGATTTCTAACACCATCCTCTGACTTTGTAAGTGCTACATTTGTTATAATATATTCTAGAATCTCATCTGGAATAATTACATCTCCTTTATTGAAACTAACTTGTTCGCGAATTTTTGGCAATAAATAATCATTCGCAATTGTGACCTTTTCCTTTGTATTGTAACCCTTAGTTTGTATGCTATACATACGGTCTTTCAATATTGGGTTTATTAACGATTCATCATTATAACTAAATATGTAAAGAGCGCGACTAAGATCAAGGTCGACATCAGAGAAATACTTATCATGGAACTGTTCGTTTTGTGTCGTATCTGTTAAATGTGTGAGAATACCAACAATTTCACGTCCTTTCTCACTCTCACCCACTTTATCAAGTTCATCAAATAGAATACATGGATTCATTTCTTGTGTTTCAATTAATTTTCTAGCGATTATACCAGGTCCACTTCCTTCGTAAACATACGGACTACCTTCAAATACTGCTCCGTCAGTAGCGCCTCCGAGAGCAATTAATATAAACTGCCTGTTTAGAATTTTACTAATTCCATATTTAGCGAGTGTAGTTTTACCAGTTCCCATTGGTCCTTTGAGAGCAATTGCAGTTCCCATTGCACTTGGATTTGCAATCCACTGACCAATCATCTGTAAGATTTGCATCTTTGCGTCCATAAGACCATAAGCGCACTCATTTAATATTTTCATCGCATTATCCATGAAACCCTGACAGGCATCTATTCCATGAGCCATATTTACATCCAATATGGAATATTTACCAAATGGTATTCTCATAAACATATCTACCCAATTTTTGAGTTTGAAATATTCAGAATCACACGTATCCATTGACTTAAGTAGATTAAGTTTTTGCATAACGGTTGCCTTATATTTGATCGGAATTTTAGATTGTAATAATGCGAGTCTATACGGGCGGTCAATTACAATATGAGTATTAATTTCCTCTAAATCCTTCATGATTTTGAGTTGTTCAGTATTGGATAATTTTTTTTTGAAATATTCCATTTCACTTTCTGTCTTTTGTTTAGGTGCATTAATCAATTTGTGATAACCTTTGGTGTTATCAGATCGTGTTTTTTTCACAAGTTCTTTAATAGAATCTTTACAATCATTCATTGATTTCATTAATGATTTACTAGTAGGTTTATTCTTCAATTTCTCTACTAGAAACTTTTTAGTATCAATCAGGTCTGCATATTCACTGTCAAATGCATTTTTTTCCTTTCCTTTATCCTTTTCCTTTTTGTCTTTTTTTTCCTTTTTTTCTTTAGCCTTTCTATCGACTTCTGTAACATCAACTGTTTCATATGTTTCCTTCATAAACATTTTTTCATCATCACTATTACACTCTTCATCTTCATCTTCATCCAGTTCATCATCCTCGTCAGTATCACCTCCTCCATCAAATTCGAAGAATATATTGATTTTATTATCTTCGACATCATCATCGGCATCATATTCATCATCATCATCTTCGTCCTCATTTGAACATTCGTCTTCTTCGGAAGACTCATCCTCACATATTGTTTTTTTTTTACTATTTTGTTTTACTTTATTTTTATTATCTAGTTTTATCTTATTTTTATTGTCTTTTTTTACCTTGTTTTTAATATAAGTAGATGGGAATATCTTAGATGCGATCTTGCGAACTTTCTCACGAATGGCTTCTTCGTCTTCATCATCTTCGATGTCAGTATAATCTGTTTCATCATCTTCTTCTTCTTCTTCAATGACCTTTTTTTTTTTAATTTTTTTTTTAATTGGTGGTTTGTATTCGGAATCAGTATCAGATTCAGTATCTGAATCCTCTGACCCAATATTCTCAGAGTCTGAATAATGATCCTCTGGGCGATCCTTCTTCATACGCTTGGTCTTACATGTATCGTTTCTAATTTTAGCCATTTTTATATAAATAATCTATATGTGATTGAAATTGCTCTATTATTAAACAATTTTACAAAGATTCAATTTTACACGATTTTATGTCGATATTTAGTGATTTATTGATATATTTGTTTGGTGAAAAATTGAAATCAAATATAATAATATAAATAGTAATATTATAACATAATAACCATGTCAAAATCAGTAATGAACGATCGCCAGATGACTTCTAAAATAATCGGAATTCAATTTAGTATATTATCACCTGATGAAATACGTAAGAATTCCGTTGTTGAAGTAACTTCACGCGATACATATATAAATAATAAACCGGTAATTGGTGGATTATTTGATCCACGTATGGGAGTATTAGAACCAGGCACTATTTGCCCTACCGACGGACATACATATATCGATACACCCGGATATTTCGGACACATCGAATTGGCTAGACCCGTATTCTTCACCCAACATTTGAAGGAAATAATGAAAATTTCAAAATGTGTATGTTTTAAATGCAGTAAGTTATTAGTATCTAAAACACTACATGCACATGTTTTGAAAATGAAGGCATCGGATCGTTGGGAATACGTTTCAAAATTAGCCGCTAAAGTAAGGAGATGTGGTGAGAAAACAGATGATGGTTGTGGATGTAAACAACCAGATAAGATAAAATTAGAGGAGATGGCTACAATATATGCCCAATGGGACAATATGGAGAATGAAGCGGGAGAAAGTGGTCCAGTGAATATTAAACTTACACCAGAATTAGTTTTAAAGAGTTTCAAGCGTATTTCGGATGATGATGTAAATTTCATGGGATTTAGTCCAACTTGGTCGCGTCCAGATTGGATGATATGTCAAGTTTTACCAGTTCCACCTCCTGCAGTGAGACCTTCAGTCAAACATGACGCACAGCAGAGAAGTGAAGATGATTTGACTCATATTTATAGTAATATTATAAAAACCAACAAAGACCTACAAGACAAAATTAAAAACAATGCATCTGCAAATGTAATTGATGGACTAACAAAGTTGTTGCAATATTTCATTGCGATGATTGTAAATAATAAGACAAAGGGTGCTGCTCCACTCGCACAGAGGTCGGGCAGACCATACCAATGTATTTCATCGCGTTTGAATTCTAAACAAGGGCGAATTCGTGGGAATCTTATGGGTAAGCGTGTAGATTATAGTTCACGTTCAGTTATTAATGGTGACCCAAATTTGAGTATTCGTCAACTTGGAGTTCCGATGAAGATTGCTATGAATTTGACAAAACCAGTTGTAGTAAATGATATGAATCGTGAGTTTCTAAAAAAAATGGTACAGAACGGACCAGAGACGTATCCAGGTGCTAAGATATTAGAACGCAAAAATGGAGGAAATATTTCACTTAGATATATCGACAGAACATCTGTAATTCTTATGAACGGTGATATAGTCCATCGTCATATGATGGACGGTGACGCGGTATTATTTAACCGTCAGCCGTCCCTTCATAGGATGAGTATGATGTGTCATATTGCGAAAATTATGAAAAAAGGTGATACATTCCGATTCAACGTCGGAGTGACAAAACCTTACAATGCCGATTTTGATGGGGATAGACGTGACTGCATGAATGCAGTCACAAAATGCTAAAAACATTTTGTCCTCAACAGGGAGCGTGAAAAGCGTGCAACTCCCTAGTTAATGTTTATATAAAAACTACTTAAATAAAAAGCATCTTATATTAATAAGATGGAACTATCAAACCGAACTGAACTATCAAATCAAATTCTGGATAATCCAGACACCCGATATTGTGAAATATATAAAATAACGAATATAGCCAATGGTAAAATATATGTGGGACAAGCTGTATCGCACATTTTGAACCATAAACGCTATAGACCATACGGACGCGAGGGCAGATTTCGTTGTCATATCTCAGAAGCATTCTCGTCAAAGAAAAACCAATCACATTATTTGAATAACGCGATACGTAAATACGACGTTGTAAACCTTAATGTGGAATTATTGGAATATTGTGAGATTATAGATGCAGATGAACGTGAAATTCATTACATTAAAGAGTTAAATAGTCTGTTTCCAAACGGATATAACTTGAAGAATGGTGGAAATACGTTTACTCACTGTGATGAAAGTAAAAAACGAGTGTCTGATGGCGTAGCTCGTTACTACAAAGATAAGAAATTTGAGCGGTTTATTGGTGTGTGTAATATATCCGACGACATACACAAATATATTCACCCGTTAAATAGAGATAAAACACAATATGGTTGGTATGTATTAATTGATAAAAAGAAAGCTGATTTCGGTGGAGTTCATATTCCTCTAAGCGAAAGTAGAAAAAACGCAGAGGAATTTATAAGTATTTTAAAACAAAACATTAGCAACATGACCAAATTGCGGGAAACCCCTTAGAGCCTTCACTACCACTCATTTATGGAAACAAATTTGAGGAACTCGGTTAATTGCCGAACCCAATGGTAAAAATGTGAAGGATTGGGCAATCCGCAGCCAAGCCCCTAATCTCAATATGATAGAGTATGGGGAAGGTTCAACGACTAGACGGTTATGGGTCTTATATGATGGTTTAACCAACCTGATAAGGCTTAAGGTATAGTCTGCCCTCATAGGAAACTATGGGGAAATTCAATGGAAATGAATATGCATTTGCCGCAGAATGTGCTAGCTGAAACAGAGCTAAGACATCTGGCGGCAATTCCTTACCAAATAGTGAGTCCTGCATCCAATGCGCCGATTATCGGCATATTTCAGGATTCGCTGCTTGGTTCCTATCGGTTCACTAGACCGAATATTAAATTAACACAGAGAGATGCAATGAATCTATTGATGATGTATTCTAAAGTCAATACAAAGGCTCTTCGTGATGCTGGTAATAAATTAAATAGTTTTGATGTATTGTCTCAAATTATGGCACCGATCACCTTGAATTACAAGACAAATTTATTTGGCGATAATGAAGAGTATGCAACATCAAATAATGTTCTTGAAATCCGTAACGGAAAATATATCCGTGGACAAATAGAAAAATCGGTAATGGGTTCCACCTCCAAAGGAATCCTACATCGTATATTCAATGATTTTGGCAATATGGTTTGTTCTAATTTCATCGACGACTTACAGAATGTTGTAACAGAATACATGAAGACCAGTTCATATAGTGTTGGTGTAAGTGATTTGGTGGCAGATAAGACAACACAAAATAAAATTATTCAAGCTGTTACTAAACAGCAATTAGAGGTGCAATCATTAATCGATAAAGTACATTTGGGAATATTTGAGAATAATACAGCAAATGCTAATTCGGTAGAATTTGAGAATCAAGTAAATAATATATTAAATAAGGCTCGTGACGAGTCTGGTAGAGTAGCAAGAGATAGTCTTGATAAAGACAATCGTTTCTTAATGATTGTTAAATCTGGTTCCAAAGGTAATATGTTGAATATATCACAAATGATTGCAGGGTTGGGACAACAAAACGTAGACGGAAAACGAATTCCGTATGGATTTGAAAATCGTACTCTTCCGCATTTCTGTAAATATGATGATAGTCCTATTGCACGTGGTTTCGTAAATAATTCGTATATTTCGGGATTAAAAGCGAAAGAATTATTCTTCCATGCTATGGGTGGTCGTATCGGTCTTATTGATACTGCAGTGAAATCCGTTACTTGGGAAACTCCTATTGTTGTGCTTGAGAATGGGCGAATCAAATATACTGAAATCGGTCGCTGGATTGATACACAATTGGATAATGAAAAGAACAAGGGTGAAGTTCAGCATTTCACAGAGCGACAGATGGAATTATTGAATATTGAGGATGGCGTATATATCCCCACAACAGATGAGAATGGTGTTGTATCTTGGGGACCGATTACCGCTATTACTCGCCATGACCCAGGAACGGAATTGTATGAGATTAAGACGACTGGCGGACGCAGTGTCATTGTAACTGAAAGCAAGTCGCTATTGATTTGGAATAAGGAGACGAAGAAACTCGTTGAAACGTCTACACCTGAAATCAAAGTAGGTGACTGTGTTCCGGTAACTGGTGAGTTGTGTGAACCTCCAGTAATCGTCAACCATATCAATCTATCAGATTACCTTCCGAAGAGTAAGTATGTATACGGTAGTGATTTTAATACGGCGGTTAAAATGATGAATGATACAATGACAACCCGATGTGTTAAGATTTCGCCTGGATGGTGGTCGAAACATAATGGTGTAGATTTCCATCTACCTTACAGTAAAAAGTCCTCGCTTCAGAGGACGTGTTCCATGTCAAATATAGATAATATCAAGGATGAATTTGTATATCCATATAACGGAAATCGAAAAGCGACTCAAATCCCTGAGAAGTTTGAACTCACAAAAGAGAACGGAATATTTATTGGATTGTTCCTTGCGGAAGGAAACGTACATAATAGCAAGGTATATATAACTAACAACAATGAGAATATCAGAACGTTTGTGAAGAATTGGTTCGAGAAGCATTCAATATGCTATGACGAGAAATCACGAACAAATAAGATTGGTGGATTTACAACTACAGTGATTGGAAATTCGTGTATATTGGCAGATTTCTTGACCGAGTTGGTAGGACATGGGGCGCAACATAAACATGTACCAGATGATGCATTCATTGCACCTGAAGAGTTCATTGTTGGGTTGTTGGATGGATATATTTCAGGTGACGGAACGGTTAGTAAAAACTCAGTTGAAGTTGGTTCTGCGTCTAGACGATTGATTGAGGGTATATCCATGTTATGTTCGCGAATTGGGGTATTTGGAAAGGTATCAACCACGCAGTTGAAATCAAATAACCTTGGAACTAAAAATATACTGCCAACACATCGATTTTCAATCCGTGCTGGATGGGGTAAAAAATTCAGTGAAAAGGTTACCTTCATTGATAATACAAAGTCAGAGAAAATGGGCAAGATTAAGTGGGGTGTGAAACATCGAAATTTCGATACATACAATGACGTAATTCTGGATAAGATAACAGAGATCAATATTATAGGCGTAGAAAAGCATCCGAAAGTATACGATTTGACAATTCCGACCACTTTGAATTTCGGTCTGGCGAATGGATTACAGGTGCGTGATACGTCCCAGACTGGATATATCCAGCGAAGATTAATCAAAGGTATGGAGGACTTGAAGGTGGAGTATGACATGACGGTCCGAAACAACATGGGTCGTATTATTCAATTCGCATATGGAGATGACGGAATCGACTCAACACGCGTAGAGAATCAGTCTATTCCGTTGGTTGGAATGAGTATTGAAGATATATATATGCATTTTGATATTAATGATCTAACAAATGTTGATGCGGTTTACACAAAGGATGCTGGTAAACGCATGAAATCGCAAGCGACTGCCGCTCAAACTAAGTGCATAAAATACATAAATAAGATGATTGCGAGTCGTAAAGAGATTGTAGAGTCGGTCTTCAAAAATAAGAATGAAGATGGAGTTAAAATGCCAGTTTCATTTGCTAACTCGATATCGAATATACAAGGACAATTAAGTCTCAATGCGAACTCAGTGGTTGACATTACTCCATTGGAAGCATTTGAAATGATCGAGGAATATTATGAGCGATTGAATTCACTCGTTTTGGTGAAACCTGGCAAGTTATTTGAAGTTCTGTACTTCTATTACTTATCACCAAAGAGTTTGTGTTTACAAAAACGTTTCCATAAGACTGCTATTGTAATGTTATTGGAGATGATTGTATTAAAATACAAACAGTCTATCGTCCATCCAGGAGAGATGGTTGGTGTTATAGCAGGTCAAAGTATTGGTGAACCTACTACACAGATGACGCTCAATACGTTCCATTTAGCTGGAGTCGCAAGTAAATCCAATGTTACTCGCGGAGTTCCACGTATTGAGGAACTTTTACGTTTGACGAGCAATCCAAAAAATCCTTCTCTTACTATTCACTTGAAACATATTGATGAATGTGAACAAGAAAAGGCAACAAAATATGCTAATATGATTGAATTTACTAAATTATCAAATATTGTAAGTTCTATGCAGATATGCTTTGACCCGAACGAGCGAAGTACTATAGTAGAATCAGATAAGGTTTTGTTACACCAATTCTATGAATTTGAAGATATGGTAGATGAATGCAATGATGGAAACTCTACAGAAGATACTAGAACTCGTTCGAAATGGGTTATTCGTATGGAACTTGATGCTAGCGTATTATTAGATAAAAATATTACAATGGATGACGTGCATTATGCAATATCGAATAGCGCATATGGAGAAAACTTAACTTGTGTATTCTCAGATTATAATAGCGATAAACTTGTATTCCGAATTAGATTATTTGATATAAATAAGAAAAAGAAAATCATGGCAAATACATTGGATCAATCCGATGAGATATTTATTCTCAAGAACATGCAAGACGTATTATTGAATAGTATCGTTTTACGTGGAATTAACAATATAAGTAAAGTCGCACCGAGAAAGTTACAGAATATGGTTGCTCTTGAAGACAGTAAATATGTTCGCAAGGATGTTTGGGTTCTCGATACAACTGGTTCGAATTTATTGCATATACTCGGATTAGATTATATTGATGTGATTCGCACTTACAGTAATGATATTCGCGAGATACATGACGTTCTAGGAATTGAAGCAGCTAGACAAATGTTGTTCAATGAGATTTCGGAGGTTATGGAGTTCAGTGACGCGTATATTAACTATCATCACTTGAGTCTATTATGCGATAGGATGGCAATCAGTAAGAACATGGTTCCTATATTCCGTTCGGGATTATTAAATGATAATATTGGACCAATTGCGAAAGCGACATTTGAGGTGCATACAGAAGTCCTATTGGGTGCAGCCCGTCATGCGGAATTGGATCATATGCGTGGTGTATCAGCTAGTGTCATGTGCGGTCAATATGGTAAATATGGAACTGGTGCATTCAATGTGATATTGGATATGAAGGAAATGGTAAAACTATCAGCTGCTGTATCCAAACCTGAAAATAATATCGATAAAATGTTCGGTTTTAATAATGATGCTGGTGATGGATGCGAGTTGAATACAATCAAAATTCGTAATAATATTACGAATATAAAAAAATCGGACGCTGCGGTTTGCGATGACGATTATAATATGGGATTTATGTAAATATATATGACTTAGAATATTTAATGTTTATACAAAAAAAATAAGTGTTAATTCTTAATTTAATAAATGAAAAATAAATTAAGAAACTGATGTAAGAAAAAAAAACAAATAAACTTAGGATGGATGAAGTTTAATTTTTTTCATGAACTGATTACCGATAATTCAATTACATATTGGTGTAAAATAATCCGAATAAAAAACATATTTATTCTATATAACCGATTCAAGATTGGAATAAGATTGTATATATTTGGATGTATCTGGTTCGGCAATATCATAAGTAATATTTTTCATGTAATCATTGACGTTGAATATATTACTTTCATTTAAATAAACAGAATTTATGGATGAATCCAGTAACAAAATCTCATCTGGATTGGTTTTATAATTGACATTACTTATATTCAAATAAATCTTAGGTTCCATAATGAAGGAACGAACACGCTTGAAACGAATCAATTCATCTGCAATTTTACCGAAATAAATTTGATTGTTTTTTCCATTTGGTATCAAATAACTATCTATAGGTAATTCTAATTTACATTTGTCAGTTTTACAATCAAACTCTGTAGGTGTATCTTTAAATTCAACTTCGTTATCGACCAATAAATGGATTTTATCTTCTACTTCTTTCAATTTATTATTGTATTTCAAATCATTATCAAGTAGTATTTTATTAAGATCGAATTTAATTTTACGTTTATCATATAATCCGAGTAATATTCGGACGATACTTCGAAATTGGGTGTAATAATAACTCTCTTTATGAATTTTATTAATTGTAGATATTCGCTCGGGGTCAGGTGGTCGGTTTGTACTAACTTTTATATCAGCATCTACATAATCACTACCGCGTATATCCATTATATTCAACCCAAATTGTGCGTCAATTATTTTACTCGCGTCTTTTGAAATTGGTTTATCTAATTTAATATATTGATTAGTTCGTGTTAATAATCCAATTACTTGATTTATATTGATTACTTTTCGGCTAGGAATACAGTCTATTTGTCGCTGTGTTTTAGCAAATACAATACCAAGTAAGCGTATAGTGGTTTCGTAATTTGTCCAATTGTCACTGTCATTCTGGAATGTAATACTTAGTGAAGGGATAAAACTCGATTGAAAACAAGGCACAAATATAGATTCTGTATCAATTTCCACTGAAAATCCGATTGTTTTAAAATGATAGTTTACAACTTGGTCGCGAATTATAAAATTGCCTACATTGCGTAGTAAACTCAATGTTTTACTAGCACTCAGTGCCCTTGTATATGTGTATATAGGGTTACCATCTACATCCTTTAATTTAAGACTGTTTTTTGGTTTGCATTGGTCGGTTGTTATTTTCTGAATCCTCATTAAAATACTATTCATTTCAATGCCTTCATATAACCCTAGCGGATTAAACCATTTTTTAGGATTAATTGTACCGTTATTATCTTCATACACATAAATCGGCTCATAAAAATCATCTTGTTTCAGTAAAATAAATGTCTTCGATTTCATAATATCATAAGAAACTGAATACATATTTGTTGGACATACCAATTCAATATGTTCTGTATCCTTTGTAATTTCTAAAATTATCATGTTGATTCTTATATTCGATGAAACTTCAGATTTTGATATTGGAAATAATCTTTTATTTGGTTTTGTCATTATATCCCATAAATACGTATGATCAATGTGGGATTCAGGGTCGAGTAAATATCGTTGGAAGTTTTCATAAGCACCTACAATCGAATTTCTCATTTCTACTTCTAATTCATTTTCTATATTGATCGATTTATAGAATGACGAATTTGTATATTTCGATGGGTCGGGTATTTCATATGTATATGGTCTGAATATACTAGATAACGAATTATTATTATACGAAATAAAATCCTCTAGCGTAACCGATGCTACTATGATTTTTCGCATTTCTGGGATAGTAGGAACTTGTGAAATATTATTAAAATGTGCATATATGTCAGCAAAGCACCCAATAATAGATTGATCCACTGATTGTTCTACTCCATACCTAAGAAGACATGGATGATTGCGTTTAATTGTGTTTGACTCAACACAGTCGTTGTTATCGATCCCGAAGAAATCCTGTACAGGTTTTGGTAAAAACCCCCATCGTTTTTTTTGAATTGGGAATTTATATTCTTCGGTTATATATGTGTCTGTATCAACCGATTTCACATTATTGTCTTGTTCAGATGGTAAGACAGTATCTTCAATTACTTGGTCGCGCTTGAAACAACACGGGAAATTAAATTTGGATTTCGAATTCTTAATAAATCCAGGGTAATGAGGTATATATTTCCCATCAACAAAATGTTCCTGTGGATGGGCGAATTCGTATATATATGCACCCTTTGGAACGGTTTCGGCTTTATATGGTATCATTATTTGTGGACCTTCGTTTTCAATTAATTGTTTCACCTCATCTTCCATGATACTGCGATTTGTTTTTAAAGACCAATATCTTGGACAAATATACCAAAAATTCTTATCTGGATCAGTGCTATAAGATATTGCGCCTAAATATGACCCTCTCATAGGTTCAAGATGTTCCCATATTTGCTGTATAATAAATTCACGTTTGACTGCTATTGCATTCTTCACATACACCTCTATTTTATCTGATGGTTTTGTTTTATTGAGTTCGATTAGAAAAACATCTGCGTCATCTGGTAGTTTTTTATCCTTCAGTTGCTTAATATATTCTTTCTCGTTTTTCCTATTAAATTTAAGTGTATTATCCGTTTCTATTAGTTTTTTTGTAAAAATTCCAAATTGTTTTTTGTCCATTGGTGTGTTTTTGTTATTCCATAATGCAGTTATATATGGACGGAGATCTTCTGGACCAGTAATAGAAGCTTCTTTCAACAATTCACTCCAATCTGTGAATTTACCTTTTGCTTTATCTGCATCCTCGATACGTTTTTTTTCAGTTTCGTTTAACATGACTGGATGACGATTTACTTCGCCTCTACATGTGCGTGAGAATTGATTTGATTTTTTATCGCCACTCAGTTTAATCAATTCGGGGTCCCGGTCTTCGATTCGTTTCTGAAATAAGGTTGGATTTTTCAATTTCATGCCGTAAGGATTTATATCATCATCGTCTTCATTTGCACCACCTTCCATATCAAACTCAATCCCAAACATTTCATCGTCGTCTTCATTATATTCTGGTTCCTGTTTAGATTCTTCGGCAATTGTTTTCATAAAGAATTCTGGATCTAATTCTATGGCTTGTGTAGGAGGCTGTCGTTCAACAACTTCTATCATTTTTGGTTCTATTGTGTTGAAATTGATTTCGCGCTTACAAGTATCTTGAATATCTTTTAATGATACTCCTGATGTCTTTGGCAATTGGTAAATTCGTATTATACTATCTATGTATGTCTTTATAATATCTACGTAATTAAATGATGTAATATTATTCACACTAATATGAAGTATTTTATCCGTCGGCGAAATACGTAAATTTACAGGAAATCCAGTATTTTCATTTATATCTAGTGTATGTTTTGTGAAAAAGCTAATCACGTGGTTTCTGGCGACTTCTTCGGTAAATTTAAATTCTTTTATTAATGCAAGTATAATATCGTATACTTCTGCATGTGTATTTTTTTCGATATTTATGAACTCATCAATTTGATTCATTTCTTGGAAATTATCAACACGTTTGAATTGTAATTTCGCACCAGTTGGTGAATTCACATCCAATGACTCAATTACAAATAAACTGGTCAAGCAACTACGATACGCATTTAAATTAAAGTCAGATGGTTTTTTTATAGGAATACTAGATATATATTCAATATTATAAACTTCAATGTTGAAATTGTTGAATTGTTTAATGCTATATCCTATCGGCTGAATGTACTTATTAATATCAGATATAACCGGTTCCATTCCGTCTAGTAACAATGAATTTAATTCGTTTTGTGATATAGGTTGACTCAAATTCGAATGAACTCTCAAACTACCATCCTTTTGAAAATCAATATATAATTTTACATCCATTGTTTTAAATTGGAAGTTTGTATATAATGATATTTCTCCAGATTTTCCAGTTTCTTTACTCAATTTGCGAATTGTTACCGCATCTAGAAAGGGTTTGCGACGACCGTTTGAATATATGTCTCTGCTATATAAACGATACATATTTTCTCTGCGAAATCCAGGATTATACTTTATAAACGGAATTTTCATTGTTGCATGTATATTTTTGAAAATAGAATCCAATGGCAATAGGTTTACAAATTCGGTTTTTAATCCTATATCAAATTTGATAATACCCGCATTTGTATAAGGTAGAAATTCATTATCTTTTTTTATTTTATAGAACATATCTACTGTATCATGCAAACGTATAACATCTACAGAAATGTTTTGTTTGGTTTCAGATATAAGTTCTTGAGAACGTCCAATTAAATCCGATAGTCCGTTTATTCCATTCGCAGATAAAGACGGATAATAGGAATCGATAATATATTTTGGAATCACGTCGGATCGACCAAGGACATCTTTGGCAAGGCATACATATATTATATTATCTTTTAATTGTCCACCAGTATGTAATAGAACGGATGTATCAGATGAATATAATTGAGTGTCTTCTTTTACAAATGCAGTTGTAGATTGGAATGGGTTTACAGAGAACAAGTGATTTATTGAATTAGTGAATTTACGACCTAGTGCATATTTTCTAGTTTGAATTTTTGAAAATAATTCGCGTATATTTTCGAATGTATATAGTCCATCTGTAAAATCAATCGGTTCTGTCGTATAATTATTATAAAAATGTTTCAGTTTATCTCCCGATAACTCTTCGTCATCACCGATTAATCCATTGTATATATCCAATAAATTCGTATCGGATATTGGTTCTATCATGAAATATGCGAATAAATATAATTCATTATATGATACTCTGTCTAATCCTAGTTTCAGTAGGATTTTATTTTTTATAGTTTGAATCGTATCATCCAAATGTATTAGTTTGTCGCTAAATATGATCGTTTCACCAATCGTATTATCTGGATTTAATATACATACTCTAAAATTATCTGTCATTCTTATACTGAATATTATTATATTAGATCTATATTAAAAATATCATACAACATTTTTGTGTCAGATCATCGGAAAATTGATCGTTATTTTGAAATATATTTATAAATAGTATATCAAAATAACAATCAATACAAAATGCCATCCTTTTATAATACTATGCCAAATTACGAACTAGTTGGCAGAGACTGCACGGTCAGCACATTCGGGGAATATATAGTTGTGAATACACTTGAATATGGATTCACTTACATTGTATCTTACAACGAAATTACACGAGAATATAAAATCGTTAGCAGCACAAATCGTAACTTAATCCCAAAACAATAAAAAATAATAAGTTAAAGATATAAACATGTCTATATCTATAGATAGATAACATGTTATACGATAACTTGGACGAATCAATAAAAATAAATAACCGATATTTGGGTAGTATACGAAGTGATAAATTGATCGCGTACAATCCACAAATTCCTCACATACAGCGTCTATGTGATGAATCAAAAGTAAATGATATAGTTCTATATCAATCTAATATATTGAAACAGAATGGAGTCTGTAATTTTTTAGGTGTAATAAACATCCATTTTTGTAAGGAAACAAGAGAACATTACATAATAGATGGACAACATCGATTTGAAGCAGTCAGGCGGATTTGTCATGAAGTGTGTAATTTCCAAGTTGCGGTTGAAATCGTAGTTGTTGATACATTAGAAGATGTAAAAGAAAACTATAAAATTTTGAATAAAAATACAACATTGCCAGATTTTCCAGATACGATTGACAAAGAAATTCCTGAAAAAACTGCATTATATTTCAAAGAACGATATCCTACAATTTGGTCCAAAAGTTCACGCGCTAGACGACCTCATATTTTTTTTGATTTTTTCCAAGAAGCATTGGGTGTTCTAACAGAATATCTCGAAATTACTACATCAATCGAATTACAAAGAATAGTTGAAGATTATAATTTGAAATTGAGTAAATGGAATCCCGAACAATATCCAGATTCAAAAACGACTAACTTGAATATATTGAATAAATGCAAAGACACTGGTATGTATCTGGGTTTATTCAGTCACGTATCCGATGAATATAGATACGAGTGGGTGAAAGCAATTATACAACTGGAAAAGGGTATCGTGATACGAAAACATAAGAGTGTAGTATCTAAGAAGGCGACAATACCAAAGAAAATCAGAGAGGATGCGTGGAACACTCATGTTGGTAAGGATAAGAATAGCGTTTTTTGTGTTTGTTGTAGGACATCAGTAATAGACGTGTTCAATTTCCACGCAGGTCACGTAAAATCAGAAGCAAGTGGTGGCGCAGTTACTGTAGAAAATATTCGTCCTGTATGTAGTAG
>Ga0105054_10003401_pt1 | contig 24656 bp, 21 predicted proteins | sample BON02_FD_78091 | JGI IMG/M metagenome (GOLD analysis project Ga0105054, IMG submission 78091) | Freshwater microbial communities from Lake Bonney liftoff mats and glacier meltwater in Antarctica - BON-02 (megahit assembly) | ecosystem: Environmental > Aquatic > Freshwater > Ice > Glacier...
CATACTGTGAAATCGACATGCTGGAAATGAGCTGGTTAAAAGTGGCCGTGTTGGTGTTGTTGGTCCACTTGATGCACTTGCACGGAGCGTCCGAGGTGTGGAATTCGTTTCCAGTTCCGCTGTACACGACGATGTTACGGCAGCAGGTGGAGAACACAAGCGGAATATTGCATACGATGATCAAGCGCCCCATGACATTGACTTCAAACACGCTGCCGGTGATGTCGCACCGCGTGCACCTGTACTCGTTGTTGCGGACATTGTAGCGGAAGGTTGGGAAGATGTTTTTTTCGATGCACGAGATGCACACCAGGAGATTGCTTTGGCGGCGCATGTGTATTTCCGACGACGGGTTTTTATGATGTTCGATTTCGTTCTTCTGTCGGTCAAAGAGGTCCAATGAGAGCTCGTATATTTTGATGCGCTGCATTGTGTCCCACAGCACGTTGATGTGACCAGTGGCGATGTTTTTGCGCTGGCAATAATTGTCAAAAATCTGGAAGCAATTGGTGTACGGCACGCCAGACAGGTTGTGCAACGATATTTTGAGGATATTGAGGATGTTTTGCTTCTTTGTCTTGATGGAGCGCATGCGAAAGGACGTCGTGCTCTCTGCACTCAGATGCAGCGAGCCCAGGAACATATTCTTGTTGTAGCGCGACGTCCGTTCGTACATGACAAGGCATTTATGCCGAACACTGGCAAAAAGCTCCGGCATTTGAATTTTGGGGTTCTTGTCGAACTCGCTGTTGATTTCCACCCGCAACTGCTGCCCGATGTTGAAAATATTAGTTGCCATGGTTTTGATGTCAATCGACTGGATGTAGGGCGTCGCAGGCAGCGGACTGACGTGGTGAATAAAGTAGTAGACATACTCGATCAAGCACATTTTGATCAGGATTTTATTGCTGGTGTAAAAGGTATTGCGCATTTGAAACGTCCCCGTGAGAAGGTTGCGCAAAAAAACGAGGATTTTGGATCGACACTGGAAGCTCACGTCCTTGATGCAAATGCTTGGATAAATTGACAGTAGCGACGGTATGCAGCACTGGATCAGGATGACGAGCGTCTTGTCATTGTCGTACGGCCATGCGTGGTCCTGCTTCACACGTCGCGGGTTCTGGAAGAATGGGATGCACGACCGCAGCAAAATCACAATGTCGTCCTCGTAATACTGAGTGGGCATAATGCATTGGTGTAGGAAGATTGTAATGTCGGGCATATGTTGCATGTCGATGTAGGGCAAGTTGCAGTTGTCGATGTTTTGCAGCACGCGGTCCAAGTTCCGGTACGCTGATCGGTAGCTGTAAAACGGCAGTAGTTGGATGATTTGCGTGCGTGCTGTGATGTCTCCTCGGCGGACAGCGTCTTCCAATCGCTCGACCTCGGCCAGAATTGACTGTGTCTCGAGTGCATGTGCGGTGGGGGTGGTTCGGACGACGACGGCGACTTTGCCGTCGTTGCATAGCTCAGTGCTAGTGCTAGGGTGAGAACGCCTCTTGTATGCGATCTCCTCAAAGTGGTGATACTCGAGGAAAGACGAATGAATGTTGTTCTGAATACAGTATTTGACATTTTTGCCGCGTTTCCCGGGAACGCCCTGCGTAACCGACTTTTTCGGCTTTCCGAAAAAAGTTGAAAACGAGGTGAGGTCAATACTATTCACATACAAGAGGCTCATTGAAAATCCACATTAATCTGCTTCATGTAAAAGATCTTGTTTTCCTTGTACACCTTGTACAGGTTGCGTTGGTGCCGTAGGATCGGCATGGGCAGGTTCTCAATGGGTCCGTTGGGTGGGCACACGAGCATTTTCGAGAGCTTGTACTCTCCCTGTACGCTGTGCTTGTTATAGAAGCGCTGGATGATGCCGTTGACGGTGGCGCCCGAGTGTATAATGTCATAGAAAAGAATTTGCGTGGTGGCCCGCACACATGGAAGACACATGCCCGTCATGCCGTGTTTCTCGGTTTCCCACGGCAAAACGTATTCGACACCGACAAAAGGCTGTGTCTTGTCAATGTGCATGCACTCGCAGTCGGGTCCTCGCACACACTTTTTCTCCCCATCGTTGATGGGCTGCCGAAGATAGTTGTCTTCGTATGACTTGGACACGAAGCGAATGTCATTGGTGTAGGTCAGCTTGTTGTTTTTGTCGTCCTTGAGCACGGCGCGATAGTTGGTGCTCGATACGATCTGGTCCAGATTGTACGTCATTCCATGTAGCATTTTGTCCAGCTTTTCCACATTCATGGGCAGCTGCGAGATGTTGTGCTGAATGATTTTCTTGACGTCCAGCACCGCAATCTTGTCTTCGTTGGTGATGCGCTTCTGCATTTTTTTGTCGGGCTTGAGCACCACGGGAGCCAGGTAAGAGGCATTTTCGAAGAGGGAATTGTGTGTTTGCACTTCGACTTCGTCGGACAGGCTCCGGTGTGTAGTGGAAGGTTGTAGGTTCTGTGCGCTGCTCGATGTGGAGCGCTTGCGTTTCTTCCGGTCCGACACAACCACTGCTTCATTCACAGGCGGTCGCGTTTCCACATTGATGTTAATCTGACTCCACGACGAGGGAAGCTTGGCTTGCATCAGTATTAAGGGTGCCGCAATTGCATAGATTACAGTGGATGTCATATTTTTTTCTTTCTTTCGTGACGCGAGTTCGTTTGCATGACGACCGTTGAGAAACACTGGCATGAAATCTCTGTTTTCTCAATGGCCATTCACGACTGGAATAAAGCCTTTCTCCCAAAATACTGCAAAAAATGTGTTGCACAGAATTCGTCCGAAATAGCGCCCCGAGTTTGCTATAAATAACAGTGACGCGCCGAAGATTGGCATTCGCTTCTTTACCATGAGTCAAGACACGAAACGCAAATTTCAGGCGAGCGATGGCGTCCAGCACGTCAGGGGTCCACTGGACCACGTTGACACCTACGTCGACAATGCCGAGCAGGATTCGTTTCCTTTCCGCCATCTTCCACAGGTGCTCAGCCTGTCGTGTGCTACCGAAGAAACATGGATCTCAGAGGGCAGAAAGCTTGTCGCGGACCGGGAGCCTTTGGTCAAGGCCACGATGCGTCAGGTGTTTGACAGGTACTTCTATACCAAAACGCCGTATACACACGAGATGGAGATGAGCAACAGTTTCAAGCGTCCGGTGGACTTTGAGATGGGTATGGTACAAATCAGTAATGTGATTCGGCTGATTCAAGCACGTGGCGGCTTTCTGCTCGTGTCTTTTAAGTTTGTCTACAATCCTCTGTTTGTCGGCAAACTCCTGGAAATGATCCGCAAGCCTACCTATGGACGGCACACTGGTGTGCAAACCATTGTTATAGTGACAAACTCTTATCACGACGTGGAAAACGTCATCAAAGGAAAACGCGAGTCTATGCGTCACGTACTCACCGGCACAGACGGCACGACACTTCTAGACAGCATCGAGTATGATGCCCTTGGACGCAAGTACATAATTGTGTGTGATGCGCTCGTGTCTTTCGAGCAGCTGCGCCGTCAAGACAATTCACACATTCTTTACATATGCCCCTACTATGTGGTTACGACGGAGTCGCGGGCTTTGCGCGAGATGCAGGACATCGTACTAGATCCGCCGCGACGGATCCACATTGTGGAGGGATTGCTGTATCCAGAATTTGCCTCTCCCAACGGTGATACTTTGACGCCAACCATGTTGACGGACTTGTACATGAATGTTAAGGTGAGTTATACGAAAAACATCGAGCTCCATGGCAAGATGATATCTCTGATAGCCATGGGCTCCAAAGTGATTTTGAACAACGACGACGAACACGTGTACACAATTGAGGAATTCCTTATTATCACCAACAAGGGTGTGTCGCACACTGTGACGGCCCTCAGCACCATAGACAACAAGAAGACGGCGCAAATCAAGACACACAATCAAAAAAATATCGACAAGTTGAGCAGCGCGTTGCTGCAGAAGATGCACATGAACTTTATGTACATCAGCGGAAATAACAAAATCACCATCGTTTTCGAGAAAGGCGACTGTGTTTATGTCACTGAGCAGAGTGGCAGCATCTGGGCCGGCAAGCGTGGCTCTCTGCGCGACATTTTGCACCCTGTGCTGGGTTCAAAGTACGACTACAAGACACACTTCCATCAGCTGGTGTACTTGATGGAACTTGGGAATGCCGAAGACACGGTGCTCGTTGTTGCCAACAACGTAGAAACAAATAAATCCCGCCTTCCGACCGATTCGACGCCCTTGTATCCCGTCACTTATTTGCAGCTAGCAATTTCTGACCTGTGCCACTGCAGACGCCCTGTTGTGTAATTACCCACACGACTGGCGTTTCAGCCAGTGTGTTTCTACGTTTGAATTAAAAACAGAGTGTACGACCGATTTGCGCAGTTTTTGCCTGATATGCTCGTCCGTGAGCATGCCGGATTCAAATAGGTCTTCGATGCATATAAAGTGTTCGCGGATTCTGAAGAGCATGGTCTTGAGGGTTTGTGGACAAATTTCCGTCTCGTCCTTATGATGGCAATCTATGAAAGCACAGGTGGAAAGTTGTGCCTCGCTCGCCATGAAAACGGGGAAGGCATCCGACATATTGTTATCCCTTCACTGCTGTGCTGCTTTTATATCCACTCCACACTCTGGTGCACATTTATAGCCACCGTATGCTGGCCCCCTCTAGCCGCTGTACGCCGAGTCTCTGTGTGTCTGTCGCGGTACAATACTCAAACATGTAGGCATACAAGATAGGTGTAATTGTATTGTTCTTACCTGTCACCCCTGACGGTACACGTCATGGAAAATAAATCCTGTATGGATATTTATTAATTAATAGAGCAACAAAGTTGCTGACGACTCGCTCCAACACTAATTTCCCAACGTTTTCTGTGCTCGACGGACGACTGGCCGCATGCTTGTCGTTGACGAATCGATGAATGTCATTGTCGAGCAAATCGGGCTTCAGTTCAATCGACTAGACAATTTCCCATTTCGACGCTTACTGATATGTTCACCACTGTCTCAATCTTCTACGTTTTCCTCTTTTCCGGCATCGGGCCTCAATGGATGCCTTTCATAAGGTTGGTCATTTTCCTCAGAATATTTGCCAGTTTCCTCATGATGTTTGCCAGTTTCCTTATGATGTTTCGATGTCTCAGAGGTATCGCTATGTCCACTCTTGTTGCATTGCCTACAGCAATAGACAATGCCGACTATAATAGCAATAAGACATAATCCGCCCACCGACGCCGAGATGATGCCAGCAGTGCCCAAGATGATCACATTCTCTTGGATTCCAGTACTGTCGTCGATGGCGATGAAAGCGCCGACAGGCACGGAAAGATTGGCAAGATACATATTGACCTTCTGTGCGTCGATGGTTCCATACATGCGATTCGGGGAGTGCAACGCGAAATCAATAATGATTGTCGTGATTGAAACCGAAATACTCGACAGCTGCAGTCGAGTTCTCAAGTCGTGAATCGTAGGAGGACTTGCATGAGACTGCCCAAAGTACTGTATCATTGCCAGCTCGAAATTGGCCTGGTGCATTCTCTTGAATTCGGGCAATGTTATCGGGGTTTTCATGTGGAAGGTGGCGTCGAGCACGTAGAGTTGACATCCTGACACGACTCCAAATCCCTCGCCATACGTGATGACGTTGCCGGGATTCGATAACATTTGCGTCGAGCAGATCGACGACTGTGCAAACACACAGTGCATTAGCGCGGCACAAATCAAGAGCATGAAGGCACTGCCATGCCCCATTTTCGTTGTGTACCAAGATTGTGTTGACGTCTTATATACATCTGAACAGGCCAAAATTGCAAATGATCCGACGAGCCTTATAAACATCCGAATTTCCCACGTACTTGTGGTTTTTTTGTTCATGTCGTTCCGTCGTTGCAAGTTCTACACAGCATAAACTAAGAATTTTTTTTTGTATATAAGACACATCGATAGCAACACCCATCGCAACGGAATGCCGGCTCCCCGCAAAAAAATCACAGACCTGAGTGTTAGCAGACAAACCCTGCCTACGTCTGTCGACGTGACTGCGATCGCTCAGGGCGGACCATGCGCGTACCTCGCATGTCCGACAAGCATGTTATGCATTCAACTTGCTCTGTGCACCCAAATCGACACCACGTTCGCACAAGTCATTGCCCGTGTCAAAGATAATCTAGCGAACTCGGTCTCGCGCATAGCGCAGAAATTCAACGACCGTTACGCCAATTACCGGCACACAACAAAAACGCAGAAAGCATTCGATACACACCAAGACGCAGTGGAAAGACAACAAAACGACAAGGCCAGACAGTGTGCGATGGTTGAATCTCTCAACAAATTCTACACATCCCGTGCCCGCGTGCATTTGAGCCAACGTGCGGTAAACTTTTGGACATCCATGAAAGACACCTTTGTTCAGGGAATAGCTATGAGCCAAGTGGGTTCCATACTCGGGGTTCACGATTATACGCCCCCTACGCTGTTGGAGAAGTGCAATCCTACAGGCATTCTGGAGCGCCAAATGCATATTTCCGACCTGCAAACATGCACTCGCGATACGACATGGGCCGCGACGGCGATGGAAGAATTTTTGAGAGCACGTGGACAGAAGTTGAATATGATGGCACTAAATGAGGCGAACCATATAATTGAATCGTGGATGCAGTACTCGTGTATTTACACATACTTGGGCTACATTGAAAATTTTTCTAATTTTGCAGACGTGGCCGCCGAAATTCACGGGAACACCAGTATGGATCTTCAACTGCTCAAGCAGCTCGTGGAATTGAAACCCGAGATCAAAGCAATGTTAGTAGAGATGGGGAAATACCACGGGCCCGACGACAATCCTCCTGTCGACAACGCACCGCCACTGAATCTGGACAACGTGACGGTGGAGTCGTACAGTGCGGCCGAGAAAACCATACGAAGCAATCCTGAGTTCCAGCCATTTCTCCAAGTCGCAACCCCGAGCGAGGTGTCGTGCGCCGCGTTTATTCTTGCAGCACAACCTGCGGGTCCTGCGCTCATAACTCTAGTTGTCGTCACATTTATGAAAAAGGAAGGCATTCCAATAGCACCACATGCTATTTCATCAGAGGACTCTGAGAGTCCACTGCAGACTTTCATACGTGCTTACACCGACGCGGAAAAAATGATCAACTCGTCTGTTTTCTGGTTGTACATTCAAATCGGCGGGCTGGTGTTGGGCTGTTCGGGTTTCGGAGGCCTGACCGGGCTCGCTGTCTCAAACCTATTTTACGTCGCGCTAACAAAAAGGAGTCTCGAAAACTTCGGAGAAAACATTGTGTCGGCGGTGACGACAAAATTTATAGCATCCATCGCCCCCGACGTCATCGGACACGTGCTCTGGTTTACGTCAGTGCAAACCCTGTACACTAGGATTTGCAGCGCCAACACTAAAATCGAAACCTCCCACCATCTAATTCAAAACCAAATATCGCGTCTTGAAGAAAAACTGGCACGCGTAAAAGATTGGTTATTTTCAGCCTCGGACAATTTTGAACATTATTCTAAACAAGGCAGTCGTCAATTCGATGAAAACAAGATAGCAATATACAACAACAACATATTATACTACAATCTCATAATAGAAGACATCAAGAGCGACATTGCGAAAGTCCGCCCTTTATCTAATGCTTTCATGGCAATAATCAGTTTCACCAAGAATTTTATCGGTGACATACGCGAGTGGATCCGCCGGTTGTTGCGATTCAATGATCGCCAACAGATCTGGGAAATGTGTTCGATGATAAAAATCATCTACGGAATGGTCAATGGCTATTCGTACTACATCAGGGCAGAATACAATGTCGTCCAGGTGGCGTTTGAAGTCTTGTTTTGCCAACTACCAATGTCGCACATTCAACCGGCGATCAACTCGCTCAGCATACTGGAAGCTGGTGCCGCCAACGCGGTGTGTATCATGACAGAATTGGCCGCAGAATTTGTCGCGCTCGTCCATTGTTATGTGCAGCCAGATGCCAATGAAGCAAGCCCGTTGGCGTCGGACCTCTGTAAAACAATACAAGCTGGAGCCATCGCGTGTTACGTCGCATATTTCTATGTTTCCCCCGCTGCCATAACTGTGGTACCACCTATCTACCGTTTTGTCGAAAAACGCTTTAATAGAATGACTACGAATTGTTTGAATAGAATTGCATTTTCAGATGAAGTGCGCGACGTCCAAAAATATGTGGGGAACAATGAGCCTAAGTGGCTGAAGGAACACTATCTTCGTTTTGGGTATGAATATTTGGCCAAGTTTGGAAGTTTGCCAGCAAGCATTCTTGAAAATTTAATTCCTGTCAATAACAGTGAGAAAGAAATTCTTAGCGGTATGAACAACGGACGTCTATCTTCGCTGTTAGATTCAGCATATCATGGCGATATTAGTGTTTCCAACTTCGACTTATTGAAAGAAAAGGGCGTTTCCTCGAGTCCCACTGTTTTATTTAAACTGGTAGACAGTGCTAGTCAAAATGAACGCACCGCACCACCTGTTCAGCTCGCATGGAAGAGATGCGACAGGGACACACTTCTATACGAGGACATATTCAATACAAATCCGGCGTTGTCGATTGAAGGATAGTAACTATGCACACGCACAGATGGATTCACGCTATGACCCGTAGTGTGATGCTATGCTGGCACTGTCGCCGGTCGCGTCGCTTTCAGCGTACGGAATGCCCCATGTCGAGCGGTGTCCCGGGAGGGGCGCCGCGGCGTTTTCGTCCCAATTTGTTACATTAAATGCCGAAAAACACGTAAAACGACTCGTGTGCTTCCTTGACGCGCAACGCGCGTGTCATGTAGAAAAAAAAATTTTGAAGAAATAATCTATACAAGTGCACAGGGCGACACACCGGAGGAACCGATGTCTGATTTCCCGGTCCAGAGGTAGAAAAATATACACATTCCTACAAGTAACAAAGACAGCGTCCATGTCTGCAGAGAAAATGATTCTCAAACACGCCGGCAAAATAAAGGCGTCCGACCACGCGTATTTTGCAATCCACAACTGCGACCCGCAGTTTGCCGACGATGTTATTGATCAAATAGTGGCGTTTGTGCGGGCCAGTGGCATGGAAACTATGCGGCGGCCAGTGGTCAGGAAGGACAAGTTTGCGCAAACCACTCAAGTTGTCATGTCGATTCACGTCGTCCTCCGCAACCACGCAGATCGTCAGACGGCCATCCATTTCGTCGAACACCATCTGAATCAAAAGTATGGGACGAATATGCGGTGTAAAGAAATGGGTCGCGACATCGTCACTTACACTTTGAGTCTAGAGACGACAGAGCTTCCTGAGATGGCGGAGCTCAAGCGTAATTTCGACGAGTTTGGTCGCAACGAAATCTTCTGCACCAGCGAACTGATTACGTACATTAACTACCGCTTTTTCCGGAGCGCCGTCGACGCCATGCTGGCTTTTTCGAGCAATGGCTCGCAATCTGAAGTACTTCCCTCGCATCCGAAACCCGTCCAGTACACTCGAATGATGTTAGATCTGGAAAACCAGCTGACGCAGAAGAGTTTTGGCGCCACGTCAGATGCCGTCGAAACCTCTTCAAGCTTTGCGGCGTTTGTGGAAGCCTATCACCATGATACGCCTGTGCGATTGAAGCAAGCGTGTGAAAAGTTTGTCCGGGACTATTTCGCTGACACCCAACCCACGGATCAGTTTCTCAACGCAAACGCCACATCGATTATTTCCAGTGTGCTTCAGGAGCCATACTCGACGCCTCCCGCAGCGTTTCGCGACTGCATTCAACACAAAAACCTGTCGACTTCAAACATTGCCCAGCTCCACTGCAAATATAATGACAACCAACTCGACAAATCAGTCCGCCTGATGGAAAGAAGCCATGCTCTCAAGGATTCTGCCCCCTCGAAGATTTTCGAGTTCAAAGCGCCTCCCGTACCGGTACGTTCATCTACACATGGTCATCAAGAAGACCAAAACATTCATCCTAGCATCCGCTTTTTCATGCCTTGTATCAAAATCTGTGGCTAGAATTCGTTGATGATAATGATTGATTTTATGAATATAAAAATTACCTTGATTTGAGATACCGGCGGTAAATCTTTATGTTGGCGTTCTTAATAGCCGTCTGTGACTATGCCTGGTGCATGTGCTTACAAATTAGAAACATTTGTGATTGCAGCCAAAGAGTTCGCACAACACAACTCCGTCGAAAACACCCAAGATGTTGACCGAGCCGAGCGTGCGCGAAGTCTGGAACAAGATCCTGCGCAGCGTGGAAACGCGTGTTTTTGGAGTTTCGGACAGCAACAGTCTTTACTGTCCAGACATACGACTGCGCGCTGTGGAAAGGTACATGCTTATCCCCATGACGACGACCTGCATCAAAGAGCGCATCAAGAATATTGATATCCAGATCAAGACTCTCCATGCCGTCGCACATACAGTGGATTGATGGAAACTCCCGATACACACACCGTTTTGTTTTTAATGCTTCAAAAAAAATCGTGTGTGGAATTTTCCTCGCGCTGCTCTTGGCCCCGGCGTTTTCATGTTTCAAAATAAATGCGTGTTGCAAATTCTCAACGCACTGTTGGCTCAGAACCAAGATTCCTCACACTGCTGTGTCTGGTATTGATTTTGGTACTCGGTGCATGTCGCAACGGGAAGGGACACACACTCGATGTTCCCGAGTCCGGGGGTTTTCCCTGCTCCGTATCCCGGAGTGCACTCGAAACGACAATGTTCGTCCATATCGTCAATCTCGCGGGAATCGGACAGAAAGTTGACGAGCACGCTGTTTCGAAACTTTACACAATCCTTTTCCAGAGCTCGGGAGCACGTTTGCATGTGGAACGCGGAAAATAGGTCGACTTGCGACAGCCGCAAAAACGAGACGCAAGAGTACAGCGTAAAGTCGGAATCATTCGTTGAAGAGAACTTGGTGTTGGGTGTGATGACTTGTGGCATGAGTTCTCTCTGAGGCACACAATCGATGTCGCGTGTTGCTTTGACAATCATTTTATAACCAACTCCGCACGACGGAGAGCACCCTGAACTCGTAACATAGTTTTCCATAAACCCTTCGTATTGTCGCTGCCAATAACATGGTGTGCAACCGCATACGCATCCTTTCCGTCCGGGGCTCGTGGTATTTTCACAAGTGTCGAAGAAAAATCCATCCACACATTCAACTTGCGACGCAAGACACCGCTCACACTCGGTGTCGTGTAGATAATGGTCGACTGGACACGAATAGCAGCTTTCAAACCCGTCGTGCAGCTGTCGTGTCTTCCCAGCCTCACACGCCAAGCACACGCTCTTGTTGGCGTTTGCATACGTCGTCAGACTACACTCGGTACAGCTCAGAGAGTGTGGTGTTGCAACCGCATTCTGCGCACATGGTCGACATTCTTCTGTCGCCATATCATAAAACATTCCCGCTCCACATCCGTCACACCCACCATCTCCGTCCATCGATTTTCGAACAAGGAACGCCGGACAAGGGACACACGATGTGCTGCCCAGGTCGTGTGTGAATTCGTCCAGCTTACATGGCTGGCAAACGTTTCCCGTGTGCCCCGACGAAAATGAATGCAGAGCACAAATTCGACACTCCATGCGTTGCGCATCCCAACCAAATCCATCCGTCGTGCACGTTTCTATCGACTGTGCGTTTTGAGGTGGCACACTTGCGCTTGCTCCGGTGCAGTTTCCTCCAGGCACCATGGTGTATGTACCCGACGGACAGACAACACAAAACGATTGCAATTGAAAGTCGTTAAAGTTCGTGTGCAGAAAAGTGACTGGAATAATTTCGCGGTATTTACCAGCAGTGCATGGAAGACATAGATGACCTGGCCCGGAAAATGTGTTTCTCGCACATTGCGTATGCGCGCGACAGATGGTAGAATTGTCAACCGAGCTAACATCTTTGTAAAACCCGTCTAAACAACTCACGTCGCAGAGGCCCGTAATAGGGTTGCTTGCACATTGCATATGCGGGTCATGGCTACAGGACAATTCGCACGGAACAAAAAAGCGATACTCGATGGCGCTGCGTTGACATCTCAAAATCTCTTCTAAAGTAACCACATAGGACTGGGAAAATTGGATGCAGTGGGAAATGTGCGAGTCAACAAGAAGATTACTCGACAGCACCAGAACCGCGTTCATCTCCACGACGCGCTCGAGTTCTCTTAACGCAGTGCGTTCGCGAAACATGCACCCCTGTCGATTCACACACGCACACGCGTTCGCATCAACAATCTTTAGCACGTTCATGTACGAATCGTGACAAGGTGTTTTGCACCGAATATTTCGAATGTCAAACTCAGTCAATAAAGTTACAATGCCAGAATTCGTCGAGGTGGACAGGCTATCTGTGTATCCCGGCCAACAAGTACATTGGTACGAGCCGTCGGTATTGTTGAATTGTTGATGACGTCCTTGCATGTATTGTTCCTGCAGGTGCTGACATGTGATATAGGGAGTTTCTCGATTGTTGTACAATGGCATGAGCCCAACACTATCGAGGTACCTGGAACACGACAGATCCTGTATTTTGCCAAGACCTTTCTGACTATTGAGAGGTATGTTTTCGCATTGCTGGCAACCCCCCAGCGCTGCAGATAACAGCACAATACACAACGTTCTGGCTGTACTTGTCGCCAAGTTCATTTGTGCGTACTGTGATTGCGTGTAATATGCGTCGTATATACTGCGTACACGCAGTAGCACACCAACACCATGTACGAGTCTCTATACGTGATACAGGACTAAGTCGTGGAAAATCACCACAGACAACAAAACCTGCAACAGCATTCCCGAGCGTCGTTTCTGAGCGTCCTTTCGGAACAACACTCTTAACATCATTTTCAGCAGCACTTTCAGCAGCACTTTCAGCAGCATTTTCAGCAGCACTTTCAGCAGCATTTTCAGCAGCATTTTCAGCAGCATTTTCAGCAGCACTTCCAACAACAAACGAAAAATCAGGGTACGTCTTGATGTTTTTGGAAATCAATTCAAACCCCAAAAACACATCGCAAATGTTGTGATGCCGTCGCGATTATGTATATATAAAGAGCCATCGCTTTACGAAACACATGAGTGCGACTACACTGCAAATCCCACGCGAATCCCTGAAGGAAACACTTTACGAACATGAGATGCTCTGGAAGTTGCTTGAGCAGCAAAAAAGCGAGTTGTTGTCCACGATTCGCGAAATGCTGCAACCGTTGGCACTTTATTACGACAAAAAATGGAACGAAAATATAATTCTCGAACGCCTGATCGCCTCACCACAGTGTGAAAACAAAGAGAACTTGTGTTCCATTTTACAGGAAAATCAGACTTCGTTTGCCACGACACATCGCAATGTGCATTCTGACATTGATAAATTATGGCAACAGGTTCAATTGTTTCAGGAGCTGGCAGGTGACAGTGTTTTGATCAAGAACAATATCCACCAGATGAATGCAATTTTGGGACATGAAACAAATGATTGCGATTCGTCCCGGTGAGAAGAGAATAAGTTATGTCCAATATGTCATACGACTTGTAGCGTACAGAACGGTGTCGAGTGGTCGAGTTCCGAGCGTATTTTCGCATTTTGCAGTGTTCTTTTTTGGTCGTGACCTTGCCTGGGTGACATCGAGATAGTTATGTATATAAGTAAACTGACTTCGGTGCACTAGTCTGCACACGATGTCAGGTCAACGAAATAGAACAAGAGATAAAAGTCCTAAATCAAATAATAATAATGAATTACCCGCGACAAAGCAAACAACTACAGATGCGCATAATATACAGCAAGAACAACCCAAAAATCAACCTTACACAGTCAAAATATTCATACACAGAGATTCGGAGGTACCGGAAGAAATCAATTCATCGCACAGACTATGCACAACTGACAGAGGCAATAGGAGTCTATACACACTGGAAGAAGGTGAAAAAATGCATGTGACTTGCGGAGAAACATTCACTATTGAATGTATGTCCTACTTGACAGATCACACGAACCCGATTAATTGTACAGCAGAACACATGGCCCACCATACAGATCCAGCCTCGCCAAAAACGATTGTTATCAAATATCAAGAATTGGACCAATACCCATTCAATGCGGTATGCATCCGTCCTGACGCAAACAAAAATGATGCTGATGTGTTTTATGTGGGCGTTCTATTAAAGAGCTACGACGATGCCGCTTTTCAAAATAAGCTGTATCTCGACTACATAGAAAATGTGCACGTGGCCGAAGATATCACGCGTAATGGGGGCTTGTTCACCACACTAACAAATGTTGTGATTCGCAAAGTTGACAGTAACGGTGATGGATATAACGAAACCTCTCTTCCAGAAGTATTATTCGTCAGAAAATATTATCGTCGCGAAAACCAAGCCGAATTTTATGAGTTTTACGCATACGTGAGTGAAGACAATGGAATCTCCGTAGAATTTAAAAATAAAGGTTATATAATTGTCGAACACTGGACTAGACCTGACAATTCGTTTGCCTATGACAGCATGGATCTTACAAATACAAATTTATTTATGACAGAAACCGATGAAAATAGAGTTTTAATAGACAAACTGTTTCCAAAAAAAAACACTTGTCTGGAAATCAATGTGTACAGCAAGACTGTTAAAATAGTCGAGAATATCGTTGTCAGGGTTTTGAAAGTAAGCGGCAAATTTCTCGAAGCTGTCAAAAACAGAAAAAATCCTGTAAAACAAGACCACGGTCACGAAATCGATGTGGACAACTGTACCTTTTCAGAACTGACGAATATCTTTCGAGAAATCAAAGCAAAACAGTCAAATGAGTTGAACCATTGTTTATCCGAATTCGAGGAGGACAAGATTGCTTTTTTGACCATGTCATGAAGCGTAGAGGGCACGCCATGGAGCCTTGTTTTTTGAATTTCATAAAACCCTAGAAAAATAGTGTTTCCAGTAGCCCGCTAGCGGGTGTTTTCAACGGCATATTGCAAGAGATCGAGGATGTCGCAAGTGGAGACCTCCAAATGGTTCACCACAGATCCTCTGGCACCACCACACTCCTCGGCAGACGCATGAGATTTCTCCGACGACTTGCGCTTCTTGGAAGAGGCCGTGGTCCTGTACATGGCAAGAATCCCTTGTTCAGTCCGGATGAAAAGGTCGCCAACGTGAAACATTTTACTTTCCACATAGCCCGACACCGGCAATGTCGACAGACGGATACTGATTTTAATGAGGGAAACTTCCAGCGTCAGGATGGGCATCAGCAGCGACTCCTTGACAAAAAAATCGTACGCAAACTCGTTGAACTTGGTCGCAGACTTTGAACCTGGCTGGCCCTTGCCGTAAAAAGCCAGCGAGTTGAACTCGGTGTACAGCAGGTGCACTGAAGTCTCTTCGTTTTTCGTGGTGAAATGGCTCATCGTCTTGCCGCGGACTGCAACAAAAAACTCTTCGTGATTGATGACGTGACAGTCTTGTTCGCCTTCCTTGACCAGCTGGATGATGCCTTCGCGCGGAGAAATGCTGTTGGGGAACATGATGTGGCAATGCAAACTCACATAGGTGATATACCGCAAGTTGTCCTTGAGAACCACCTTTTTGGTGCATGTGGTGTTTTTCAACACGTGAATGACCATGAGTGGAGAGTGACTGCTCTGCTCATTGTCGACGTGCCGCGACTGCTCCTTGTAGTAGCTCTTTGCAGAGTTGCTGTAGAGCTGCACGTTGTTCTCGATGGGGAACTCGTAGGAAAAAGAAAGGTTCGGGAAAAAGCCAGTAGTAGTGAGCGTGGTCGCCATTGGCCAAAAGTTTGCGAGTGCAGCGGAGGCTTTCTTGCACGGGTTCATGCACATTTCGGGGGAGCCACGGTCTATTTTGGGCAAAAATCACAATTGTAGATACCCGCCAGAACACAGAAATTCATAAACAAATTGGGTTCTGCCGGGAACTCGTAAAAAAATACGCAACACGAGAGTTCACCACAGAACTTCGCTAAGAACGATCACGTTTCTACGGCGAGATGCCCAACAAGCGCAAGTATGTGCCAATTGAAAAAACGCACAGTGATGTGCATGCACAAAACAGTTTACTCTTTCAATACCAAGAAAAAACACACGACGAATGTCTAGAAGCGCTATTGACGACGCTGAACAGGAAAAACACATGCAAACACTTTACCCAAAAGATAAAACAGTACATCCCGACGACGCACAACATGGTGTGCACGACGCACGTTACGACCGACTCGAAAAAAATCGACCTCGACGTGATTTCCAACTGCGTGCCCAACAGCACCTACGACAAAAAGCGCTTTGCGGCGATTACCATCCGGCTTGAGGAGCCGCGTACAACTGCCCTGTTGTTTTCGTCGGGCAAATTGGTGGTGACGGGAGCCGTCAGCAAGCAAATGGCCATTTCCGCTGTACGCAGCACCATCTACATTTTGGAAAAGGTGTTTCCGTACCTCAATATTTCGTCGCGTAGTTTTTCAGTGCAGAATATTGTGTGTAACATCAAGATCCCCGACATTGACAGTATCGACGTCGCCACGTTGTACGAAAAAATATCGACGCATTGCACATATCAGCCCTCTATTTTTCCGGGGCTGATTTTTCGTCCGCCCGAGTCGCCCATTGTGCTGCTGATTTTCAAGTCGTCGCGCATCGTGGTAACGGGGGCCCGTGAATACGACGACGTCGTCGACGGCTTTTCTCGGGTGTACCCGATGCTGAAGGAATTTTTTGTTTCAAACGTTTCCCAATAAAATAAACAAAACGAGCAACTGTGTCGCAATTTTCTGAATCACAGAAGCTCTATCCACAGCTATGGCAGCCCTCTACTGGCTCCGAGAGGTTAGCGAGGTGGGCATAGGCAACACTATGTTTTACCAGACGGAACCGCACTACGCCAACAAGGCCAACCGCGTAGGAATGTTGTCGCTCAACTGTGTGTGTACATACAACGACGGCCGAGCTTCAGAGTATATTGTCGTGAAATGCATTGACGTGCACCCCGTGCTAAAATGCACGACGAAAATACCTGCCTCGCGCCTGTCCATGAGCGAAATGAAGAAAAGCATCAACAGCTTTGTTACGTCGCAATTTGCGGCGTCTCGTGCCAATGGTGTCGCGCCGCTGAATGACAGTCGCTACATCCTCGATGTGACACTAAATAATTCTCCTGTGGCGGTGGCTGAGAACAAATACTGGAACGAGCCTGCGATAAGCAGCAGCATTGTGGACACTACAAATATTTCCTTGGTGTTTAACCGTGTCGAGGACGCAGACGCAGTCATGCGTGGGTGTCGCGCCTTTTTGAAGAAATGTTCGAATGGTGTAGGGGACCCAGCTGTCAAATTTCCTCCGCCAGAATATCCCATGTGGGTCCGGCTTCACGAGGCGACTCCAGACAATGTGCTGTATAAAAAGTATCGCGACTCGTACGAGGGGTGGGAGGTGTGTGATATTTTTTGCACTCAGCAGGGGTGGCACTACAGCTCGCACCTCTGCATTGATGCCAACAAGATCCTACATTCTGCGAAGATGTGCGCCGACGGCGCCTGGTGTAAGGTGGTCTACGTGGATTTTCGTGCGTGCCAACACATTGACACGAAACACGGTCACCTAATGTACCAAAAGCCCGTATTCGCGGCGTCTATGGCAAAAAATGGTGATGAGGGTTGATATGTAGCAATAGCAAGTCCACCAGGTTACACGAACTTGGCAACGTGCCTCAATGTAATTTGGCGGAATGGTGCATATTGTCTACAATTGCGTGGAAAAGCGGGGGGTGTCTGTGTTGTCGGAAAAATCGTCGACCTTGTCGTGTGGTATCGTATATAAGCAAGACAATGTGTGAATGAAGAACAAGAATGAATAATTATTCGCATGTTGCTCCGTCTGCAAGTAGTAATCGGAACGAATCGGAAAAACACTTCAGTTCGTCGGGCTCAACCAGCCGAGGACTCATTGCTCTCTTCTGCTTCTTATGGGGGGTTGTTTTCGTGGTAGCTGGATATACCAAACATGCCGACAATTTCTGTCTCGAATATGACGCTACAGTGAACAAAGCGGCGCCCTACGTGGACCACGATAAACTTCTTGGACCTGATGGCTCGATCGTCAATTGGTGTCGACAAACTGGCATCATCTTAATATTGGGAACTGTGTTGGTTTTCGGTGTGTGTGATGCTCTTTATCTATTGGAGAAGCGCGACAATGAACTACAGGCACAGGATAGTGAAGTTGACCACAGCAAAATGCCGAAAGTAGCGATGATCAATGTATTCTTCACGGGGGCCTTTATTCTGACGATGCTCGTGCAGAGCGGGCTCATTCTAGCTATTACGTTTGGTAAAGGCGTGCCACTCGAATGCAAACAGGGCCATATGGGCGACAATTTCGTCTGGGACACCGTGTGGGTGTTTTCAGTGATTTCCCTGATTATAATGTCGTGTGTAGGGCTTTTCTTGATCCTGCTTCTTATTTTTCTCTCGGTTTTTTTTAAGAGCTTGCTTACAAAACAATCCTTAAGGTGATTTTGCTTCATCGCGGCGTCATGTCAATGGTCTCGTCACTTTGTAATTTTTTTCCAATAAAACCCGGTACCCCTATTCCGCACTGCGTACGCGAGAAAAATCGCCCCCCCCCCCTACGCGCCGAAAGTGGGGAAAACTGAAATAAATGAAGGCAAGAGTCTTGCGTTGCGAGTGTTTACCGGCCACGACAGCAGTATTTAAGTTTCAAACGACAAATCCATATAAATAAGCAGGGGAAACGTGTCACGCCAATGGTCATGAGCTCGCCACAGACATACATCCTGCTTCCAGGACTCGAGGCCACGGACGTTTTCCTTGTCTTGGAAGCAACAGAAGATCTGGCGGACACCGAGTGTCCTCTTACAATGGAACCCATACACTCTCAGAATGATGCTCAGTTCTTCACAGAATGTGTCAAGAATACGGACAAAAATAGCAGCAAAGACCCAGACGATGCGTGGACCCAGCTAACACAGGACGACTTTTCGGGACTGCCCAACATGGGAGGCATACAGATTGTAAAGTGCGGTCACAAATTCGGCGGCGCAGCCTTCATGTATGAAATCATGACAAAGAAATTCAAGTGTCCTATCTGTAGAGGCGGAAGTGTCAACGAAGTCACGCTGGACATTGCACAAACACCCTCTAATGTGCACAGCAAGACTTGGGATGTCTTGTGTCGCCTCGCAGCCAGAGTGCGTGAAAACGATCTGTCACAGCGCATGCTGGAGGAAAGCCAGAACCCCTCTACTAGTTTGCAAGTGGTCTCAATTTTTGAGATCTACCACTCACTGCCGTGGCAGATTGATTTTTCGATTTACCGAAGCGAACACCCCTCCTACAACGAAAGGCCTTACATGGTTATTCCGATTCCTATGCGCGTCGATAGTGAGACCAGTTCGAACAGTCATGACACAACATCCACTGATGAGACTACGATACGCTCAGGTGAATAAAAAGTGAGACCTTTATTCTTTCCCACCCTCTCTTTTTCCTCCCCCGCCGCGCGGCGTGTGTGTTACTAAGAGTACATGCGGATGAACGCATTTTTCACGTTGGTCTAAAGCTTCATATAGGCGTCAGACACTCATGCCGGCTGACATGTCTGTTTTCTTCGTGGTTGTTTTTGCCTGTAGGGCACCGCGGGGCCACACGACAACTTACAAAAGTTCTGCGCAACAGCGGGTGTTTTTTTATGGAGATCCTCATTGATACGGAAAGTTCCCGGCACACGCTGTTCCAGAGCAAACGCAACACCAACTTGTCTTTTTTTGAACCCCCCCGACATCGTGCGCCACGTTCTTTCAGCCGAAACATTGAAAGCGCCGAAAACTGCGCCGGACGGTGCATTGTAGAGCTGAGCAAATGCCACTACAGCAGCGAAATTATTGTTAATGACATCAAGATTTGTATCCCCACCGCGGCCCTAGAAGAGTTTGTAATGACGGCGTACAACATCGCATGACCGCGTCATACAGTTTTGAACCAAAGACATTCTATGAGATGCAGTGAAATGGCTGCGAACTGCGACGAAAAGACTGCAAATTGCGGAAAAAAGGCAAATGATTGTAAACACGAGCGCCAGCCCTATGTTCCGAATGTGTAGTTCTGAAGATGTCGTCTTATATCTCGCATGTTGACGTTGACACTCGCTCTGAGGACATCCGGGTCGAATCCGACGGGAAAAAGTGGTGGTACAACTGCACAAAGTGCTCGTACCGCAACGACCGTAAATACCATGCCCAAATGCATTTCCTGCGCTGCCATGTCAATGGTGGGCGTGCATGTCACAACAAGCGCAAGTACCAGGATGCGGTAGCGCCTGTGCAAAAAAAGATACAGCACATCACACCGCCGCTGACTGCCTTGTTTACGGCCGCCAAAGTGGTGCGCGAGGAGGCCGTCGCTCCGAAAGTGCCTTTGTCGTGCTGTGTGAGGGTGGCCGGAATGAAGTACACACACACCAAGCGAATGGTACGCGAGAGTGTACAGACCATGGCAAAATTTCGAGCCAACAATGCGATGATCACCATGACATTCCGCGAGACGCACGTGGAAACCAACAGCAATAGCACCCGCGTCGGAGAGTATATAAGAGCCATTGTGGGAACAGACGTATGAAACCAGCAGCACGACTTGCGTACGAAGAAGCAGCAGACCGGCGTTTGAAGACACAAGTCGACCAGGTCCAACGCGAAGATGCCACCAATCAAGTGACACACGTGGAGAACATGCAGCACATCAATGAACTGAAAACCCATATTTTTATACTGTTGCACCGTCTCGAGACGCTTCCACAGTCTGGACTTAGTTTTGCGCACCGATACCACATCAGCGAATCGTGTCTCATCGACATCGAGAGATCAAAGCTCTCTCTCTACATACTGCAGGCTCGCGAAACAGTAAATTTTGCCACGCTACATCTACACGTCAAAAAAATTCAACAGATGGTCCGTGTTCGAGAAACACGGTTGGCTCAGTTTAACTCTCAAACGCGCCAGGCTCTTGCCCACCTACACAGCTTGCCAGCTGCATGAGTTCAGAAAAACACTTTTGCCACCGAGAAATCTCTGAGATTTTGCTGCGTGTAAGAGGTTTAGACCCGTGATGCCGCCCCCTAGATCATTTTTCCAGACACAGCGGAATTGATCTTCGTCTGAAGTTGTTGAATAAGGGCATGTGTTTTTTCTTGACTGCGCCGAAAATGAGATGTCGCGAGTATGTAATTTTCGAGGGCATTAGGATCATATGGAAAGCTAAAGTACGAGCTGTCGCTGTTTTCTAATGTCCTCATCCATAGTTCATCAAACTGCCACACAATTTCATCGAGTACTTCTATGATGTCACTGTGTTGTTTTTCACGACTGTCTGCCTTGTCCATTTCGAGGTTCCACTGTGTGAACGCTCTGACGAGCTGTACCGCTGTTTGATTCATAGAGTTCAACATGGCGTCACAAAATATGATGCCACCCGTCGAGAAACCCCAGAGCAACTTTATTGTGTCGCTAATACCGCGTATGTACTCGCGATCACAGAGCTTGTCGATGATGAGGTTTGTTTTAACAAAGTTTCTAGCAATAAAACAAGGCAAATTCTGTGTCTTTCTGATTCGCATGTGTGTTCCAAATGCGAACTGCATTAAGGGCCTGGGTTGGCTTCCGAATGGCTCTAAAAGGTATTTGTCCTGTGCTCCGTCGTTTCTCTCGAATACTTGTAACAGGATGTTCACGCAGACAAACACTGTGGAAATATTCAACTCCTCTACACCTTTTTCCGACTGGTGGTATATGGTGTCCATTAAAACTGAGATTCCATTGTTGTCGATCAATCGCTGCAGACTTGTCTTTTCACAGGCGTTGCCAGATTCGTACAGTATCCGGAAACGGATCAACTTGCAGACGTGATGAATGGTTTCAGTGATTTTCCGATTCCGTCTACCCGACATAGAGGGGTCTATTTTTGCATCAGACGTGAAAAAGACCAGTGTTCGAAGCAAAAACGTGACACTGAATGAAGTATGCAGCGCATCGTACAGATCCTTTGACACATTGTAGGGGTCGATGGCGCCAATGCCAGCATAGATAAGCTTCCACAGAGCATACTGCTGGGAATTGTGTTCGAGTCCGTTCATTGTCATTTGCTGATCTCGAATCATGTTCGACACACACAACATACTGTCATGTGTCAATGTGATTCTGGCTGTATTGTAGGTTACCAACAGATCCAACTGTGAACACGCTTTGTCATGAATTACTGTATGGCCAGGACTAATTTTCATGTACCCCAAAATCAGATCTACTGGAGTAGGAGACCGCGTGTCCAAAGGTCTAACACTAGTAAGCCGTACGCGTAGAATATTTTCCAAAATGTTTGAACAAAAGAGTTGGACGTTCCATCCATGACGGTGTGTGAGTTGAATGTTCAAGATTATTTTCAAGACGTCCATTTCGCTAGACTCTGTCAATGCTATCAACGTGGTGTTTGAAAACGCGTTGATCCTGATGATCAGTTTCAATGCTCCCACCACCCCAGGCATACGCTCAATATTCTGGAAATTTGCCAGAAATTTGATCGCAATCGTCATGTGCTTTTCGAACCGCTCCGTTGCTCCAAGTATGTTTTCTTGTCGGTATGCATACAGTCGATCCAGAAAACACACACCACTGCTATTTAATTCGAGATTACGCGGATATGTTTCCAACACAACTGCAAGTGCTTGGATGATTTCGAGATTGTTTTCACTGGATAGTCCTGCGAAAACTATTTCACTTCGATGTGACATGATTTGCGAAATCAATTCGAAAAGAGCGGACATGACATCCTCATATGGTGTGTACGAATTCAAACAATCTATGATTGCTATCCAGTCAACGTCGTCCAGTTTGAATTCAGTGGAAAGTATTTTCACCTGGTCCTGTCCTTTTTTGAATTCAGTCCAATTGGCACTTTTCAACACGTCTTTCGCGACGGCTGCGTGACTTTTGGTGACCGCTCCAAGAATCTGCAGAAAATCCATACCACCATTCGACTTTGGTATTACGTCCATGAGATGTTTTTGCATGTCGGGCTGTGTCATGAAATGCATTAAACCTTGGTGTGACGCATTCATAATACACTGTTCTGGAGGGATGCACAGATCTCGTTCTTATATATCAAATATAGTCGTAAACGACAGTTTTTTTAATGTGGTATTTTGGGTTGGTTTTTTTCATAAAATATCCCTTTTTGGAAAAATCCATTCTAGTCCAACGTCGGCACTTAAAGAATCTGCAGAACTCAAGCTAGATTTATTCTGACACGACACTGTGTGGCACGAGAAATGAACTCAAAGAAAAAGACTTCCTCTCAGCCCAATCCCAAACGTGCCAAGGTGACACGTGGTGATGCAGGTGGCGGTGCTGCTTCTTCAGCGAGCGGCGGCGGTGCTGCTCAATCAAAGTCGTCTGAGCAAGAGCGTGTGTTGGCTCGTAATGCCAAGGTGCAGGAAAATATCAAGATGGATCGTCTGAAATGCCTTGAACAAAACAAGACTGTGTTGGACATGGCGACGCAGCGAGAGGCATTTGGTCCTCTTGGCGTCATGTGCAAGCCGACCGTGTGGTCCTCGAAGTGGGATGCCGGCAAATTGATGTATGATTTCGTCAGGGACAGTGTGCAGTACAGTGGCAATTTCCCTGGACACATGACGGTGTTTCAACGCGTCGTCGATGCGCAGAAGGCACTTCGCCAGGACTACCCGGTCGAAGAGCAGTGGACTCTCTGGGAAGTCTGTCTGGCGCTGGAAGATAATGGATCGAATGACATGGAGCTGTGGGTTCAGAGTATGGAAGAATTACAGGATATGGTTGGAGGATGGGACGACGACCTGTATGATGTGGAAATTTCTCCTCTTTTCCTGTACTTGCAGTCCGAGTACGAAGATGACTCTGATAAGGAGGACGATACGATTGTGATGGAACCTGGACACTGGCATGAATCCGACCCTACGCAGTGTGCGATCTGGCACAACATGTATGTGAAACACGTGCTGACAGGCCTGGGGGAAAAGGCCGACGAAAAGGCCATTCGCGAATGGACCCTTCGCTACGATGTCAAGAAGGCCCTTCACGCCCTCAAGACGATTGCCAACATGTAGACTCTCTGTCTCCTGCTAGAATGCACGCTCATGCACACGAGAATCTGGTGTTTTGCCATTTTAATGCGGTGTTTGGGATATTGTAATGTGGGATTTTTGCCATTCTAATGTATTGTTTTGGCTAATTAAATGTATTGTTTTGGCTATTAAAATGGAGATATACATTTTTTGTGGTTATCGAATCAGACAGAGTGTATTCATAAACGCCGGCGTATAGTGTGTGTGTATGTCTATAAGTACGCAAAGCTGAATCTGGTACCTGAAATTCTAGACCATGTCAAGTGCGAAGACTGTGTTTGAAATACCTGGCATGGTCCGGCATATCATGGGTTCTGTCGATGATGGAACGACCAATCCTCGGGACGTTAAAAACTTGAATGGCGTCAACACCATTATTCATAGAGAAGGCGCCCAGCTTCTTCACAGCCACAAGATATTCGCAGCTGCCGCATTCGC
>Ga0105054_10003411_pt1 | contig 24622 bp, 14 predicted proteins | sample BON02_FD_78091 | JGI IMG/M metagenome (GOLD analysis project Ga0105054, IMG submission 78091) | Freshwater microbial communities from Lake Bonney liftoff mats and glacier meltwater in Antarctica - BON-02 (megahit assembly) | ecosystem: Environmental > Aquatic > Freshwater > Ice > Glacier...
CCGCCGGGCATGAAAAAGGGGGGGCGGGGGGGCGAGGCGGGAGCGGCAAAAAAAAATAGAGTCATTTCTAGGCGCGCGCGCCCGGAGCGAGAGGGGGGTTATAGGGGGGCCGCGGTTGTCGAAGGAACAAAGAGAACGAGGAGGTCGTGAGGGCGGACGGACGGGCGGCGCCGCATGAAAATACCAACCCTAAAAAAACCCAAGCGCAAAGCGAGCGAGCGAGAGCGAGGGAGGACGCGGGCGCTCCCCCTGCCTACGGCCGCAAAAATTCCTTTTCCTCCTCCTCCTTCCAAGCGCCTGTTTCCCCCTCACTCCATCGGCCGCATGGCCTCGGAGCACCGCTCCACGTCCGCCCGCGACCCCAGCGCCACCGCCGTGCGCGCGTCCGTCCCGCGCACCACCAGGCTCAGCAGCGAAAGCGCGCCGTCGTGCGTCGAGCGCCCGCCCGCCGCCTCCACCACGAGAGCCAGCGGCGCGCACTCGTACAGCAGGCGCAGCTTGGCGGGCGCGGCGCCTCCCGCGCCCGCGGGGCACAGGAACAGGCCCGCGCGCTTGCTGAGCACGTGGTGGACGTCCGGGACCATGCCGCCGCTGTAGCGGAGGGTGGCCGTGCCGCCGGCGGCCTTGCCCCCGGGCGCGCCGCCGCCGGGGCCGGGGCCGCCGCCGCCGCTCGCGCCGCCGCCGCCGCCAGACGAGCCGCCCGCCGAGGCGGCCGAGGCCAGCGCGCCGCCGCCGCCGCCGCCGCCGCTCTCGATCCACCCGTCGACCAGGGCCTTGTAGCGCGGGTTGCTCGCGGCCGCGCGCAGGTTGGCCGGGGCCAGGATGCCCGAGGGCCCCGGGTCCAGGCGCACGGACGCGATCGACAGGCGCCACTCGCCGCGCGGCGACGGCAAACCCGGCGCGGGCGCGGCGCCCTCCGCGCCCTGGCCGCCGCCGCCGCCGCCGCCGCCGCCGCCGCCGCCCGCCTCCTCCACCCATACAAACTGCTGCACGACCATGCGCCGCGCCACCTCCCCCGCCTCGCGCGCGTCGGGCGCGGCCTCGGCGCCCGCCCGCTCGGCCGCCGACCGCGGCCGCGCCACCAGCAGGAGCGTGCGCGGGCCGAAAAGCGCGTAGGCGGCCGCCGCCTGCTGCCCACCCGTCTGGCCGAGCGGCGAGGCGCCGCGCCACACGCCAAAGATGCTGCCGACGGCCATGTTGGCGCCGACGATGGACGAGCCGTCGAGGGGGTCGAAGGCGACGGTGTAGTCGGTGGTGTTGGTGGTGGTGGCGGTGGTGGCGGAGGAGGGATCGCCGCCGTTGGCGGGCGCTGCTGCTGCTGCTGCTGCGTGGCCGTTGTTGTCGGCGGCGGCGGCGGGGCAAGAGCCGTCGGCCGCCGCCCCGTCTGCTCCTGCCGCCGCCGTCACCGCCGCCACGTCTGCCCCCCTCAGAGAAACAATCTCGGGCGTCTCCTCGCTCGAGGCGGACGCGACCGCCGGGCACGCCCGCAGCGCGTCGAACACGATCTGGTCCGCGAGCACGTCCAGCTCGAGCTGCGCGTCGCCGAACGCGTTGTGCGTGCCCACGTAGGCGCCGCTGCTGGCCGAGCGGGGGAGGGTGGGGGCGGCGGCGGCGGCCGAGGCGGCGGCCGTGGCCGTGGCAGCGCCCGACGGCGCCGGCGCCGGCGCCTCGTCCTCGGCGTCGTCGTCGTCGTCTTCGGTGCCGAGCTCGTCCGTGGCGTTGCGCAGCGCCTCGGCCACGCCGGCCGCCGCGCGCGCGATCGCGCGCAGCACCGACGCCAGGCCCGGCTCGTCGGCATCCAGGTGGCGCGCGAGCTCAGAGTCGAGCGTGCGGCGGCGGCGGCGGCCCCCTGCCCTGGCGGCAACCGGCGGGGCTGCTGCTGCCGCTGCTGCCGCTGCTGCTGCGGCGGGCGCTGCCGCCGCCGTCGCCCCTGCCGCCGCCTCCGCCGCGGCCCTCGGCGCCGCCGTCGCCACCATGTTTTCGCGTGCGGCTGGCTGCGCAATCGCGCAGGCGCGCGCCGGGTTATGAGATGCCGCCTGTGCTTCCGCGGGTGGGATCGTGAGTGCCGGCAGCGACAGCAGCAGCAGCAACGGGAGGAGCTCGGCGGGAGGGCAAATTCGCATGCAGTGTTGTTCTTTTGCGCTTGACGCTTTGCTCGCTCTCGGATTGGGGGGTCCGCAAAGTTGGCGACGGGGTTGAGTTGGATGAGCGGCGTGTTTGTGGGTCGGGGTGGCGGGCGGGAGGGGGCGCGCTAGAAGAGAGAGGAAGCGGGTGCGGGAGACGACCCGTGACCCGAAGCGCCGCCTAGAAAAAACGGCCCCGCCCGGACGCCAGCGGCACTAGCGCTCGTCGCTCTTCTCTCGCATCACCACTCTCTCAAACTCACACTCTGTCGACACCGACTGATCGGCGGCAAGGTTCATCGACTTCTCGAGAGACAGTCCAACAGAGAGAGCGGGGAAAAGCAAGGCGCGAGGAAGAGGAGGAAAGAGATGTGGGGGAGGGGCGGGTAGGGAGCTCACATGGAGCGCGGCCGGGACGCGGCCAGGCGCGCGCTGGACCAAGCGCGAGCGCTGCTGTCGCAGGGGAGGCCCATGGAGGACGTCCTCGAGCTGCTGAGAGGCGAAGAGGCGCCCGTCGCCTCAGCGGTGGCGTCGCTGCCAGCGCCGCCGTCGCGTCCCGACCCCGCCTCCGATCTCGCGCGGCTCCTCGCGCAGGTGTCCCTCGTCGCCGAGCCGCCGCCCGCCGACAGCACCCACGGCGGCGCGAGCTTTCTCGCCGAGGCCGGCGACGGCGCCCCGGCCGGCGACGGCACCCACGGCGGCGCGAGCTTGCTCGCCGAGGCGGGCCGGGGCGCCGTCGCCGGCGACGCGCTGGCCGACGGCAGCTCGATCGTGTGCGCCCGGTGCGGCGGGGTGATCGCGGCGCGGCGGATCGGGCAGCACGCGGAGTGGTGCTCTGGTGCTCAGGGCGGCGACGCGGAGGAGGACAACATGGACGATTGAGTTGGTTTCGGTTATGAAGGGGGAGGGCGTGCGCAGAAAAAAACAATTAATTATCTAAGCGGCGATCGCGCCAGGGTCGTCGGCCAGCGCTCCGCGCGCATAATCTACTGCTTGTCTGGGGGTCTTCCGCACACAATTGTTACTCAATTACACCCAGCGATCAGACACAACCACGCTCATCCATCGGAGTCCCGCGTCATCCCCATTGGTCCCGCCGATTGGTCCCGCCGATCGCCACGTTTCCCTTCATCGTCCCTCTCTCTGTGACCCACTTCTCTCAGCAAAACGCGGCTCGCCCCACGACCCATCCCCCCCGCACTCGCAGGCGTGACACCCTTATCGCTCACCCGCGCCCGGTCCTTGCATCGAAAGCGCGGGGAGGAGCGGGCGCGCGCCTGAAGGAGGAAAGAGAGAGAGAGAGAGAGAGGAGGCAGAAGAGGATGGCCATCCTCGCGTCCGCCCGCAGCAGCTGCAGGAGGAGGCCCGGAGGAGCAGGTGCGGCGTTGCATGATGACCACGAGCACGCGCACGGACCGCTCCCACGCCCAATTGCTCACTCGCAAAACAACTGTTCGACAAAAAAACAGCAGCCCCGGTCGCCGGCGCGGCCGCCGTCGCGCTCCAGAGGCGAGTGCGGCCGCCGCCCTCCGCCCCTTCCACCGCCGCCCGCGTGCGCGCCGCCGCCGCCGCCGCCGCCCCTGATGCCGGCGCTTTCAGTGCGATGAACGGGGGCCGCGGCCCCCTCGTGGTCATCGACAACTACGACAGCTTCACGTACAATCTGTGCCAGGTGAGAGAGAGAGCGGGCGAGGCTAAGAACGACGACCGATCGAGCGAGCAGGCCACGCTCGCGCCGCCGCCGCCGTCTCTCGCCCCGGCGCCGCGCTCGCGCTCACCCCCCGCCTTCTCTCCCTCCTCCTCCGACGACGCCGCCGCCGCGCGCCCCCCCCCGAAACCCACCACCCCCAACGACAACAGTACCTCGGCGATCTCGGCGTCGACCTCCACGTCGTCAAGAACGACGAGCTCACCGTCGCCCAGGTCCGCGCGCTGGCGCCCTGCGGCGTGCTCGTCTCGCCCGGCCCCGGGACGCCCGCCGACAGCGGCATCTGCCTGCAGGCCGTGCGCGAGCTGGGGCCCGACTTTCCGCTCTTCGGCGTGTGCATGGGGCACCAGTGCATCGGCGAGGCGTTCGGGGGTGGGTCTTTGGTTGTTGGTGTTGTGGGTTTGTGGGGGTTGCTTCCGTTACCGTCGAGTCTCGTGAAGCGCGCGCCCTGCGCGTTTCTTCCCCTCCCGCGCCCCCCGGTCGTCGGTCGGTCGTCTTTTTCCTTCCCTCACGCCCCCTTTGCCTCCCTCCCTCTCGCCGCCCCAAATCGCCGATCCAAACGACCAACAACCAAACAAACAGGCAAGGTCGTGCGCGCCCCCTGCGGCGTCATGCACGGCAAGACCTCGCCCGTCCACCACACCGGCGTCGGGCTGCTCGAGGGCCTGGAGAAGTGAGAGCTGCTCTCTTTTTCCTTGTCGTTTTTCCGTCTTCGCGAGAGGGATAAAAAAACGCGACGGCGCCGCCAAACTCACACAAAACCCACACAAATCACAATCTCGGCCGAAAAAACCCACCAAACAAACAACCGCAACAAACAACAGCCCCTTCCTGGCCGCGCGCTACCACTCGCTCGCCATCGAGCGCGCGTCCGTGCCGGCGGACGAGCTTGAGGTGACGGCCTGGACGGACGACGGGACCATCATGGCGGTGCGGCACCGGCGGTTCCCCCTGGTACAGGGGGTGCAGTTCCACCCGGAGTCGATCATCACGCAGGGCGGCAAGCGCATCGTGGCAAACTTTGTGCGGTCGATGGGCCTGCCCGTGGACGAGGCGGCGGTGGCCAGGGGGGCGGGGCTGACGGCGGCGGCGGCAGCGCGGAGGGGGTGAAAAGGAGGGGAGGACGATCGAGGAAGTGGGGAGACCGACGCCGAGAGATGGGGCGGCGCGCGCCGTTTGTTTTCAAATTTCTCTGTTTTTCGTCGCGTCCGCCGCGCGCGCGCCCTGCACGCGGCGGCTTGCACGCTTGCTCTGCGCACCTGTTGATCCTGGCTTGAGACCGCGCGGGAGACCGTAGAGAGACCGTTGCCTCTCCCCCTAAAAGAGTCACTAAAATCCAACCCGTCGTTCCGCCCCCTCCTCCTCCTTCGCCCCTCCGCCCCATCGGGCCCGAAAGCACACCACGCACACCCCCTGCGGCGAATCGATCTCGCTCCCAACACCAACAGACCCCCGGATCACAAACGGCAACGGGCAATCTCTGTCAAAAGCGAGCGACCCGTGGCCTTTTTCACCCGCGCCCAGAAAGAACACAATGGCGCTCCGCCAGACCCTCCGCGCGGGCGCGTCCACGCGGGCGTCGGCCACCTCGCGCGCCCGCGGGGCGCCCGTCGTCTCCGCGTCCCTGGGCGCGCGCGTCGCGTCGCGCGTTGTCGCCTCCCCCCTCTCCCTCTCCCCCCTCTCCTCCTCCCCTCGCCGCGCCGCCGCCGCCGCCCTCCCCGCCGCCGCCGCCCGCCCCGCCGCCCCGTCCCGCCGCCCGGCCGCCCCCGTGCGCGCCCAGGCCGCCGCCGCGACCCCCTTCAAGTGGGGCGCCGACATGAAGAGCCTTTCCGTCTGCGTCGGCGTCGCCTGCCTGCTGTGGGTCGTCCCCCCGCCCGCGGGCGTCACCCTCAAGGCCTGGCACCTGCTCTCTCTTTTCGTCGGAACGATCCTAGGCATCATCACCACCCCGCTCCCCCTGGGCGCGGTGGCCATGCTGGGCCTGGGCGCGACCATGCTGACCAAGACGCTGACGTTCGCGCAGGCCTTCTCGGCGTTCGCGAGCGAGATCCCGTGAGTTTCTGTCTCTTCTCTTTTTGGGGGCGGCGCCGCGGGAGCGTGCGGGGGCGTCTCTTGTTTTTCCCTTTTCTTTGTGATCTCTCTTGCGCGCCGCCGCCGCCGACCAACACGATCAAACCAACCCCCCCCCCCCTCGACCAACCCCCAACCAACAAACGGCACCTGGCTCATCGCCATCGCCTACTTCCTCGCGGGCGGGTTCATCAAGTCGGGGCTGGGCAACCGCATCGCCTACGGCCTCGTCAGCGCCTTTGGCAAGACCACCCTGGGGCTGACGTACGCGCTGGTCATGGGGGAGGCGCTGCTGTCGCCCATGATCCCGTCGGGTGCGTTCTTGCTCCTTGCTTCTTTCTTTCTTGCTTCCCTTGCTTGTTTGCCGTTTTGAGAATGGGAAACAAAAGTCAGCCCGCCGCGCGCGCGCTTGCCAAACCAAAAGGGGGGGGAGAAACACCCGCCGGCGGCCGACGCGCCCCGAAAACAAAACCCAACGTCAACACGTGTCTCGAAACGTACCAACTAACCAAACAACAACGCAAACAAACGCAACAAAAACAAACAAACGAAAAAAATAAAATCCAGTCGCCGCGCGCGCGGGCGGCATCTTTTACCCGCTGGCCAAGGCCCTGTGCCTCGCGTGCGGCAGCGACCCGGACAAGGGCACGCAGAAGAAGATGGGCGCCTACGTCATGAAGACGTGCTTCCAGACCACCACGGTCAGCAGCGCCATGTTCATCACGGCGATGGCCGCAAACCCTCTGGCCGTCAATCTGGCGGCCGCCGAGGGCATCTCCATCTCGTGGGGCCTCTGGGCGCTCGCGGGCCTGGTGCCGGGCCTCTTTTGCCTGGCGACCGTGCCCCTGATCCTGTACGCCCTGTACCCGCCCGAGACCAAGGACACGCCGGACGCGCCCAACGCCGCGCGCGCCGAGCTCGCCAAGCTCGGCCCGCTCTCGCGCGACGAGAAGATCACGGCGGCCGCCTTTGCCGTCACGGTGGCGCTCTGGATCGGCGGCGGCGCCCTGGGCGTCAACGCGGTGGCGGCGGCGACCGTGGGGCTGGCGGCGCTGCTGGTGACGGGCGTGATCAGCTGGAAGGAGTGCCTGGGCAACGCGGCGGCGTGGGACACGCTCGTGTGGTTGTGAGTTTTTTTTTTTTTGGCTGTTGTCTTTCTTTTTTTGATCCGGCCGGAGCGCGCGTGCCTTTTTTTTCCTTCTCCTCCGCGTGCGTGTTTTTCTCGCCGCCCCTTCTTGCGTCCGCGGCGCTCGCTCGTTTCCCTCCGCCTCACACAAAACCTCGCCACGCACACCACAAAAACCGTCACTAAAAAATAAAAAATAAAAAAACCGCAGCGCCGCCCTCATCGCCATGGCCGCCCAGCTCAACGCGCAGGGCTTCATCGGCTGGATGAGCGGCTCCGTGGTCCAGGCCATCTCCGGCCTCGGCCTCGGCAGCTGGCACCCCGCCTTCTGCCTGATCGCCGTGATCTATTTTTACTCGCACTACTTTTTCGCCTCCGGCGCCGCCCACATCGGCGCCATGTACACCGCCTTTTTGGCGGTGGCGCAGGCGTGCGGCACCCCCGGCATCCTGGCCGCTTTATTCTTGGGGCAGGCGAGCAACCTGATGGGGTGCCTGACCACCTACGGCATCGGGTCGGCCCCCCCCTACTTTGGGGCCGGGTACGTGCCGCAGGCCGACTGGCTGCGGCTGGGGTTCGTCCTGTCGATCTACTACCTGGCCGTGTGGGGCACGTCGGCGGTCACCGTGTGGCGCTGGCTGGGGATCTGGTAGAGATTGTTGACGGGACGATGGACGGCGTTGCCGGCCGCGCCCCCTGCGCGGAGGAGGAGGAGGGGCAAGGGGGAGTTGGGGATTGGAGCGCGCGTTTTTATTTTTTCTTGCTTCCGTCGGGGCGAGGTCTCGCTCTCCTCCCCTCCCTTTGTTTTTTTCCGTTTTGTACCGCAACAATATCATAGCGGGGTCGGTGATTTTTGACCGGCCCGGAACCGATCGACGACGACGACAACACATTTGTGGAAAAAGAGATTCACAAAGGAAGAAGCCGGGAAACAGTCTCCTCAACAAGTCGCGCCGAGAGTAAGGCGAGCTTCGCTTCGCTTTTGATGACGCTTCAGTCCGGTTCCTCCACTAGTTACATCCAAAACATCGAGCCGCCCCAACATCCTCACAGCAGGCCGCTCAGGTCGAGCCCGTCGTCATTGTTGCCGCTGCCCCTGCCCCCACGCGCGCCCCTGACCGCCGCGGCCCCGGCAGCAGCAACAGCGGCAGCGGGGCCATCACGGCCCGCCCCCCCGCCCGCCCGCCCTGCCCGCGCCCGAGGAGCACCGCCCGCACGCCAGCGCGCCTGAGGGGAGCCGCACGAACACGCGCAGGCCCAGGGCGCGGCCGCACCCGCCGCAGCGCGCCGCCGGGGAGCCGGCCGCGTCGCCAGGGGCCGAGGCGGCGGCGGCGGCGGCGGAGGCGGGGGCGGCGGCGGAGGCGGCGGCGGCGGCGGCGGGCTCGTCGGAGTGGCCCGAAGAGGGGTCCGAGACGACGACGGGCGGCGCGGACAGCAGCTCGCCGCGCGCCGCCAGCGCCTCGGCGTGCGCGGTGCGCGACAGCGAGCGCGCGACCTGGGCCGAGCGGCGGGCGTGCGCGGCGCCCGCGACCAGGCGCGAGAGGGCGGCGTGCGCCAGGGCGACGGGCATGGCGTCCGGGAGCGCCGCCAGCACGGCCAGGCGCGTGTCCGCCGCCTCGCCGCCGCCGCCGTTTCTGCCGCCGCCGCCGCCGCCGAGGCCGTTTCCGCCTGCCGACGCCGCCGCCTCCCCTTGTCCCTCTCGCTCCCCCGCCGCCCCCGCGGGCACCCTCAGCCCCACGCGCGCCGCCGCGCCCTGCCCGTCCGCCGCGTCGATCACGCGGCACACGGCCGCGTACCAAGGCGCGGCGGCGGCCGGGCCCGGCGCCGCCCGCGCCGCCGCCAGGCAGGCGCCGAGCACGGCAGACCAGGCGGCGGCGGCCTCGCCGCCGCCGCCGCCGCCGCCGCCGCCGCCGCCGCCGCCGCCGCCGCCGCCGCCGCCGCCGCCGCAGCATCGGCAGTAGTCGGCCGCCGCGTCTACGCGGCCGCGGCGCGCGAGGGAGGCGGCGGCGGCGGCGTGGTCGCCCGCGCGGCTGAGGACGAGGGCGGCCTCGAGCTCGAGGGCAGGCGGCCGAGGGGGCGGCGGGGCCGGGGGCGGCGAGGGCGGCTGCGCGCCGGCTCCTCCTCCTCCTCCTGCCCCTCCTCCTCCTCCTTGCACCTCCTCCGCCGACCGAGGGAGCAGGCACGCCAAGACGGGCGACGGATCGTACAGGCGCGAGGCCTGCAGGTGGTGGCACAGCGCGGCGCGGGCGGCCAGCGCGGCGCGCCAAGGCCGCTCGGCCTCTGCGTCATTGCCGTTGTTGCTCGCGCCGCCGTTGTCGTCGTCGCCGCTGCTGCCCCGCCGACCGAGCGAGCCGCCGCCGCGCTCCGGCGACAGCAGGAGGAGCAGGCCGTGGTCCTCGGCGCCCATGCCGCCGCCCCAGAGCGGCCGCGGGGGGAGGGGAAAGAAGCGGACGCCCTGCGAGGGGACGCTGACGAGCGGCAGAGGCGGCGGCGGCGGCGGCGGATGCGGCGGCGCCGCCGCCTTCGCCTTGCGTTGCGGATCCGTCGGCCCCGCCGCCTCCTCAGCCGCGTGCGCGGCGGCTGCCGCCGGGACGTCGGCCACGGCCGCGTCTACCGCGGCTACGGGGGGTAGGAGAGGCCCGCCGGCGAGGGCCGAGACCCGGACGAGGGGGACGGCCGCCGCCGCGGACAGCAGCGCCGCCGCCCGGCCCGTCGGTGCCGCGGCAACCTTTGTGGCTGCTGCTGTTGTCCCCCCGGCCTTGTTGGCCGCCGCTGCTCGTCGCGACCGGTGCGCCGCGCTCGCGGCGTCCGCGGCAGCGCGGGCGACGGCCTGACCGGTGATGCGGCGGCGCGCGAGGGCGGCGTGTCGGCTGCTCGTTTGGTGACGTTGTTGCGCCCCGAGGTCGCCGCCGTCGTCGTCGTCGTCGTCGCGCCGCCCCTGCTGCTGCTGCTGCTCCTGCTGCTGCTGCTGCTGCTTCCGCTGCTGCTGCTGCTCGCCGCACCCATCGCCGTCCGAAAGGTCGTTGGGCACGTGCAGGATCGGCAGGAGCGGCTCCATGCGCAGGAGGAGACGCGTCACGTCCCCAGCCGCGAGGGACGGTCCGTCCGCCCCCCCGCCGACCTCGCCCCTTGCCGTTTTGGCGGAGGCCGCCCGAGCAGCAGCCGCCGCCGCCGCCGCCGCCTCGCGCGCCGCCGCCGCCAGCTCGAGCGCCAGGCGCGTGTGCAGCTCGGCGTCGGCCGAACCCCACGCGTGCACGACGTGGTGCAGGTAGCGCCACCGCGCGTCGGCCGCGCGCCAAGCCAAGGGGCCGGCGCCGGCGGCCGGCGGCCCGCCGCCCGCCCCCACGGTTCCGCCGCACAGCGCAAGCGCCCGCAAGACCGCCGGCACGGGCAGGTCCCTCCGCGCCCTCAGGAGCGCCCCGGCCGCGGCGGGCGAGCGCGCCATTAGCCACGGGAGCGCCCCGACGGCGGCCCCCGGGGGCACCCCCCGGGAGGGGTCGGCGAGCAGGGCGGCGGCGGCGGCGACGGCGACGGCGCGGGCGTCGCCGCCCGCGCGCGCGACGGCGCCGGGCGCGCCGGGGGCCGCGGCGGCCTCGACGACGGCGCCCTCGGCGAGGCGCCGCCAGATGTCCAGGGCGCGCTCGGCGGAAGAGGGCGGGGCAAAGGAAGCGGCGGGACAGGGCGGCGACGAGGCGGCGCTGTGCAGCAGGGCGAGCGCGTGCCAGCGCCCGGCCGCCCCGAGCGCGCCCGCGGCGCCGGCGACCGCCCCCGGTGCCAGCGGCCGCTGGGAGGGCAGGCGCTCGAGCGCGCACGCGTCGCCGGCCTCGGCAAGCAGGCGCAGCAGGAGGGCGTCCACGAGGCCCGGCAAGGTGAGGGCGGAGGCCGGGAGCGGGGGCGAGGCCGTCGCTCGCAGCAAGTAGCGCGCCATCTCGGCGCGCCCCTCGGCGGCGAGCGCGCGCGCGGCGGCGCCCGCCAGCCCGCGCCCGCCTTGTCGTCCTCCTCCTAGTGCTCCGTCCGCCTCCTCCGCCTCCTCCTCTTGCCGGGTGGCGCGCTCGCCCCGACCAGCCGCGGCACTAGCGCCAGCGCCCGGCCTCCCCCCGCGCTGGGCTGCCGCCAGGTGCGCCGCGACCAGCACCTTCAGCGGGGGGAGCGCGCCGCCGCCGCCGCCGCAGCCGCCGCCCGCGACGCCGCCCGACGCGGCGCCGGCCCACGCGGCGTGGAACGCGCCACGCGCGCCGCCTTCTTCCTCCTCCACCTGCTCCTCTCCTCCCTCGCCCTCGTCCTCGTCCTCGTCGTCGTCCTCGTCCGCGGCAGCGGGAGGCCATTCCTCGATCCCGACGGCGCCGCTCCCCCCCCCGCCCGCTCGCCGCTCTCGCCGCTTTTGCCGACGCCACTGCCGCCGAAGCCCGTTGGCCGCCGCCGGCAGGGGGAACAGGGCCAGCAGCTCGGCAGGCTGGAAGGCCGCGGGCCCCGCGGCGAGGAACGCGCCGGCCGCGCCCGCAAAGTCGCACTCCGCCAGCAACTGCAGGCCCGCCCGCGCGAGGGCGGCGGCGGCCCAGGCGAGAGGCGGGGGCGGCGCGGGCGGGGGGAAGCTGCCGCCGTCGTCCGCGGGAGGAGAGAGGAGGCCGCCGCCGCCGCCCGCCGCCGCCGGCAGCGACCGCCGCAGCAGGCGCAGCGCCTGCCGCGCCCTGCCCGCGCGCAGCAGCTCCGCCACCTGCGCCTCGAGCGCCACAGGCTCGATCAGGTAGACCGCCCCGGCCGCGGCGACGACCATGGCCCCGCCGCCGCCCCCGAAGCCGACCCCGCCGCCGCCGACGACACTGCCGCCGCCGCCGCCGCCGCCCCGCGCGGCACGCGCGGGCGGCGCGGGCAGCGGCGGCAGCGCGGCCGCCGCCGGCAAGCGGCCGGCGACGGCGGCGTACGCGTCGTCGTGCGCGAACGGCACGCGCTGCACCTCTCGCGCCGTCTCGACGTCGAACGCGACGATGACCGCCCGACCCGCGGCGCCCCCGAGCTCGTCGCCCTCGGCGCACACGGCCACCGCGCAGGGGCCCACCTCGGCAAGGGCCAGCGGCGGGCCCGGCAGCAGCAGCGGCGGCCGCGCCGCGCGCCCGGCGCCGTCGGCGACGACGACCAGCGCGTCGTCCCAGACGAGCGCGGCGAGCCCGCTGAGCGGGAGGGGGGCCAGCATGGGCGGGACGCCCAGGGCGGTGGCCACGCTCACGGCGACGATGCCGGCGCCGCCGCCGTTCGCACCGCCGCCGTTCCCGCCGCCGTGCCCGCCGCCCGTGCCCGCCCCCGCCGCCGCAGCCGCCCCCGCGGAGCAGAGGGCTAGGTATCCGCCCGGCACCCCCAGGATCAGCCCGCCCGCGCCCGCCCACGCCATCTCCAGCACGGGCCCGTTCTCCACGGCGACCGAGAGGGCGAGGACGGCGGGCGGGGCGCCGGCCGCGGTGGTGCGGCCGGTGCCGGGCCGGACGTGGAAAACAAGGACGCGCGCCGGCCGCCGCCGCGGGACCAGGGCGCTGCCGCTGCTGCCGCCGCCGCCGGTGCCGCTGCGCGCGCGGCGGGCGGAAAAGGACGAGGCGGCGGCGGCGCCGCCGCCGCTCGCGGCGCCCTCCGCCGCCGAGGCGAGCATGCCGAGGGCGGCGCCGAGGCCCAGGTTGGCGTGCACGGCCACGGCCAGGCGGGGCGGCCGCGCGCGCCCGCCGCTGCCGGCCGCGCCGCCGCCGCCAAAGGGGTCGGCCGCCAGCGCCGTCGCCACGCCGCCGCCCGCGCCGGCGCCCGCCGCCGCCGTCGCCGCGCCCGCCGCCAGCACCCCGGGGAGGGGGGCCAGGTCCAGGGACTCGGACGAGGCGAGCACCGCGGACCCGTCCTCGGCCAGCAGGGCCACGCGCGCGGCGCCGCGCACGGGCGCGATCGAGCGGACGGGGGCGTGGGTGAAAACACGCTTGCGGGCCGCCAAGCGCAGGCGCGCCGGCGGCGGCGGCGGCGGCGGCGGCAGCGGTCGGGTGCCAGTGGTGGCGGCCGCTGCTGCTCCGGCGGGCGCGTTTGGTTGCCGCGGCCGGATCACGCGGTACTCCTCGATGTGGCCGTCGTCCAGGCCGACCACCACGCGGTCGTCGTCGTCGTCGGCGTCGGCACTGTCGAGGTCGTTTGCCCTTTTGCCGCCGCCGTTTTCGCCGTTTCCGCCGCCGCCGCCAAACCCTCCGTCAAAGTAGTGCGCCGGCGAGGCCGGGAGCAGGGCGATGGCCGTCACGCGGCGCCCGTCCTGCCGGCGGTGCACCTGGGTCACCGTCAGCGCGGCGCGCGCCATGTCGGGCGCGCCGCCCTCGTCGTCCTTGTCCGCCATGATGTTTTGGGGGGGCTCGAGTTGCGGCAAGGGAGGAGCGCGCGCGCCGGCCGCGTAGCGCTCCCTGCCGCCGCCGTCGCCGCCGTCGCCGTCGCCGCCGCCGCCGCCGCCGCCGCCGCCGCCGCCGCCTCACGCCACGGCTCTCCTCGCCTGTCGATGCAGCGGCGCGCGCCTGCTTTGATCGACGACGACCGGCATGAAAGCCATGGATTGGTCGGCTGCGGCGCTCGGAATTTCCAGAATTTGGTCTCGGCGTTTCCCGGTTGGTGTCTTTCGTGATGCGTCTCTGGACTACAATGCAGGGTGAGGTGACGACGTGGCAGAGGGCAACGGTGTGTCGATGCACCCGTTCTGTTGAGCGATGAGAGAGGATGGGGCGTGCTGCTGCTGCTTGTTGAAGAGAGCGGGTCGAGGATCCTGAGGACCCATGTCAACTGCGGCCATCAGCAATCACGAAGCCCATCGCCAGCAACCCTCGCGTCCTCCTCATTGTCATTGCCTCGCATCCTATTAGTCCCACCCCGCTGATAGACTTAATCACCCCTTTGGGCGTGCCGAGACACACCCAACAATTGTACACACCCGCGCCATCGCCGGCTCACCACCAACGCAATGCAGCGAGCAGGAGGCGTCCCAGCCCTGGCGCGCTCGCTGTCGACCTGCCCAGCCATCGCGCCGATCGCGCGCCCGGGCGCGTCGCCCGCGAACCACAGCAAGAGCGGCCGAAGCGGCGTCGCCACCGCCACCGCCGCGCCGCTCGGCCGCGTCGCGCGCCCAACGCGACCCGCGCGCGCGGCCAACGCCAACGGCGGCGGCGGCGGCACCAACGGCGACCTGGGCCTCGGCCAGGCCGCCGCCAAGATGGCCGCCACAGCAGCAGCAGCAGCAGCAGCAGCAGCAGGCAACGGAAGACCATTGACCAACGGAAACGGCACCCCCGCCGCCGCCGCCGAAAACGCCAGCGCCAGCGCCGCCGCCTCGTCGACCCACTCGTTCGACGCCTCCCTGCTCGGCCCGGGCTTCTCCAACCGCGCGCGCATCAGCGACCAGATGTTCGAGTCCCTCATGGCCCTTCCCGGCACCGACGGCCTGGCGGAGCTGCGCGCGCGCGCCGACGCCCTGTCGCAGTGGAAGGTGGCGCTGCAAAAGGGGACCCTCCCGCGCGCGGAGAGCGTCTCTTGGCCGCGCGAGCCGTTCCGCGGCAAGTTCCTCCAGGCGCTCAGCTCGCTGGAGATGGCGCGATTCACGCGGCGCTACCCCGCGGTGCTGGACACGCTGCTGAAGCAGATGCTGTCGCTCGTGCACGACTTTGAGACCAAGCTGCTCGCGGCGGAGGCCAAGCGCGCCAAGGACGGCGGCGGCAAGGACAGGAAACAGCAGAAGCAAAAGCAGCAGCAGCAGCAGCAGTCCGCGCAGCAACAGCAGGCGCAGCCCAAGCCCTCGCCGAAGGGCCAGACGGAAGACGGCGAGCAGGAGCAGCAGGAGCAGCAGGAGTCGCAGCAGGGCGAGGGCGGGGGGGCGCAGCAGGACGAGGACGGCGGCGACGAGCAGGAGCAGGAGGACTGCGCGCAGGCGGGCGGCCAGGGCCAGGGCGATGCGGGCGGCGGCGGCGACGCGGGCGGGAGCGGGGGCGAGCCCGGCGCCCAGGAGCCGCAGGAGGACGAAGAGGAGGAGGACGACAGTCAAGAAGGCATGACGCAGGAGGAGCTCGAGCGGGCGATGCGCGAGGCGGCCGAGGCGGCGCGCGACGGCGACGACGCGCAGCAGCAGCAGCATCAGCAAAATCCCCAAGCGCGCGAGGTCCGCCTGTCCCTCGAGTCGGCCGACCCGCCGCCCGAGGACCGCGAGGCCGCCGAGGCCGCCGCCGAGACCGCCGCGAGCGACGTGGTCGACGCCTTCCAGCGCAGGATGGCGCGCGTGGTCGAGCGGCTCGAGGCGGCGCAGGCGGCGCTCGGCGACCTGTCGGACGTGCTGGACGCCGCCGGTTCGGGCGGGGAGGGCGGCTTCGACCTGTCCCAGGGCGTCTGGACGCGCGCGGCGGGCGGGTGGCGCGAGCTCGACGAGCTGCGCAAGAAGCTCGAGGGCCTGCGGGAGCTGAGGGACCTGGTGCGGTCGCTCGGGCGGGCGGGAGGGAAGGGGCCGCTCAGGCGGGCGCCGGAGCAACTCGAGGGCGGGCCGAGCGACCCGGACGGCGTCGTGCGGTCGCCGCTGCAGCCCGAGGAGGTGCGCGGGCTGGCGCGGTCGGGCGAGCTGTCGCGCATGCTGCCCAGCGAGATGGCGCTCCTGGCGCACGGGTGGCCGCGGCGGCGGCGGGCGCCGGGGCCGGGCGCAGCAGCAGCAGCGGGCGAGGAGGAGGAGGAGGATGGCGACGGGGCGGGGGCGGGGGGAGCGGGCGGCGGGCGGGCGGCGTCTGCTGCCACCGCCGCCGCCGCGTCTCGCGCGGGCGACGACGCCTCGTGGATCCGCGCGCGCGAGGCGAAGCGGCGCGCGCGCGAGCTGGAGGAGGAGGCCTGCCGCGTCCGCCGGCTGGGAGGAGGGGCCGACGGCGCCGACGGCAATAACGGCGGCGACGCCCGCGCCGCCGACAGCGGCGGCGACACGTCCCCGGGCGCCCAGACCGAGCAGGAGGAGGAGTACTACCTCCCCGGCGCCCACGCCGCCCGCATGCTCCACCGCGTCCGCCGCGCCGAGCGCGCCCTCCTGAGCTACGAGCGCCTCGGCTGGCTCGACGGCGTCCCCGCCCGCGCCACCGGCCGCCTCGAGGTCCGCCCCGCCGCCGAGCTGGGACCCATCCTCCTGTGCCTCGACACGAGCGGCTCCATGCGCGGCGCGCGCGAGATCGTCGCCAAGGCCCTCGCCCTCGAGTGCCTGCGCGGGGCGCACCGCCAGCGACGCCGGTGCTACCTGTACGCGTTCAGCGGCCCCGAGCAGCTGCAGGAGCTCGAGCTCGGCGTCGACGGCGCCTCGCTGGCCCGGCTGCTGGATTTCCTGGCGGGCAGCTTCAACGGCGGCACCGACGTGGACGCGCCCCTGCAGCGGAGCCTCGAGCGCCTGCAGCGGGACGAGTGGGCGCAGGCAGACGTGCTGATGGTGACGGACGGCGAGTGCGCGCCGCCGTCCGACGCGCTGCTGGCGGCGCTGGCGAGGGCAAAAACGGAACTGGGATTGGAGGTGCACGGCCTGGTGGTGTCGAGCCGCGCGAGCGAGGCGATGGAGAAGCTGTGCACGCGCGTGCACACGTTCAGGTCGTGGTCGGCGGTCGGGGCGGAGAGCTGGCAGTATTGAAAGGCGGCGGCGGCGCGCGCGACGGAGGCCCTCTCCCTCGCTCGGGCAGTGCGTACGATTAAAAAGATGATTCTATGTTTTCGACATTGCGCCGAACTTTCGCCGAGTCGACGCGCCGACAATCGACGCCCCCTTGGCGCGCGCGCGAGGAGTGGGCAGGGGAAAAAAGGGAGGGAGGGAAGGGGGGCAGAGGGCCCCCCGCCGCACGCGCGCGCCGCGCCCCCCGAACGACGACGCCCCGTCCTCGGCGCGCCCACCGCCCGCCACCGCCCCGGCGCGCCGACCCGGGTCGTCCAAAGGACGGCGCGTCGCACGAACACAGCCCCAACAACAGCCCCAGCGAGCGGCCCCCCCCCCCTGCTGCCGTCACCTCAGCAGCCCGCGCAGGCAAGACCCTGCCGCGCTGGCCGCGTACGAGAGCCATCCCTTCAGGGCGTCCGGCCCGCCGGGAAAGTAGGCGGCGATGTAGTAGCACAGGGCGACCGCCTGCAGGCCGGAGCACCCCAGGGACAGCAGGTACGACTTGGCCACCAGCGCGGCGTAGAGGGTGGCGGCGACCGACGCCGCGTAAAAACCCGTAAAGGGGAGGCGGTCGGGCTGGGCGGCGGCGCGCAGCTGCGCCCGCCAGCCTTTGAGCGCAGCGAGCGACGCCAGCACGCTCACGCAGCCCAGCGTAAAGGTGAGGGCAAACTTGGCGGGCGCCAGGATGATCATGGGCAAGAAGACAAAGATCGCGAGCGCGAGGAAGATGAGGCCCGCGCCCAGAAAGGCGGCGAAATAGGTGAGCTGCGTCGTCGAGGGCAGCCCTGTCGCGCCCTCGAGCGCGGCGGGCGCGGCGGCGGCGGCGTCGGCGACGCGCGCGTACTGCGCCGAGAAGAAGGCGCCGACGTTGCTCGCGAGGTCGGTGGCGGCCTGGGCGGCGCCCGCGGCGGGCCCGCCGACGCCTCCGCCCCCCTCGACGTCGCCGCCCTGCTGCTGGTACAACTGCCAGTCGGCGAGGAGGCTGCCGGGTTTTGCGTTGGACGCCGAGGGGACGCTGCCGCCGCCAAACGCGCCCGGGCCTCCCGCTGTCACGCCTGTGCCCGACGAGGTCGAGGCGCCGCCCACGCCCAGCTGCGCCTGGAGGCCGCGGAAAAAGTCCATCTGGGTCGGATTTGCGCCGCGCTAAAGCGCGCGCAGGCGCGCGCGCGAAAGAGAGGACGGGTGGGAGGACACCAACGTCTCGTTTGGATTCTCTCTGCGCGCCCGGGTTGGCCGCTGTCGTGTTGGTCGCGGATGGTCGAGGTGACAGGTGTGAAGAATTGGCTCTCGCGAAATAGTGTGAATGGAGCAAGAAGAATGGTTTGTGCTCGAGAGGAACGCCCGCGCGCCCTTGCCGCCGTCGAGCGCGCGCGGCCGCCGGTGGATCCTGCGCTCGCCGATGGATCCTACGCTCCCCCGCCGGCGGCTTGTCCTTTTGCGAGGCACGACACACGACCTCTACTACCACAGCTTTTCTCCACTCTCTCTCACACCGATTAAACCAGGCTGCACACATTGAGCGCAAACACGGGGGAGGCAGAGAAAGAGACCTCGCTGAACGAGGGATGAGCGCGTCGGGGCGCAGCAGCCCCGCGCCCCCCGGGGCCGCGCGCCTGCGCTGCAAGTCGCAGGCGACGCCCTTGCGCCAGGCCCTCGGGTGCGGCGAGAGCAGCAAGCAGATCGTGGTGGGTCGAGGTGCTTTGCATCGTCGCGGCCGCCGGCCGTCGGCGGCGACGCCGCCGCCCGTCGTCGTCGTCGTCGTCGCGCGCTCACCCGTCTCTTCCAAAAACCAAACCAAACCCAAAACCCAAAACACAAACAGGTCATCAAGGTCGGCACGTCCTCGCTCATCCACCCCGAGCACGACACCCTCAACCTGGTCAACCTCGCCGCCATTTGCGAGACCGTCAAGGATCTGCGCGTCCAGGGGCACCACGTCGTCCTCGTCAGCTCGGGCGCCGTCGGCGTCGGCTGCCAGCGCCTCGGCCTGCCCGGCAGGCCCGCCCGCCTGGCGCAAAAGCAGGCGCTCGCCGCCGTCGGGCAAGTCCACCTGATGCGCCACTACGCCGACCTGTTCGCCGCCCTGGGCCTGACGTGCGCGCAGGTGCTCCTGACCCTGGACAACCTGGCCAACCGCGACCAGTACGTCAACGCGCGCAACACCTTTCACGAGCTACTGGCCTATGGCGCGGTGCCCGTCGTCAACGAAAACGACACGGTCGCCGTGCAGGAGCTCCGGTTTGGCGACAACGACACGCTGTCGGCGCAGGTGGCGGCCTTGGTCGGGGCGGACCATCTCTTTTTGTTGACGGACGTGGACGCGCTGTACACGGGAGACCCGCGCACCGACCCCTCGGCCACGCCCGTGTGGGAGGTCGAGGACATCCGCGCGCTGGCGGGGGGAATCGCGGACGCGGGCGGGGCGGCAACGGCGGGGACGGGCGGCGGCGGCGGGGGGCCGTCGGCGGCGGCGGCGCCCGGCTCGGCCGCCGCCGCCGCCGCTTCTGCCGACGGCAGCGCCCCCCATCCTCCTCCTCCTCCGCCCGACGCCCCCTCTTCCTCTTCTGGCGGCGGCGGCAGCGGCGGAGGCGCGCCCGCGCCCCCGCCGCCCGCCGCGCCCGCGCCCGCGGTGGCCCTGCCGCCCGGCGTCTCTGCGGGCGGCGTCGGCTCGCGCTGGGGCACAGGCGGCATGGCGACCAAGCTGACGGCGGCGCGCATCGCCACGTCAGCGGGGTGCACGATGGTCATCCTGTCGAGCGAGCGGCCGCGCAGCATCCCCCGCATACTCCGGGGGGAGGCGGGCCTGGGCACGCGCTTCCACCCGGTCCGGCAGGGCGCGGGCGGGCAGCACCAGCTGAGGGGCCGGCGGCGGTGGGTGCTGTCGGTGCCCGTGCGCGGGTCGCTCTTTTTGGACGCCGGCGCCGTGGCGGCCGTCCGCGACGGGCGCAAGTCGCTCTTTGCGGCGGGCGTGGCGCGCGTGCAGGGCGCCTTCCACGCGCAGGACGCGGTGTCGCTCAGGGACGCGGCCGACGGGCGGGAGCTGGCGCGCGGGCTGGTGAGCTTCTCGTCGGTCGAGCTGGCGGTGCTGCGCGCGCGCGCGCAGATGCGCAAGCAGCAGCGGGAGCGGCAGCAGCAGCAGCAGCAGGGGCAGCAGGGGCAGCAGCAGCACCAGGGGGCGGGCGGCGGCGGCGTCTGCGGCGGCGAAGCTGGGCACAACAGGGGGGGCGGGCCGTCGGCGGCGGCCGCGTCGCGCGCCGATGTGACGGCGGCGCTGGGATACGCGGCGCCCGCCGAGGTGGTGCACCGGGGCAACCTGGCGCTGCTCGAGTCGAGCCGCCGCAAGCGCGGCGAGGGGGAGGAGGGGGACGAGGGGGATGAGGACGACGAGGAGGATGAGGACGAGGAGGAGGGGGAGGACGGCGGCGGCGACGGCGCGGAGGAGCTGGCGCTGATGGCGGCGGCGGCGCGTTAAAGGCTTGTCGTTTTTTCTAGCGGAAGGGCGGGCCGAGCGAGCGGCGGTGCTGCCCGCGTGCAACGCTCAGACTCACTTGTGCAATGGTGGGTTCGTCGTCACCGCGCGGTGCGTCGCGCACCGCGGATCGGGCGCCGGTCGAGGTGGGGCGGCGGCGCCGGACCGTCGGCGTCGGCGAAGGCGCCCGACGACGAGAGAAAAACTGCGAGACTCGCGTTCCCTCTCTCTCGCAGCGCATCACCTCGACTCACAATCCTCCTCGCCAGGACGACGCACGCGCTGTGTCATCCGACTCTACCTGCGCGCGCGCGTTTCAACGACCGGCGGACGACAGCTCTTGCTTTTGAACGGAGAAGAGGGCGATGGAGGAGGACGAGGGAGCCCCGCGCCATCAGGAGGCGTGGGGCCAGCTCGTGCGCCTCGAGTACGACCTGGCCGACCCGCTGTGCCCGGAGGAGCGCCTCCTGCAGGCGCAGGCGCTCGTCCGAGACGCCGAGGATGAGGGGGAAGGGCAGGAAGCGGGGACAGGGGAGGACGAGGGCAGCGTCGTCGTCCCGCGCTACCCGCAGGGCCTGCCCGGCTGCGTCACCGCGCGCATGCTGCTGCGCATGTTCGAGCGCTACCACGACCGCCTCGGCCCGGCCATGGTGCTGCACCTCCTGGAGCAGCTGCAGCGTGAGGTTCTTTTGGGGTTGTCGTCGCCGTTCATCGGTCGCGCGCGCTCGCCGCTTGCGCCGAAGGGAAGAAGAAACGCTGCAAACACTCCCTCTCTCTCGACCAAAAAAATCACACCTCCGCCGCCACCGACACACAAACCGAAACCAAAACCCGACAACAGGCGTCGTCGACGGATTCCCCGGCGAGTTCCCGCCCGACGCGCGCGTCGGCGACCTGCGCCCGCCCCGCGCCGTCGTCTACGCGGCGGCGCTCGCGGCGCTCGAGGAGGCGGCGCGCTCGGCCTTCCCGCCGCCGCCGCCGCCGGGCGCGCCGCCGCCGCCGCCGTCGCTGGACGGGCCGCCGACGGAGGGGGCGCTCGACTCGCTGCTGCGGGGCATGCCCGGCGCGATGGAGCTGCGCGCGGCCGGGCACAGGCTGCTGCTCGCGGGCGACGACTCGGACGACGACAAGCAGGAGGAGGGGGAGCGGGAAGGGGCGTCGGCGGCGGCGGCGGCGGCGGCGGCGGCCGACGGCGCCGACGCCGACGGTGGTGCCGGCGCACCCGCCGACGACCCGCTGGCGGCCGCTTACGCGCTGGGGCGGCGGCGCCTGCTGGCGCACCTCATGGGCGTGGAGCCGCAGGCCGAGGACGAGGAGCGAGAGCGGCGGGAGGAGCAGCAGCCGCCCGACACTGCGGCGGCGGGCGAGGGCCCAGCGGCGGCGGCGGCGGCGGAGCAGCAGAATCTGCAGCAGCAACAGCAGCAGCAGCAGCAGCAGCAGCAGCAGCAGCAGCGACAGCAGCAGCGGCAGCAGGCCGACGGCGACGCCAGCCGCCGCAGCGCCGAGCCGAGGCTGCCACCGGCGACCGAGGTCGTCGCGGAGGAGCCGCCGCCGGCCCGCGAGGACAAGGGGGGCTTGGAGGGACCGGCTCAGCACCAGCAGGAGGAGGAGCAGCAGGCGGAGCAGGAGCAGGAGGAGAAGCGAGAGCCGCCGCCGCCGCCGCCGTCGCCGCCAGCCGCGGATCCCGCTCGTTCGGCGCCCGCCCCCGACGCCGACGCCGCGCCCCCGGCCGCACAGGCGCACGCGCAGGCGCCCGCCGCCCTCCGCTCCCTCAGCGAAGAGCTCCTCGCCTTCGTCGGCCGCGCCACCGACGCTCTCGGCCCTCCGCTCGTCGAGCGCATCGCCGCGGGCGCCCTGCTCTTTGCCGAGGCGGCCGTCGTCGGCCGACGCATCCTCGCCGCCGCCGCCGCTGCTGCCTCTGCTGCCCCGGCGGCCGCGGGGGCGGACGGCGGCGGCAGCGGCGGCGGTGGCGGCGACGGCGCGATCGAGACCCCCGCGGCCCTGAGCGCGGCCGCCAACGCCTATGGCTCGTGGAGCGGGCGCTGGTGGGGCGCGGCGGCGCAGGCCCTGGGCCAGGCGGCCGTTGAGGAGGAGCCGGGCGTGGGCGGCGGCGCCAAGCGGCGGCGCAAGCGCGGCGGCCGCGGCGGCCGGGCCGGCCGCGGCCGCGCGGCCGCCAAGGACGGCGCCGCCGAGGACGACGACGACGAGGACATGGTGGACGCCGCCGACCAGCAGCCGTCGGGCGAGCAGCAGCAGCAGCAGCCGCGGGAGCAGCAGGCGGCGGCGACCCTTGTGCGGCAGCGCCCCGGCGCCCGCGTGCTGCCGCCCGCGCGATGGGGCTCTGCCGACGCCGCCGCCGCCGCGCCGCACGCGCAGCCGCCGCCGCCGGCGTCAGGGCGCCGCCGCGGCCCGGTGGACCTGATGCTTGAGGACGAGGAGGAGGTCGAGCCGCCGCGCCAGCAGCGGCGCCGCCACCTGGAGCCCCAGCCGCGCGAGCAGCAGCAGCAGCAGCGGCGGGCGTCGGCGGAGGCGGAGGCGGCGGCCGAGGCAGAGGGGGCGGCGGACGGCCGCGGCGCTGCCGGCGAGGACGCCGGCGGCTGGCACCGCCGGCAGCCGCGCCCCGCGCCCCGCCCCCGGCACAGGAAGCAGCAGCCGCAGACGGACGGCCTGGACGAGTTCTGGGACGACTACGAGCGGCGGGAGGCGCCGGCGGGCGGCGAGCGGCGGGAGGTTTGGGAGCGCAACGAGGACGACGACGAGGACGACGACGAGGACGGCGGCGGCGGCGGCGGCGGCGGCGGCGGCGGCGGCGGCGGCGGCGACGCGGACGACGGCGACGACGACGGAGGGGGCGCGGGCGGCGGCAGCGCCCGCCGCGGCCGCGGCGCCCGCCCCGCCTCCTCCGCCCGCCAGCTGGTCCCCGTGAGCGGCGGCCAGCTCGCCCATCCCCCCGCCGGCCCGGCCTCCCCGCTTTTCCCGCTCAGCGCCGCCGGCGCCGCCGTCAAGGGCCGGTGGGCGCCCGAGGAGGAGGAGGCGCTCGCAGAGGGCGTCCGCCGGCACGGCAAGAACTGGACGTGCCTCATGGCGGACGCGTCGCTGTGGGGCGGGGGGCCCTGCCTGCGGTCGCAGTGGTCGGTCAAGGACAAGTGGCGCAACCTGGTGATGACGGGGCGGGTGCAGGACGTTTGAGGTGCGGACGGGACGGGCCGGGCGGGGCAAAGAGGCGTTAAAGGGCGCGGCAGACTTGTTGCGTTTTTGTATTTGCGTTGACGGGGGGGGGGCGCACGAGCGCGCGCGCACACGAGAGGCAGAGACTGAGCACGCCGGCAATAACGACTAACGGCAATAACGACTAGATGCTGTCGCACGTTCGCGCAAGGTGTTGTTGGATGTATTGGGTCGCACCGTAGGGGGGCTCGTGGTTGATGATCGTCAAAGTCAGGCTAGGGGGGACACAAAGAGCGGGCGGCGGCAAAAACCGGGCGGCGGCAAACAAAGGGCGGCGGCAAAAAGCGGGCGGCGGCAAACAAAGGGCGGCGGGCGAGAGTGCGCCGCCCAACGGAAGCCGATCGAAGCAGGAACAAAGGGACAAAACAAGCGACGACGCGCGAAACCAAAAAGACACCTCCGCGTCATCCCACCAGCCGGATGACCTTGAAAGCCACCATCAGCACGAACGTCAGCACCACCACCAGCAAAAAGATCGCGATGCCCCCCCTGCACCCGCCCGCCCGGGAGGCGCGCGCCACCTCCCTCGCGCGGCGCGTCGCCGCGCGGAGGCGGTCGCGCGCCGAGGCGACGCCGGCGTCAACCTCGTCCAACAGGCGCTCCTGCAGGTCGACCTCCTCGCCGACGGCCGCGGCCACCTGCTTGGTGCGGGCGACCGCGCGCTCGATGTCGTCCAGCTCGAGGTCCTGGGCGCGCAGGGTCTGCTGCTGCAGCTGCAGGAGGCCGCGGTCGGACAGCGGCGCCGTGCGCGCGGTCTCGCGCGGCGGCAGCGCGGCGGCGGACGAGGACGACGACGATGACGCGGGTGCGCCCGACGGCCGCAGCAGGGCGTCGCGGCCGGCGTCGGCGCGCCGCAGCGAGTCCTGGATCTGCTCGCGGCGGTTCTTGAGCGCGGCGAGGAGGTCCCTCCGCCGGAACTTTTCCTGCTCGGAGCTGTTGTTTTTTTAATTTTTGGTTTTTGGAGGGAGGCGCCGAGTGAGGATTTTGTCGTCGGGCGGGCGGGGGGGGGGCGGGGGGGGGCGGGGGGGCGGGCGGGGGGGGGGGGGGGGGACTTCCCCCCCCCCCCCCCCAGTGATAAGAAATCCCTTATGTTGGGTGAGAGTCTGAGGATTTCTTAATTTCCTCTGGGAGCCAAATGCCCTGATTCAGGGTCTCCGGGACTCTGGGCTGGTTTCTTACCAGATGGGTCTCTTATCTAAAGGCTACGCCCACCCCGCCGCAGCTCACGACCCCACCCACC
>Ga0105054_10003423_pt1 | contig 24557 bp, 28 predicted proteins | sample BON02_FD_78091 | JGI IMG/M metagenome (GOLD analysis project Ga0105054, IMG submission 78091) | Freshwater microbial communities from Lake Bonney liftoff mats and glacier meltwater in Antarctica - BON-02 (megahit assembly) | ecosystem: Environmental > Aquatic > Freshwater > Ice > Glacier...
CCCGAGGCCCGCAACTGCGAACCGTGCATCTTCATCGCATAGACATAGGCGCGGTTCAGCAGCGCCTCATCCGCAGAAGGATCATAGGCGCGCACCGCCTCGACCAGTTCGAACTGGCGCAGGACCCTTGCGCGGGGATGGGGTTCCGGTTCCACATAGGGGCGTGGAACACCGGGGTCGTTCAGATTGGCGGGTTCGGGCGTCGGCGCGGGCTGCCGCGCCGGCAGGATGGTGATACCGTTGGCGGGATCCGCCGTCAGTAGCGTTCCTCCTGCCCGCCGTCGCGGTCGCTTTGCAGCGCGCGGATCAGCTCGGCCTCGGCCATATTCATGTGCTGGGGTTCGGCCAGCAGGCCGACGATCTCGGCCTCGTCCTCGGCTTCGGTACGTTCGTCGACCCGTTGCAGGGCGACGATCACCGTCTCGCGCAGTTCGTCCGGCACGACCGTGGAATCCGCCAGTTCGCGCAGGGCCACGACGGGGTTCTTGTCATTGTCGCGGTCGATGGTCAGCGGCGCGCCGTTGGCGATGGCGCGGGCGCGGTTGCCAGCCAGCAGGACCAGGCCGAACCGGTTCGGCACCTTCTCGATGCAGTCTTCGACAGTGACGCGGGCCATGAATATCCTCGGGCGCGGGGGAGAACAGAACAAACTATAGGGTCAGGCCCAATTGTGCAACGCCGCATAGACGGGAATCAGGCGTCAGGCCAGCGGGGTCGCGTCTTTGCCGATCAGGGCGCGATCCGCCAGCGTCCGCGCCGTCTCACCGCACGGATGACGCCAGTTCGGCGCGATCTCCGCGAGCGGCCCCATAACAAATTTCCGATCGGCCGCCCGTGGGTGGGGCAGGATCAGCTCGGACAGATCGACTGTAGTGCGGCCGTAGGCGATCAGGTCCAGGTCCAGCGTCCTCGGGGCGTTCGGGGCATCCCGCCGCCGTCCGAACGCCTCCTCGATCCGGCCCAGCGCTGCCATCAGGGCGTGAGGGTCGTGTGCAGTTTGGACGATCACCACTCCGTTCAGGAACGGCGGGTCGTTCGGATCGGGCCAGGCCGCAGACCGCCACCACGACGACCGCGCCACGACGTCGATCCCCTCGGCCCGGAAGCCTGCCAGCGCCGCCTCCAGTGCCTCGCGGCAGTCGCTCCAGGGCCCCGGTTCGTTGCAGCCCAGGGCCACGATGATGGCGTCGTCCAGCTCGACCCCGGTGCCGACAAGAACGGGGGGTGACGCCTTGTGCTGCGGGCCGGGCTTTGCCATGCCGGTTTGATACACCAATGACGGGGTTTGCGTCCGCCTGTCGCAGAAGGATTCGTCCGCCTTGCCGATCACACCAGAGACTGCCTTGGCCGAGCCGCCCCGCGACTGTCCCCTGTGTCCCCGTCTGGTCGAATACCGCCGCGAGAACGCGCGCCAGAACCCGGACTGGTTCAACGGCCCGGCTCCGTCGTTTGGCGACCCGGAGGCGCGACTGCTGGTCGCCGGCCTGGCCCCCGGCCGCACCGGGGCCAACCGCACCGGCCGACCGTTCACCGGCGACGGGGCCGGGGTGATTCTCTACGAGACCCTGATCAGGACCGGCTTCGCCACCGGTCGCTATGAGGCCCGGCCCGACGATAGCCTGAGACTGGTGGACTGCATGATCACCAATGCCGTGCGCTGTGCCCCGCCCGGCAATAAACCCCTGCCGGTCGAGGAGGCGACCTGTCGCCCCTTCCTGACCGCCCGGATTGCGGCCCTGCCCCGGCTCAAGGTCATCGTCACCCTGGGTGACGTGTCGCGCCGGAATGTGCTGAAGTCACTGGGTTTGCCTGGCTCGGCGGCCCCACCCGGTCACGGCATCGAGGCGGCGCTGGGCGGCTATGTGATCCTGAACAGCTATCACTGCTCGCGCCTCAACACGAACACCGGCCGGCTGACCCCGGAGATGTTCGAGGCCATCTTCCGGCGCGCCCGCCAGATCATCGAAACCTGACTTCAAGCCCCTCGCTCATCCGGCGAGTGTGGCTCTCCTGCCACGCGAATCAGCGGCCTCCGGGTGTACCGTCCCCAGTGAGGAACAGTGCGGCGTAACTTACGTTGATCGATCAGCTTTGGAGGGCTGTGATGCGTGGGTCGAACGGTGTGTTTTCGCCGCAGGAACGCAGGTCGGCGCTATGGGCGCTGCTGATGGCGAGCCTGATCTCTGCCCTGGGTCTGGTGGTCCAGCAGTGGAGCCAGCCCTCGGTCGGTCCGGGCGGGGTGGACGCCTATATGACCGCGCCGCCACCCGGCGTCATCGACGCCCGGCCCGTTCCCGATCCGAGTCTTCCGCAGGGCTGACTTACCCCCGGTCTTTCATGAGCCGGGCCTTGTCGCGCTGCCAGTCGCGCTGGGCCGTGGCCTCGCGCTTGTCGTGCAGCTTCTTGCCCTTGGCCAGGGCGATCTCGATCTTCGCCTTGCCCGCCTCGTTAAGGTACAATTTGACCGGAATGATGGTCTGGCCATCGCGCTGGACAGCGCCGATCAGTTTGTCGATCTGTTTGCGATGCAGCAGCAGTTTCCGGTGCCGCCGCGGCTCATGATTGAAGCGGTTGGCCTGTTTGTAGGGCGGGATGTCGGCGTTCACGAGCACGATCTCTCGCCCCTCCACCGCCGCATAGCTCTCGGCGATATTGGCCCGGCCATCGCGCAGGGCCTTGATCTCGGTGCCCAGCAGCATGATGCCGGCTTCGAGGTAGTCCTCGAGGAAATAATCGAATTTCGCCCGTCGGTTCTCGGCGATGATCTTCATTTTCGGCGCTGTGGAAGCCATCAGCCCAGACCTGCATCCGCCATGGCGCGGTCGATGGCAGGCTTGACCGCGTCGGAGGTCAGCGACAGCGGCAGACGGACCTCCTCGCTGCACAGCTGCATCCGCGACAGGGCGTATTTCGCGGGTGCCGGGGAATTGTCGAGGAACAGGGCCTTGTGCAGGCCGATCAGTCGGTCCTGCCAGTCGCGCGCCGTGGCGTAGTCGCCCGCTGCCGCCGCCTCATGCAGGGCGACCATGGCCTCGGGCGCGACGTTGGATGTCACCGAGATCAGACCGCCCCCACCGTGGGCGTGATAGCCGAGATAGCTGGGGTCGTCGCCCGAGATCAGGTCGAACTGGCCGCCGATATTGGCCCGCATCCAGCTGATGCGAGACAAGTCGGCAGTGGCGTCCTTGATGCCGACGATATTCGGATGCGCCGCCAGACGCGCCACCGTCTCATTGGCCAGATCAACCCCCGTCCGGGCAGGGACATTGTAGAGCACCAGCGGCAACTGGACCGCATCGCCCATCGCCTCGAAATGCAGGGCCAGCCCCTCTTGCGAGGGTCGGTTATAGTAGGGGGTGACGACCAGGGCCCCGTCGGCACCAACGGTCTTGGCGAACCGCGCCAGTTCGATCGCCTTGTCGGTCGCCGACGATCCGGACCCGGCGATGACGCGGACCCGCCCCGCTGCGACCCGGACGCACAGTTCTACCACCTGTTTGTGTTCGTCGAGATGCAGCGAAGCGCTCTCGCCGGTCGTGCCCATCGGCACCACGCCGTAGATTCCGGCCGCGATCTGGCGTTCCAGAAGTCGCGTAAAGGCGACTTCGTCCACCTTTCCGTCACGAAGTGGTGTGATCAGGGCGGTGATCACGCCCTTGAACAAGGGAGCGGTCATTGAGACAGATGGTCCTGCGTGGAAATCGGGGCGACAATCGCCGGATGTTAAGCGATGGACGGTAGGTTGCCGGTCGTCAGACCGCAACCACGACGCATGGAGATCGGACGGATCATGATCGTTACCATCCTGGCGGCCGCCCTGGCCCTGTTTACGCCTGCGCCCGAAGCCCTGATCGTCCAGGAAGTCCCCTACAGTGCTGTGGCCCCGGGTCCCGTCAGCAACCAGCCACGCCTGCTGAACGATCAGGACACTGTCCTTTTCCGCGAGGGTCTGGCCGCAGCCCGGGCGCGCGACATCCCCGGCACCCGCGCCGCCGCAGCCCGGATCGGTGACCCGGTGGCCCGCAAACTGGTTGAATGGGCCCTGCTGGACACATCGGCAGAGCAGATGTCCTTCAGCGAGCTCGCCGTGGCGCGCAGTATGTTCGCCGGCTGGCCCCGTGCCGAGAGCCGCATCGCCGCGGCCGAGCAGGCACTGGACCGTGCCTACGCAGGTCCGGACGCCGCCCTTACCATGTTCGCGAACGGCGGGCCGACGACCATCCAGGGGGCCGTCGCCCTGGCCGATGCGCTGGAGCAGCGCGGGCGCCCGGACGAGGCTCGCCGTCTGATCAGTGAGTGGTGGCGCACCCGCACATTCGACGAGGCGATCCAGACCCGCATCCTGAGCCGCTGGGGCGCGAGCCTGACCCAGGCCGACCATACAGCCCGACTGAACCTGCTGCTGCTCGGCCCACACGGCCCGGCGACGCGCGCCATGGTGATGCTGGTCCCGTCTGACCGGCAGGCAGTCGCCACCGCCGTCCTGGCCCTGCGCTCGGCCTACAGCCCGGACGCCATCGTCGCCAACCTCAGCCCGTCGCAAGCCATGGATCCGGCTGTGGTGCTGGAAAGGGTCCGCATCCTGCGCTCGCAGAACCGGCAGTCCGAAGCGTTCGGCCTGCTCCGCGCCCTTCCCGCCGCGCCGTCCCACACCGAGGGCCAGAACAGCCTCTGGAGCGAGCGCCGCAACTATTTCCTCGACGCGCTGGAGCGCGGGAACGGACAGGCGGCCTATGATTCCATGGCCGGCCACGGTTTTCCGTCTGGCGAACGCAAGGTCGATGCGGAATTCTTCGCCGGCTGGGCTGCCCTGGTAAAGCTGAGCGATCCGGCTCGGGCCGCGCGGCATTTCGAGATATTGCGCCAGGCGTCCTCGACCCCGATCACCCAGGGCCGCGCCCTCTACTGGCTGGGCCGTGCGGCCGAGGCGCAGGGCAATGCCCCTGCCGCCATGCAGTATTATCGGGACGGGGCCCGTCACATCCAGACCTTCTATGGCCAATTGGCCGCCGAAAAGGCGGGCCTGACCACGATCACCCTGCCCTCTGATCCGATTCCGACCAGTTCCGATATTGCCTCGTTTGCGGGCAATGAGGTCGTTCGCGCCCTGCGTATTCTCGGCGAAACCGGCGAGATGAGCCTGTTCCGCGTCTTTGCCTATCAGCTGGACGATGATCTGCCGGGACCGGCCGGTCTGGCCCTGCTGATGGACCTGTCGCGTAACTACGGCGAGGGCTTCACCGCCATGATGGTCGGCCGCGCCGCCAGTCAGCGGGGCTTCCTGATGCCCAAACGCCAGTATCCGATCCGTATTCCGCCGCCCGTGCCCGGTGCGGCTCCGCTGGAGTTCACCCTGGCTATCACCCGTCAGGAATCCAGTTTCGATCCGCGCGCGCGCTCGCACGCCAACGCCCGTGGCCTGATGCAATTCCTGCCCGCCACCGGCCGCAGTGTCGCCCGCCAGCTCGGCCTGCTCTATTCGGACGAGCGGCTTTATGACGGCGATTTCAATATGACGCTGGGTAGTTTCCATCTCGGCGATCTGACCAATGATTTCGGCGGGTCGATGCTGTTGACGACCATCGGCTACAACGCCGGCCCGGCCCGGGCTCCGCAATGGGTCGCCCGGTGCGGCGAGCCGCGTGGCGGGGCGGTGGATCCGATCGACTTCATCGAGTGCGCACCTTTCACAGAGACGCGCAACTATATGATGCGAGTCATGGAAAACATGCAGGTTTATCGGGCTCGACTGAACGGTGGATCGGCGCCCTTGACCCTGTCGTCCGATCTGCGGCGCGGGGCCCCCGCTGGTGCCAGGCCCTATGTGGCCTATGCTGGCGACGAGACCGTGCGGATCCCTGAAGGCGAGCCGTCCGAATAACGGCTGCTGGACAACAGCGGCCCGTCCGGTCCCTCGACCCAGCGCGCGGCCAGTCCGAAGGTTCGCGCCAGCACCGCCGGAGTCAGCGCCGCCATCGGCGAGGCGTCAGCGACGACCCGGCCCATATCCAGCACCACCACCCGATCTGCGAACCGGGCGGCCAGCGCCAGGTCATGCAGGCTGAGCAGTACCGCCTGACCCGTCGTGGCCCGCGCTTTCAGCCGTTCCAGAACCATCAACTGAGCCTCCGGATCCAGACCGGCCGTCGGTTCATCGGCAAGGAGGGCTTTCGTACCCGTCGCCAGAGCCCGCGCCAGCAGAACCCTGGCCCGCTCGCCGCCTGACATCTCGGCCACACCCCTGTTGGCCAGATGCCCGGCTTCGACCTCCTCCAGCGCGGCCCGCGCCCGCTCCAGCCCATCCTCCGCCGTCAGGAAGGCCGCTCCGAGGGCCGCGACCTCGACCGCCGGCAGGTTCCAGGCGATGCGCCGTTCCTGCGGCAGATAGGTGGCCCGCTCGGCCCTGACCCGCGACGACAGGCCAGCGACGTCGTCACCACCCAGGCGCGCCTGCCCACCAGACAGCGGCAGCAACCCGGCCAGCGCGCGGATCGCGCTGGACTTGCCGGCCCCGTTCGGGCCGACCACGACGACCAGTTCGCCCGCCACGACCGACAGACCGACCGCGTCCAGCACGGTCCTTCCGCCGAGGACCGCGGTCGCACCAACCAGTTCAAGCGCGCTCACAGCCGCCACTCCCGCGCTGCCCGCCAGGCGATCAGGGCGAACAGGGGCGCGCCGACCAGGGCTGTGAACACACCCAGTTTGAGCTCCTGATCCGTCGGCGTCATCCGCGCCATCAGATCCGCCGCCACCAGCATCAATCCGCCCGCCAGGGCTGAGGGCAGCAGCAGCCGTCCCGGGTCTCCGCGCACGGCGGTCCGCACCAGATGCGGCGCAGCCAGTCCGACAAAACCGATCACCCCGGCCACCGCGACCGCCGCCCCGGTCGCCAGTGCCGTGGCCAGCAGGGCCAGCAGCCGTAACCGGGCCATCGGCAAGCCCGAAGTCCGGGCCGTCTCCTCGCCCAGACTCAGCATCCGCAGACCGGGTGCGGCCAGGACGACAAGGACACCGGCGACCAGCACCGCCGACGTCACCCAAGCCACGTCAATCCAGCTACGGTTCTGCACTGAGCCGAGCAGCCAGCTCATCACCTCGGCCGTGGCGATCGGCGATGGCGACAGGTTGAAGATCAGGGCCGTCGCAGCCCCCGCAAAACTGGACACCGCCACCCCGAACAGGATCAGCGCCTCCGGCGAACGCACCCGAGCCGAGAACAGGATCAGCAGACCCCCGGCCAAGCCGGCCCCGACCAGGGCCGAGATCTCGACCGCCCCGGGAACGGCCGCCGCGCCCAGCACGATGGCCGTCGCCGCCGCCAGGGCCGCTGAAGCCGAAACCCCCAGCACTCCCGGATCGGCCAGAGGATTGCGCAACAGCCCCTGCATGGCCGCCCCGGACAGCCCCAGCGCCGCCCCGACCATCAGAGCGGTGGCCACGCGCGGGGCCCGGACCTGCCACAGCACCTCCGCCGGTCCGGAGCCCGGATCGGTCAGCGCCTGGGCCAATTGCGCCATGTCGAAGACGGTCTCGCCCAGCAGGATGCCCAGGACCACACCTGCCACTATGAGTCCGGTCAGGACCAGTGTCAGCCGTGACGGTCGGCTCATGCCCCGGCCTTCAGCATCGCCGCTGCATCGGCCGCGAACCAGGCCGGGCAGGTCAGGGCCGCCGCCGGCAACCGTGCCGCCACCCGCCCCTGCGCTGCGCGGTGCACGACCGGGTGACGTCCGGGGCCGCGCCAGTCGCCACGCGCCTGATCAAAGAAACCCAGTACAAACCGCGCCGGCGGAAACAGGGCGATGCGCTCGACACTGATCGGGGCGAAGAAGGGCCGCTCAGCCGCATTGATGAACCCCGCCGCCTTGAGGATGGCGTCCACCAGCGTGCCCCTGCCCGCCGTGAACCCGCCCGCCGTCAGATACAGGGCCGGGCGCGGGGGGGCAGTGGCAACCGGCGCGGCGTTGCGCAGGGTCACGTCCATTCGTCCAGCCAAGGCCTCGCCGCGCTCCGGCACCCCCAAGGCTTCAGAAACTGTGAGAATATTGGTTCGTATTCCATTGAAATCAGACGCATCATCAATGGTAACGACCTTTACACCGGTTCCTTCAAGTCGGGCCAGAAGGCGGGGTTCCCCACCCCAGTACCGGACCACCACATCGGGCCTGAAGGCGATGGCGGCTTCCAGCGTCGGCCGCACCCGTCGCCGTCCGGCCGCCGCAGCGCGCATCCAGGCATCAGGGTCATCGGCGCGTGGTGACAGCGCCAGATCGGCGTCAGGCCGCAAGGCCAGGACATATTGATCAGCGCACTGATCCAGCGTCATGACCCGCAACGGTCGGGCCTCGGCGGTGCCGGCCCCGAGCATCCCGATGCCGGCCAGCACCCCCGCCAGTCGCTTCACGGTTTCAACAGGCCCGCGAACAACCCCTCCACCATGGTGGCGACCAGGGTTTCCTGATCGACCCAGTCAAAATAGGGTTTAGTGATCACCAGTGAGACCACACCATGACACCCCGCCCACAGCGCCTGGGCCGTCGTTCGGGCGTTTCCGCGCAACCGTCCCGCCGCCTCGGCATCCTCGACCACGGCCTCGAAGGATCGGTAGAGACTGCCGCCCAGTTCCTGTGCCGCCGAAAGCGCTCCATGCTGAAGCTCGACCGGCCGCGTCATATAGATCAGCCGATAGGCGTTGGGATTGGCGAATCCGAACGCGATATAGGCCCGCAGCATGCGCCTGAGCCGTTCTTCAGGGTCGCAGGGCTCGGCCAGGATCGCCTGGTTCATCTCCAGAAGGGCGGCGAACGCCTGACGGCAGATCTCGTGCAGGATCTCGCCCTTCTCGGCGAAATGCATATAGAGCGCCGTCGAGGACAGGCCGACCTCTTCCGCGATCTTGCGGATCGTCGCCCCCTCATAGCCGTGCTCGGCGAAGATGCGTTCGGCGGCAGCGAGAATTTCCGCGCGGCGGGCATGACCTTCGCCCTTGGGCTTTCGCTGCGAGCGCAGGTTGGGCGGGGTGGCAACAACGGTCAAGCGGGAGGCTCCGGACGTCCGTATCCTCAATAGCGGCATTCCCGGACCAGCGCCAACCGCTTGCACAGCGCAAATCGCCAAGTTAACCCTTGGTGGTGGAGCGGGTTGTATTCACCAGAACGGATCATCGTCGGCGCGACGCCGCGCGACGCGGCCCGCCTCTTGAACAGAGCGCTGCGCTGCAAAGGCTCGCCCCCTTCCAGACCTTGCTGCTCACAGCGCTCGGCACGAGTTTTGTGCTCGCCCTGTGGGTCTGGCAAGACCGTATGGCGGGCGGGCTGATGGTCCTGGCGGCCTGCGCCTTTCTCGCAGTAGCGATCTGGCGTGTCGTCCTGATTGTGGCCAGTGCCGCGCCGCTGCCGGACCCGCCGCTCCCCCAGGACTGGCCACGTTACACCATTCTCGCGGCCCTTCACGACGAGGCCCCTGTAGTCGGCCAGTTGATCGAACGCCTGTCCCGGATCGACTATCCACGAGACCGCCTCCAGGGCCTGCTGGTGCTTGAGGGGCATGACCAGAACACGATCGCCGAAGCCCTGGCAGTACGTCGACCCGGCTGGCTTGAGGTTCTGGTGGTCCCGCCCGGTCGACCGCAGACCAAGCCCCGTGCCCTGAACAACGCGCTGACCCACAGCACCGGAGACCTGCTGACGGTGTATGACGCCGAGGACGCGCCGGATCCTCTCCAGCTTCGTGAAGCCGCCGCGCGGTTCGCCGCCGACCGTTCAGGTCGGCTGGCCTGTCTCCAGGCCCCGCTGCGCATCCGGCCGCTATCCGATCCGCGCGCCACCGCATCCTTCATCGGCCGCCAGTTTGCTGCGGAATACGCCAGCCTGTTCGAGACGGCCCTGCCCTGCCTTGCCCGGCTTGGCCTGCCGTTCCCGCTGGGCGGGACCAGCAATCATTTCCGCGTCGATGTCTTGCGGGCCGCCGGAGGCTGGGACGCCTGGAATGTCACCGAAGACGCCGATCTCGGCTTTCGCCTATGGAGCCAGGGCTGGACGCTCGGAGTCATCTCGCGCCCGACCTGGGAGACGCCACCCGGAAATATCGCCGACTGGCTGCCCCAGCGGACGAGATGGCTGAAGGGCCATATGCAGACCTGGGGCGTACATACGCGCCGACCTTGGCGGCTCGGCGGGCCGGGGCGTGTGGGCTCTGTTGATGACCCTCGGTGCCGGGCTGGTCTCGGCGGCGATTCATGGCCTGTCGCTGGCATGGGTGATCGCAGCGGTGCTGGTTTCAGCCTTTGCCGGCCTGTCACCGGAGACGCCCGCCCTGGCGCTCAGCGTGCTGGTGCTCGGGGCTGCAGCGGCCTGGCTGTCCTGCGCCATCGGTGCCCAGCGCGCGGGCGTGCCCTACGGCCCGACCGACATGATTGTGGCTCCAGCCTATTGGTCCCTGCTCAGCCTCGCCTTCGCCCATGCGGCCTGGCGACTGGTCCGCGAGCCTTTCGCCTGGGACAAGACGCCCCACCGCCGCGACGCCCCGGCCGATGTGCCGGCGGAAACAAAGGACTCGCTGGACGCGACCGCGCCTCTCCGCCTATCAGCGGGTCATGCCGCCGCGCCTGAACCCGTCGCCTGAGACCCTCATCACCCGCGCCTGGGCTGATTACGCCCTGCTGGACAGCGGCGACGGTCGCAAGCTGGAGCGCTATGGGCGACACACGGTAGTCCGGCCCGAGCCCCAGTGCTTCTGGTCGCCACGCGATCCGACCGCCTTTGACGCCGCCGACGCCGTTTTCGATCCGACCGACGAAGACGAGACCGGCCGCTGGCGGTTCGCCGGACATCCGATCGACAGCTTCCCGCTGGCCTGGCGCGACGTGCGCTTCACCAGCCGGTTCACCCCGTTCCGCCACCTCGCCTTCTTTCCTGAGCAGGCCGCCAACTGGGAATGGCTGGACGGGCGTATCCGGCGTCTGCGCTCAAGTAGCCCGAAGGGCGATAGCGCGCCAAAACATGCGCCCAAAATCCTCAACCTGTTCGGCTACACGGGCGTAGCCAGCCTGGCCTGCGCCGCCGCCGGAGCCGAGGTCACCCATGTCGATGCGTCAAAGAAGTCGGTCGCCTGGGCCCGCGAGAACGCCGAACTGTCGGGTCTGGCCGACCGACCGGTCCGCTGGATCGTCGATGACGCGCGGAAATATGTCGCCCGCGAGGTTCGGCGCGGCTCGAAATACGACGGCATCATCCTCGACCCGCCGAAATACGGCCGCGGGCCGACGGGCGAGGTCTGGCGGCTGTTCGAAGACATGCCCGCCCTGCTCAAGGATTGCGCTGCCCTGTTGTCGGATGACGCCTCCTTCTTGCTGCTCAATGCCTATGCCGCCCGTGTCTCGGGCCTGTCACTGGCCCATCTGATGGCCGAGGCGACGGCGGATCGCGGCGGGGTCATCGACTGGGGCGAGCTGGCGCTCGCCGAGGATGGCCCGGACGGCCGTGCCATCGGCCTCAGCTTCTTTGCGCGATGGTCGGCGTGAATGATCGGCTGATCACCTCCCTGACCAATGACACGGTCAAGGCTGTCCGCGCCCTGCACATGCGCAAAGCGCGTGATACGACTGGTCAGTTCCTTGCAGAAGGTCTCAAGTTCATCGGTGAAGCCCTTGATCAGCTACGCACACCACGCCTGTTGCTGGTCGGCGAGGATGCCCGACCTCACCCCCTTCTTGAACGCGCCCGGGAGGCGACGCGGGCGGCGGGCGGCGAGGTCGTGGTCGTCACCCACGCCATCCTCGAAAAGATCAGCCGACGCGACAATCCGCAGACGGTGCTGGGCGTGTTTGATCAGGTCTATACGCCGCTGTCCGCGATCGAGCCCGCGACCGCCACGGCCTGGGTGGCACTGGAACAGGTGCGCGACCCCGGCAATCTGGGCACCATCATCCGCACCGCCGATGCGGCGGGTTGCGGCGGGGTGATCCTGATCGGTGACAGCGTCGATCCGTTCTCGGTCGAGGCCGTGCGGGCCACCATGGGCTCGGTGTTCGCCGTCGCCATCGTTCGCGCCACGCCCGCGGAGTTCATCGCCTGGCGCCAGAGCTGGCCCGGCAGCGTTATCGGCACCCGGCTGGATGCCACCGTCGGCTATCGCGACGCCTCCATCCAGTACCCGGCCCTGATCCTGATGGGCAATGAGCAGGCCGGCCTCACCGACGCCCTGGCCGGGGCCTGTGACGTCAATGTCAAAATCCCGATGCGCGGCCGGGCCGATAGCCTGAACCTGGCTGTGGCGACCGGGATCATGGTCTATGCGTTGACAGACAAGGCCTGAGCGGCCTGACATCACGCATCCTCCAGCAGCACCACGCCCGGGGCCGATTTCAGGGCGCCGCGCAGGGCCCCATCCAGCCGGTAGCGGCCGGGCAGTTTGAGCTCGACCTCACGGCGGCCCTCGAGGGCGGCGATCAGCGTGACCTCGCCACCCTTGTCCTGCGACCGGGCCTTTTCCAGACGGGTCTTCAAGGCCTCGGGATCGGCGGACCTGGCAGAGACGTGGATACGGAGGCCCATGGCCCCATCATCGATCAGGGTGTCGAGCCGGCTGGCGTCATCGCCAAAGAACCGCACCTCGCCGTCGGCTGACTTGGCCCGCACCCGCACCATGATCGAGGCCCCGACCTCCAGCACCTCACGGCATTTGCGTAATTGTTCGGGCGGGAACAAACATTCGAATTCGCCCGTTGGGTCGGAGAAGGTGACGAAGGCGAATTTCTCACCGGATTTGGCGCTGGCACGCTCCTGACGCCGACGCACGACGCCGGCCATCAGGAAGGCCTCATGGCCACTCTCGGCCAGGGCCGTGGCCTCGGCGACGAAGATGACGCGCTTGCGTTTCAGCGTCGAGGCCATGTCCTCGAGCGGGTGGCCGGACAGGTAGAAGCCGACGGCGGCCAGTTCCTGATCCAGTTTCTCGGCCCCGACCCAGGGCTCGACCGGCTTCAGTCGCGGTCGCGCAGCCCCCGCCTGGTCGCCGCCGAACAGGGAGACCTGGGACGAGGCCCGTTCCGCCGCCACGCTCTGGCAATAGGCCATCAGGGTGTCGGCCTGTTCGAACAGTTGCCGGCGGTTGGTATGGAAACTGTCGAAGGCCCCGGCCCGGGCCAGGTTCTCCAGCGCCCGTTTGTTGACGCTGCGCGGATCGACCCGTTCGAGGAAGTCGAAGATGTCGGTGAACCGGCCGCCGGTCTCGCGCACCTCGACCAGATGTTTCATCGCCTCCAGCCCGACGTTGCGGATCGCCCCCAGGGCATAGAGAACCGCCCCGACGGCGTCGTCGTACACCACGTCGAAATCCGCCGAGGACCGATTCACATCGGGTGATATGATCGGCACCTCAAAACGTCGACAATCCTGATAGAAGACAGCCAGTTTGTCAGTATTACTGAGGTCCAAACTCATAGATGCCGCCATGAATTCAACCGGATGGGTCGCCTTCAGCCAGCCGGTCTGGAAGCTGATCAAGGCATAGGCGGCGGCGTGCGACTTGTTGAATCCATAGCCGGCGAATTTGGCCACCAGATCGAAGATGCCGCCCGATTGTTCCTCGGCAACCCCCTTCTCTGACGCGCCCTTGATGAAACGCGTCCTCTGGAAATCCATATCCTCCTGTTGCTTCTTGCCCATGGCCCGGCGCAGCAGGTCGGCCTCGCCCAGTGAATAGCCGGCCAGAACCTGGGCGATCTTCATCACCTGTTCCTGATAGATGATGACGCCATAGGTTTCGGTCAGGACCCCGGTCAGGGAGGGATGCAGGTAGTCGACCTGCTGGCGGCCGAATTTGCGATCGATATAGGTGTCGATCATCTCCATCGGCCCGGGCCGGTAGAGAGAAATCAGGGCGGTGATCTCCTCGATCGAGCCGCAGCGCATCTTGCGCAGGGTGTCGCGCATGCCTTGGGATTCCAGCTGGAACACCCCGACCGTCTGGCCCGAGGCCATCAGCTCATAGGTGCGGGCGTCGTCGAGCGGCAAGCTGTTCCAGTCCACGGCTGCGCCGCGTCGTTCCAGATAGATCCGGGCGCGGTCCAGCACCGTCAGGGTCTTGAGCCCGAGGAAGTCGAACTTGACCAGCCCGGCGGCCTCGACCCATTTCATATTGAACTGGCTGGCCGGGATGGTCGAACGCGGGTCCTGATACAGGGGCACCAGTTCGGTCAGCGGACGGTCGCCGATGACGATACCGGCGGCGTGGGTCGAGGCGTTGCGGTACAGCCCCTCAAGCTCAAGCGCCGTGTCCAGCAGGGTGCGCACCGCCGCCTCGGAATCGCGCGCCTCCTTCAGCCGCGGCTCCAGCTCAATGGCCTGGGCCAGGGTCACGGGGTTGGCAGGGTTGGCCGGGACCATCTTGGCCAGCCGGTCGACCTGGCCCAGAGGCATCTGCAGCACCCGACCGACGTCGCGCAGTACGGCCCGCGCCTGCAAGGTGCCGAAGGTGATGATCTGCGCCACCCGGTCCTGACCGTAGCGCTCCTGCACATAGTCGATCACCTCTTCCCGCCGCTCCTGGCAGAAATCGATGTCGAAATCGGGCATGGAGACCCGTTCGGGATTGAGGAACCGCTCAAACAGCAGGCCGAACCGCAGGGGGTCGAGGTCGGTGATGGTCAGGGCCCAGGCCACCAGCGAACCGGCCCCGGAACCCCGACCCGGCCCCACGGGAATGCCGTGGTTCTTGGCCCATTTGATGAAGTCCGACACGATCAGGAAATAGCCGGGGAAGCCCATCTGCTGGATGATGCCGACCTCCCACTCCAGCCGGGCCCAGTAGTCGGCCTCGGGGGCCACGGGGGTCACCGCCTGCAACCGCGCCTTCAGCCCCTCGCGGGCCTGGTGCACCAGTTCCTCGGGCTCGGTGCGCCCCGCACCGGCCTCGAACCGCGGCAGGATCGGCGCGCGGTTCGGCACCAGAAAGGCGCAGCGGCGGGCGATGTCGACGGTGGTGTCGCAGGCCTCGGGCAGGTCGGCGAACAGCGCGCGCATGGCGGCGGCGGGCTTGAACCAGTGTTCGCCGGTGATACGGCGGCGGTCCTCCTGGCCGATGAAGGCCCCGTCGGCGATACACAGCAGGGCGTCATGCGATTTCGCCTGCGCCGCCTTCGCATAGTGGACGTCATTGGTGGCGACCAGGGGCACGTCATGGGCATAGGCCCACTCGACCAGTCCCCGCTCGGCCTGACGCTCACTGGCTAGGCCGTGGCGTTGCAGTTCGACATGGAGGCGGTCGCCGAACACCCGCGCCATCTCATCGAGGGCGGCGCTAGCCTCGGCCGGCCGGCCCTGGACGAACAGGGGATCGACGGGGCCGTCCGGCCCGCCCGACAGCAGGATCAGCCCCTCGGAGCGTTCGGCCACCCTGTCCCAGGCCACGCCCGGCTCGTCCATAGACCCGGCGTCGAGATAGGCCGAGGACGAGAGGGCACACAGGTTCAGCCATCCGGCCTCGTTCTGGACCGCCAACACCACGGTCGGCACCTTGGCCCAGCGTTCGTTGATACGGCCGCCGATCCCCGTGACCGGCAGGGCGCAGGCGATGATGGGCTGCACCCCGGCCGCCTTAGCCGCCTCGGAAAACTCCAGCGCCCCGAACAGATTGGTCCGATCCGCCACGCCCACCGCAGGCATACCCGCGTCGGCCGCCAGAATCGGCACCTTGCCGGCCTTGATCGCGCCTTCCAGCAGCGAATAGGCCGAGCGAACCCGAAGGTGGATGAAGCCCTGATCCCCTGCCCCGCTCACCGTCCGTCGCCTCCGCTCATGGTTCGATCAGACCCCGACTCGGTCCCAGCTGAAAGTGGCCCGGGTCAAAACGGCTTGGCTCAAAGTGGCCGGAGTCCGCTTGCAAAACAGCGGACATTGCGGACACAACGGGCTCAAACGGCCCGAAATGCCCGCCGTCAGGCGCTGGTCACCACCAAGGCGGCCTGCCAGACCATCCAGACGAAGCCGCCACAGGATGCAAGCGACAGCAGGTCTCTCGTCCAACGCACCATGATCTTGTCCCCAGATTGCGTGTTCTTGTTACGTTCTACGTTGCGGCTTTGTTCCCGTCAAGTGCATTTGAGGTGAAATCGGGCGCGCGGAGGCTGTAGGATGGCAGCAAGCGCCACAAACCCGCCCTCCCGGCGGCAGGCGTCCGCAGGAGAACGGCCATGGCCAAGGGTCAAGTCAAGAGCAACAAGGAAATCCGCAAACCCAAGGCCGAGAAGCCCAAGCCGTCTGTGTCTGTCGGCAGCAGCTCGCCCTTCACCACTCCTCCCGGCAAAAAGTAGGAACCCGTCTCCTCCCTGTTGCGAAGCCATGGGGAGGAGACGTGGATCAATACGTCTGGCTCTCGGCGGGCCGTTCTTCCAGATGGCCGTCTTTCAGCGCGAACACCCGGTCCATATGGCCGGCCAGCTCCATATTGTGGGTGGCGATCAGGGCGGCGACACCAGTGTCCTTGACCAACCGGTGCAGGGCCTCGAACACGGTCTGGCTGGTGGCGGGGTCGAGGTTGCCGGTCGGCTCGTCGGCCAGCAGCAGGCGCGGGCGGTTGGCCAGGGCGCGGGCCACGGCGACCCGCTGTTGTTCCCCGCCTGACATCTGGGCCGGCTGGTGGGTCAGGCGTTCGGCGAGGCCGAGTGCGGTCAGCACTTCGCTGGCGCGGGCGCGGGCCTCGACTTTACCGACCCCGGCGATGCGCAGCGGCAGGGCGACATTGTCGAGCGCGTCGAACTCCGGCAGCAGGTGGTGGAACTGATAGACGAAGCCGATGCTGGCGAGGCGGATATGGGTCCGCGCCCGTTCGTCGAGGCCTCCGACATCCTTGCCGTCGATGCGGATCTCGCCCGAGGTCGGTCGCTCCAGCAGGCCGGCGGCGTGCAACAGGCTGGACTTGCCCGAGCCCGACGGCCCGATCAGGCCCACGACCTCGCCGGGCATGACGTCGAGATCGACGCCCTTGAGCACGGTCAGCCCGCCAGTGGCGGTGTCATAGATGCGGGTCACGCCACGGACGGAAAGGACGGGGCTACTCATAGCGAAGCGCCTCTACCGGATCGAGCCGGGTTGTGATCCACGACGGCAAGAGGGCGGCAGCGCAAGAAGCGAAGAGAGACCATAGGGCAACCCAGAAGACGTCGAGCGCGTCGACCTCGGCCGGGACGGCGTCGAGCATATAGACGTCGGCGTTGAACAGCTCGGTCTGGAAGACCCATTCGAGGAAGTGCTGGATGGCGCCGATGTTCAGGCAAAACAGCAGGCCGAGGACAAGGCCAGTGATAGCACCGGCCACTCCGATCGTTGCGCCCGCGATGAAGAAAACCCGCAACATCGACATCCGGCTGGCACCAATCGTGCGAAGTATGGCGATGTCGCGGGTCTTGTTCTTCACCAGCATGACGATGCTGGAGATGATGTTCAGCGCCGCGATAAGCACCACCATGCCGAGGATGATGCTCATCGCCACCCGCTCGACCTTGAGCGCGCCCCAGAAGGCGGCGAGGCGGTCGCGCCAGTCACTGACGATGGCGCTGCGGCCCGCCGCCTCGCGCACCGGCTGGGTGAGGTCGCCGACCCGGTCAGGTTGATCGACCTTCAGCTCGATGACGTCCCAGACGCCCTCCTTGCCGAAGAAGAGCTGGGCCTGTTCCAGCGGCATGAACAGGAAGGCGCGGTCGAAATCCGCCGTGCCCGAGGTGAACACCCCGCCGATGCGATAGGTCTTCTCAAGTCCCCCCAGATTACCGAAGGCACTGTCGGCGCCGGTCGGGGAATACAGGGTGACCGGATCACCGATCCGCAGGCCCATGCTTTCGGCCAGGGTCTTGCCGATCAGGATATTGTCGCCGCCGTAGGCTCCCTGACCGAAGGCGCGGCGCGCTTCGGGCGTCAGGCTGTCGAAGACATAGGACATGGAGTCCAGGTCCTGGGGGCGGATGCCGCGCACGACGGCACCGGTGGTCTGGCCTGCTGCCCGCACCAGGGCCTGGTTCTCAGTCAGGGGCGAGACACTGACCACGCCGGGGACCGCGCCGATGCGGCTCACGGCCGCCTCACGGTCGGGATCGCCCAGCACCTGGCCCTGGACATACATATGGCCGTTGAAGGACAGCATCCGGTCCAGCAGTTCATTACGGAACCCGGCCATAATGCTCATAACGATGATCAGGGCCATGACCGCGAGGGCGATCGCCACGTAAGAGATGATGGCAATCAGGGCGATGCCGCCCTCCTTGCGCCGCGCCCGCAGATAGCGCAGCGCCAGTTCGAACTCCCAGGCCGAAAAGGGACCGGCCGGTTTGATTGGCTTTGGTGCCGCCGCGGCGTCGCTCATCCCCGCACCCTCGCCAGAGCCTCGTCCAGCGGGACCGAGACCTTTTCACCCGTGGCCCGGCGTTTCAGCTCGACCAGACCCTCGGCCAGACCCTTGGGTCCGATGGTCAGTTGCCACGGAATACCGATCAGGTCGGCGGTGGCGAATTTGCCGCCGGGGCGTTCGTCGGTGTCGTCATAGAGGACGTCCTTGCCAAAGGCCTCGAGCCGAGCCACGGCCTCTTCGCAGGCAACGCAAACCGCCTCGTCATTGCTTCGCAGATTGATGACCACGACGTCGAACGGCGCGACCGAGTCGGGCCAGATGATGCCGCTGTCGTCATGGCTGGCCTCGATGATAGCCCCCAGCAGGCGCGACACCCCGACGCCATAACTGCCCATATGGACCTCGGTCTCCTTGCCATCCGGCCCAGCCACCCGGGCCTTCATCGGTGCCGAATATTTGGTGCCAAAATAGAAGATATGGCCGACCTCGATGCCGCGGGCGGTCAGCCGGTCGGCTTCGGCGGTCTCGCTCTCAAAGCGGGCTGCATCGTGCATTTCTTCGGTCGCGGCATAGAGGGCGGTTCGCTGGTCGACGATTGACTGGAGGTCGTTCCAGTCCACGTCCGCTCCGGGCACCGGCATCTCGACCAGTTTGCGGTCGCAGAAGACCTGGCTTTCGCCGGTCTCGGCCAGGACGATGAACTCGTGGCTCAGATCACCGCCGATCGGCCTGGTGTCGGCGCGCATCGGCACGGCCTTCAGCCCCATCCGGGCAAAGGTATTGAGATAGGCCACGAACATCCGGTTGTAGGCCTTGCGCGCCGAGGCCTCGTCGAGGTCGAACGAATAGGCGTCCTTCATCAGGAATTCGCGCCCGCGCATGACACCGAACCGGGGCCGGCGCTCGTCGCGGAATTTCCACTGGATGTGAAACAGGTTGAGCGGCAGCGCCTTGTAGCTCTTCACAAAGCTGCGGAAGATGTCGGTGATCATCTCCTCATTGGTGGGCCCGTACAGCAGTTCGCGTTCGTGCCGGTCGGTGATGCGCAGCATCTCGGGGCCATAGGCGTCGTAGCGGCCACTCTCGCGCCACAGGTCGGCCAGTTGCAGGGTCGGCATCAGCAGTTCGACCGCCCCGGCCCGCTCCTGCTCCTCACGGACGATCTGTTCGACCCTGTTCAGCACCCGCAGGCCCAGCGGCAGCCAGGCATAGATGCCCGCGGCCTCCTGTTTGATCAGGCCGGCCCGCAGCATCAGCTGGTGCGAAACAATCTGGGCGTCCGAGGGCGCCTCTTTGAGCGTGGGCAGGAAATAGCGCGACAGGCGCATGGTCAGAATCCGGCAACAGAGGTGAAACACCGCTTTAGCCGCTCGGACGTGGCGAAAGCTAGGCAGTCATCATAAACGCGCGGAATGGTTCAAGGATGCGGTCGGGCGATGCCGTAGCGGGCGGCCATGTAGGGGATGATGGCCTCGTCCTGAAGGAAGCGGCGGCCGGTCGTCGCCGAGGTCTGCGCCCCGGGCCAGTCGAAATCGCCGTCCAGCACCAGGATGGGACAGCTCTGATGGTCTGCGCCGACGAGGTCGATCACCGCCGGCCGGGGCCGCGGATGGTCCAGCCGGGTGATCTCAAGCTGGTCCGCGAGGGTCGGATGGAAGGTCAGGACCCCCTCGATGACCGCGCCTGCGGGGCAGTACCACGGACCACCCTGGTCGTCGGTCCAGCCGGGGTTGAGCAGCAGCAGCCGGTCGGTCATGTCCGGCTCACGGGATCGGCGGAGCCAGGTCCGGCAGCGGCATCCAGCCGATGTAGACCAGCACCATGACCAGCACCCACAGCAGGGCCGCGACCCAGGTGGTGGTGATGAATTTGCGCTTCAGGTCCGGCTTGTCCGGTGCCCCCCATTGCGCCCCGTCGGTCGGCAACTCGTGCCGCTCCTTCGACGTCCCCAGCGGCAGGACCGCGAACAGCACGGTCCACCAGCAGATGATGAACACGCCCAGCATGGTGATCCATCCGATCGGCATCAGTGCGCTCCGCTCTCGTGATTGGTTGTCGGGGTCTGCATCAGTTCGACCAGGACTCCGCCCATGTCCCTTGGATGCAGGAAAAGGATCGGCGTGCCATGGGCCCCGATCCGCGGTTCGCCGGTGCCGAGGATGGTCGCCCCCCTGGCCCGCAAGGCATCGCGCGCAACGAGGATGTCCTCGACCTCGAAACAGACGTGATGTTGCCCACCCCTGGGGTTTTTGGCCAGGAAGCCGTGGATCGGACTGTCGTCGCCAAGCGGCTCGATCAGTTCGATCTGGGCATTGGGCAGGTCGATGAAACAGACCCGCACCCCCTGGTACGGCAGGTCAAAGGGCGTCTGCGCCTTTGTCGCCCCGAGCAGGCCACGATACATCGCGACGCTGGCCTCGATGGAGGGGGTGGCGATGCCGACGTGGTTGAGTCGTCCGATCATTCCGTTGCCTTAGACCCTGCAGACGCGCTGGTGAAGGCGGGCGGTTCGTCGCGGGCCGGTCAGCGGGATGACGCCCCTCCCGCCTCGGGTGCGGCAGACATGACGACGCACCCGACGCAACCCGTTCGGACGGGTCGGGTTCTTTCGGGACAGGTTCAAAGGAGAAACCCATGTCGAAAGAAGAAACACCCCCCACACCCTCGGCCCAGCAGGCCTTTGCCTCCAAGGCGATGGACCTCAAAAAGGCCGCACAGGAACCGCATCATCCCTCATCCGAAAGAACAGCACACGACGGCATGAACGACACACCGAATACCGATATTGCGCCCTCGGGTGCCTTCAATGCCGAGGGCCAGCGGCCCGTGCTGGAGCGGTCCCGCAAGGTTCGCTGAGACCCGACACCCACCCTACCTTCCCTTCAGGAGAAATCGTTTGGACGTTCAGATCAACACTTCGAACAATGTGGCCGGCCGTGAAACGCTGGTCGAAAAGCTGGAAGAGACGGTGCGGAACCGTCTGTCGCGGTTCGGCGAGCGCCTGACCCGTGTCGAGGTCCACCTCGGCGACGAGAACGGCGACCGTGGCGGCGGTCACGACAAACGCTGTGTCATCGAAGTCCGGCCGGCCGGCCAGGACCCGATCTCGGTCACCGACCAGGCCGGTTCGGTCGATCAGGCCATGACGGGCGCACTCGCAAAGATGGCCTCAGCGCTGGATCGGACCTTCGGCAAGCTGACCGACCGTAAGGGTCACTAGAAAAAGAGGGCCGGCGATCGCTCGCCGGCCCCTTTGTCGGTCTTCACGTTCGACCGAAAGCTCTATTGACCGCCGGTCATCGAGGCCACTTCAGCGGCGAAGTCCGGTCCTTCAACCTTTTCGACGCCTTCACCCAGGGCCAGACGAACGAAGCCGGCCAGGTGCAGACCGGGCGCGCCCAGTTCCTTGCCGGCGTCGGCGACCAATTGTTCGATGGTCACATCGGGGTTCATGACGAAGGGCTGTTTGATCAGCACGACGTCCTTCTGGAATTTGTTGATCTGGCCTTCCACGATCTTGGAGATCATGGCTTCCGGCTTGCCTTCTTCCTTGGCCTTTTCGGTCAGGACCTGACGTTCTTTCTCGATGGCGGCGGGGTCCAGATCGTCGGTGTTCAGCGACAGCGGGGCGGTCGCGGCCACATGCATGGCGATCTTGCGGCCCAGTTCGCGCAGGGCGGTCTTGTCGCCGCCGCCGTGCAGGGCAACCAGCACGCCGATGCGGCCGAGGCCCGGCGAGACGGCGTTGTGGACATAGGAGGCAACCACGCCCTCGTCGACCGACAGGCGGGCGGCGCGGCGCAGTTGCATGTTCTCGCCGATGGTGGCGATCATGCTGGTCACTTCGTCCTGGATTGTCTTGCCGCTTTCCAGCTCGGCACCGTGCAGACCTTCGAGCGTGGCATGCTCAAGACCCAGCTGGGCGAAGGCCTTGGCGGCGTTCTGGAACAGGTCATTGCGGGCGACGAAATCGGTCTCGGCGTTGAACTCGATGGCGGCACCGACTTCACCGGCTCCGACTTCCTTCGAGGCGACGGCCACAAGGCCCTCGGCGGCGACGCGGTCGGCCTTCTTGGCGGCCTTTGACAGGCCCTTGGCGCGCAGCCAGTCGATCGCGGCATTGATGTCGCCGTCGGTCTCCTGCAGTGCCTTCTTGCAGTCCATCATGCCGACGCCGGACTTGGCGCGCAGTTCCATCACGAGGGCGGCGGTGATCTCGGCCATGGGTATCTCCTTGGGTATGCGTATGCGGGAACGACCGGGGTAACCCCCCGGCCTCGTGTCAGACTTGATACGTTCCGCTCATCCCCGCGAAAGCGGGGACCCAGTGCTTTGGGCTTACCGGCGACGGCGAGTTTGCGCCGTATCAATCCCACACAGACTGCCTAACGAAAGAACTGGGTCCCCGCTTTCGCGGGGATGAGCGGATTAGAGAGTGGGCCTAGACCGCAGTTTCTTCGGTCTTGACGGCTTCGGCGGCTTCCGGGGTCGCGGCTTCGTCAGCGACGACCGTGGCTTCCGCGGCGGCTTCGGCGGCCGCAGGTTTGGCGACCGGTTCAGCAGCGGCAATCATTTCCTCGGCAACAGCCTCAGCCTCGGCCGGAACGACCTCCGCTTCAACCTTGGCGGCCTTCGGAGCCTTGGCTTCACGCAGCATCGGCTCGTCCGGGTTGACCGCAGCCCCCAGGTCCACGCCCGAGGCCGACTGGCCGGCGGCCAGACCGTCAAGGACGGCGTCGGCGATCAGGTCGCAGTAGGTCTGGATGGCGCGGGCGGCGTCGTCGTTGCCCGGGATCGGATAGGTAATGCCGTCCGGATCGCAGTTGGTGTCGAGGATGGCGATGATCGGAATGTTGAGCTTGCGGGCCTCAAGGATGGCGATGGCCTCCTTGTTGGTGTCGATCACGAAGATGATGTCCGGGATGGACCCCATGTCCTTGATGCCGCCCAGCGACAGTTCGAGCTTGTCGCGCTCGCGCTGCAGGTTCAGCAGTTCCTTCTTGACGCGGCCGTCGCCACCGCCTTCCAGCAGGCCTTCCAGCTCGCGCAGGCGGGCGATCGAGCCCGACACGGTGCGCCAGTTGGTCAGGGTGCCGCCGAGCCAGCGGTTGTTCATATAGTATTGGGCGCAGCGTTTGGCGGCCTCGGCCACCGGATCCGATGCCTGACGCTTGGTGCCGACGAACAGGACGCGGCCACCCTTGGCGGCGACGTCACGCACGGCGACCAGCGCCTGGTGCAGCAGCGGGATCGACTGCGACAGGTCGATGATGTGGATGTTCGAGCGCGATCCGAAGATGTAGCGCTCCATCTTCGGATTCCACCGGTGCGTCTGGTGGCCGAAATGCGCGCCGGCTTCGAGCAGCGAACGCATGGAGAATTCAGGCAGAGCCATGAGGGTAGTGTCCTTTTTCCGATAGACGTTGCGCGGGCGATTAAAGGACCTTCTGGTCCCTCGGAACGGTGCAGACGGGGATGTGTCCCCCGAAAGCGCCTCACCCGCGTGCGAAGTGCGGCCGGCTTCTAGGCGGGATGGGTCGAAAAGGCAAGCGCGCTTCTACCGGACGCCGAGCAGCAGGAACCCGGCAAACGCCGCAGCGGCGAGGATCAGCGGAGCCGCATAGCGGTTGCGGCTACGCCACGCAGCCAAAAGCGCTAACACGGCGATCACCGCAACCCTGTGGTCTGTCGGGTCGAACTGACAAGGCCGACAGCCAGCACGACCACGGTCGCAGAGATGATGCCGACGACAGCGGCGGCGACTTCATCGAGCGCGGCCTTGACCGCCGGTGCCTCCACCACAGCCCCGAGCCGCTCATAGAAGATCATGGAGAAGGCGAAGGCGGGCAGGAAAATGCTGGCGGTTATCGCCACGGCACCGGCGAACCCGCCTGCCGCATAGCCGGCGAAGGTGGCGAAGATCACCAATGGAGCCGGCAGGACATTGGCCACGGTCACCCCGTCAAGGAAGGTTCCGCCATCGATCCAGCCGCGCCCGACCAGGTCCTGACGCACGAAGGGGATGGCGGTATAGGCACCGCCGAAGGTCAGCAGGCCGGCCTTCAGACCGGTCAGGAAGAGACCCGCCCATGAGGCGAGGCTGACCACGGCTCCGACGGATGGGGCGGCGGCTCCGGCCGTCGGCTTGACCCAGGCGATCCACGCCAGGCAGGCGAGCGCGGCGCTGAAGATGACGGCGAGGGCCCCTGCCC
>Ga0105054_10003426_pt1 | contig 24554 bp, 19 predicted proteins | sample BON02_FD_78091 | JGI IMG/M metagenome (GOLD analysis project Ga0105054, IMG submission 78091) | Freshwater microbial communities from Lake Bonney liftoff mats and glacier meltwater in Antarctica - BON-02 (megahit assembly) | ecosystem: Environmental > Aquatic > Freshwater > Ice > Glacier...
GATTATTTTACCTTGGGCAGTTTTAGGAAAAAACTCCCCAAAGAATGGATATTCTCCTACTTGTAATGGCCCAACAAAAATACTTCCTTTACTCTTACCGGGTATCACTTTTTCGCGATTAAGTTCATAGCTTTCAATTTCTTCTGCAGAACTATCTTGGTTCATAAAGACAAATTTAACTTTTGTGTCAGCCGGTATTTCTATTTCAGCTGGATAAAATAAATGATCACGAATTTCAATTTCTATTACTGGCGTAGCGAACACCGATAGACTGTAGATAGAAAAGAACATCAATGAGAAATAACGCAGTGTCATATTGATCATTTTATCTCGTTCATTTTTTGGGGAAATCGATCACAGCTTTGAGCCCGCCTAATGATGTCGAATGGTCTAATGTTATTTTTGCCTTATGTAGCTTTACAATATGCTTAACTATCGCTAATCCTAATCCACAGCCTATTATAGCTGAGTCATGTCTATCACCATCGACTCGGTAAAATCGTTCAAATACACGTTCATAATCTTCTTTAGGGATCCCAGGACCGGAATCTTCAACAATCAACCTGATACCGCTTGTGATATGTTTAGACGTAACCTTTATCTCACCCTGATTAGGCGTGTATTTACTCGCATTGCTAATCAGATTTTGTACTAGGGTTTCAAGGGCAAATTGATTGCCAGTAATCAAACATTTTTCACCGCCGGAAAGACTGATTTTCTGTTGCTTTGTGGCAATTTGGTCATAATCTTTAGCAATGATACTTTGAACGATGGCATTCAGATCAATATCAGACGGTTTTATCAATGCTTGCTCAGGAGAATGTCGGTACAACGATAATATTTGCTCAATGACCAGTCCCATACGTTCAATACCGCTCGCTAATGGTAATAAAGCCGCTTCGCTGATATGTCCATTATTTTGTAGATTATGTAGTTGAACTTTTAAAATACTTATGGGTGTTCGGAGTTCATGCGCCGCATCGGCTGCAAACTGTTGTTCTCTTACAAAAGCATCATTCAAGCGTTGTAATAGCGCATTGATAGTTGCCACTAATGATGCCAATTCCTCAGGCGTATTGTTCATCAAAACAGCGCTAAGATCGTCAGCTTGTTTATTGCGTAGCTGTCCAGTAAGTTCTCTTAATGGTTTTAATCCTACACCTATCGCGATCCATATGATAAAGGCGGCAATAGGAATTGCTAATACAATAGGTATGATTGATTCGGTCACAACATTTTCAGCAAGAATATAGCGAATATCCGAACGCTCTCCGGTAATAATCCAGCGGTTTAAAATCTCATCTTTTAAAATATATACACGCCAGCGATAACCACTAAAATTAATATCTTTGAAGCCTGAAATAACAGGATCATCATCTAATGATAATAAGGCTGTAGTGGCATTATTAGAACGTGCTAACAATGAAAAATCGTCTGCTAATATTTGAAAAAAAATGGTTGATGATAACTTTTCGGTTCCAGCATTATAGGGATGAAGATCCTGATTAGCATTCGAAATCATCGCCGCCATACTTTGGAGACGATCATCAAATAACTGCTGCGCTTTAACAATACTGGCTTGATAGCCCTGTAATAACGATAAGAATGTCACCAAGGTAATAATGGCGATTAAAGCTAATAATAAATATGTTCTGATTGACTTCATGTAGGTTTAATAATGTAACCAATGCCACGGAGCGTTTGAATAAAATTATCAGGCAATTTTTTCCGCAAATGATGAATATGAACTTCAATGGTATTGCTCGCCACTTCTTCGCCCCAACTATAGAGCTTAGATTCAAGACTGTTGCGCGTTTGCACTCTACCAGCATTTTCCATTAAGGCTTTCAGCAACATAAACTCTCGCCGTGATAAATCTATATTTTCACCTGTTACTGATACTTGGTGACTCGCACTATCTATACTGACATTACCGATGCTTAAACCAGAGTGTTTTAAAGAGCTGGCACGACGCTCAAATACACGAAGTCTCGCCATAAATTCTGCGACTTCAAATGGCTTCGCCTAATAATCATCGGCACCTAAATCAAGTCCATTGACCTTGTCTTCAAGCGTTATTCGAGCGGTTAAAACCAACACGGGTAAATCAGCACTTTCCCGCCTTATTAATTTTAAGACTTCCGTACCATCAATATCCGGTAGACCCAAGTCAAGAATAACAATATCTGGAAGCTCCGTTTTTATCGAAGCGATAGCTTGTTTGCCGTGGGTAAGGTGATTAATAGCAAAACCCTCATGCTTAAGGGTTTGTATCAATGCCTCCGCTAAAGCAATATCATCTTCTATCAGTAATATTCGCATTATGCTTATCTTGGTTATTATCTTTATAAAGTGTAATTAACCCCTGCTCAACCTTTTTGTACTTGAACAACATCATCTTGTGCACCTGTTGTAACATTAGATAATGTTATTAACGTCATTGATACTAGGGTTAAAACTTCAATTAGATTCATTATTGTACCCTCTATAAATAACGTTTAATAATCGGCAGTTGTTTAAAAAGTGACTTATCAACTATACCTGGCAACACACTGTTTACTCTAACAAATAATTTTTCTGGCCAACCTAGATATTGATTGGACTTATTAGTTTTCAAAAATAAGAGCAATTCAACAGCCACCTGTTCAGCACTGTCCATTTCAGTGCCTAATTCCTTGTTCATTGCGACAACCTTATCCGTGTTGATCGTCGTATTTGTCGCTCGTGGTGCAAAGTAACGAATCGATATTTTAGTATCCATTAACTCACGACGTAGTGCTTCTGTAAAGCCGCGTAGACCAAATTTAGTTGCACAATAAACCGTGGATCCTGGAAATCCAATACTCCCTAATATTGAGCCAATATTAATGATCTGTGCAGTTGGGCGCGTTAATAAAAGAGGTAATAATGATTGTGTTAACAAAATAGTACTGCTGAGATTTATATTTATAATGTTCAATATCTGAGCTTCATCGATATCCTCAAATAAACAAAACTGTCCAACCCCTGCGTTATTAATGACTATATCAACACCATCTTTAAGATGTTGGCAGAATGTAACTATTGATTGCCGATCTTCTGAAATTGAAATATCAGCTTGAACAGTATGATGCTGACCACCGAGTAGTTGATTAAGGTGCTGCAAACCCGCTTCATCTAACCCAACTAAAACAAGTGTCACACCCGCCGCAGATAACTGTTTGGCTATTTCAGAATCAATACCACCATTAGCACCTGTTAATACAACTGTTTTATTTGTGAACATAATTTTGCCTAATGACCTATGATTTAATGATTAGTTATGCTGCGGAAAACATCGCCATAAAGTCGATAGACCATTTTGGCACAATGAATAATCAAGTCTTGTTCTTTTCTATCTTCGATTTTATTCATCAAACCTTCAAAAAACTTAACATGCTCTATATCAAGTAAGCCATGTGATCGTAAATAACTAAATGCCGTGCCAGGTAAACCTAATGCTTTTTGAACACCATCGGCTGCCGCATCGGCGGTGGCTATGCTCGTGCCTTCTAAAACATGTACCATACCGAAAAAACCGAGTGGATTAATGCGATTTATGGTGTCATAGCCAAACGCCACCATTAATTCTGTTTCTGGTGCAGGTTGACTATGACGAACCACTTCTTTAGCAACGCCACAAGCGGCAATATCATTTAAGATCCATTCTTGGTGGCCTAGTTCTTCTTCAATGTATTCTGCCACCGCATTACGTAACCATTCTTTTTCTTCTGGTAAACGTGCACCAACCGCCATTAGCATTGGTGTAGTATGTTTTACGTGGTGATAGGCTTGTGTTAGAAAACCCACATATTCTGCTAAAGTAATATCTTGAGTTAATGCTTTATGGATAAGTGGCGCGGTATATAGCTGGCGTCTGGCGGCGTCTGTTTCGGCTTTAAGGCGATCAAAAAAGTTCATTTACAATCCTTAACATAAAGTTGTTCGATTTGTTTTGCATAATCGTTGATTATTTTTTGTCTGACTGGACGACCATTCGATGTCAGCAAACCATTGGCAAATGACATCGGCTTTATCAATTTTGTCCATTGTGCAATTTGGGCATAATTGGGTAATTGTTGGTTAACACTGTCAATCAATAACTGAATCGTCTCATCGCTAGTATTGCTATCTCGTGGATATAGTAATGAGACACAATAAGGTTTAGCATCACCAAAAACTACACATTGCTGCAATAACCCCTTACTTAATAACTCACTTTCTACCCATTCAGGGTTAATGTTACGACCAAAACTAGAAATCAATAAATTCTTTTTACGGCCATTAATATGCAAAAAGTTATTTTCATCAAAAAAGCCTAAGTCACCGGTATAAATCTTTGCTTTAGACCCACTATCAGGCTCATTGATATAACCAAGAAAAGTATTGCCGGCAACAACAATTTCGCCATGTTCAATAGTAACATTAAGATGCGGTAAAACCTTGCCAATGGTGCCTAATTTCATATCACTAGGAGAATTAAGACTCACTACAGAGCCGCATTCAGATAAGCCATATCCTTCATAAACAGGTAGACCTAATGCCTGCCCTCGTTGTAATAAGCTTGGCGATACTTTGCTGCCACCTACTGCGATAAACTTAAGCGAAGACGGAGGCTGCCAACCTTTAGAAATAGCGGCTACCAAGGCCATTAATAACTCAGGTAACAAGATCATACTATTAGGTTGATATTGACTTATTGTGGCGAGTAAACGAGTCAAATCAAAACCATTACTACCATTACTACCATTAAAACCTAATGAAGAAGTTGGCAGGGCAATGATCGTTCCTCCTCCTAATAATGGGGCATAAATGCCACCTATATTTTCCAGTAGAGTACTGAAAGGTAAAATACTCAAATGTATTGGGGCAACGAGTCCTGTTGCAGACAACAAGGATTGTGCCACGCGTAATTGCTGATCATTGCTCAGACAAACACCTTTAGGATGACCGGTAGAGCCAGACGTGAAGGTGATCTTTGCCGTAGTTTCCGGCAAGGCTACGACGGGCTGCTCAAATGCATTTAAAACTAAACCTAATGACGTTAATGTTAATGCCTGTTGATCATTCAATGCGAGTAATTGACTTAGCCTGTCGTCATTACAGTGCAATATAGCTGTAACGCCAGCCTGCTTAACCGCATGTCTTAACTGCTGATCTGAAAAAAAAGCGGGCAGTGGCAATAATGTCACGTCAGCCATTCGACAGGCTAAATCGACAATTACCCATGCAGGACTATTATCGGCATAAAACGCAACAGTTTTATATGATGAAGCCTGTAATTGTTGGGCAACTTCGGCAGTAAGTTTATATAATTCGTGCCATGAATAAGTCTTATCTATTCCTACAATTGCAGGCTGATCTGCTTGTGTGCTGGCGAATATCTCAATCTTTTCCCAAAGCACTGACATTATTGGTTAATTTTTCGAGCAATATCAACAATTGTGTTTTGGTAGTTTTTTAATATAAAACGAATAACGTCATGTTGTTTTAATAGTGCTATCGCATCCGTTAAATTGCCAATTAATACATTAGGTTTATCGTCGTAATAACTTCCCCATGATTGTTTACCATCGATCAATTTATCTGGATTCGCTTCACATACGGTGATGGTGACCAGATTTAATCTGGCTAATAAATACTGTACTTGCTTAGTAGCTGTAAATACAGACCATTGAAAGCCTGCCTTATGCAGAATGGCAACAGTTAATACAAACAATAGTTGGCTAGTACCTCTATGAACTGACGTTAAATTACCCACTTCCGCTATTTTAGTTCGATCTACAGTTTGTTTTGTTAAACGACTAATCTCTATCTCAATCGATGTACTGAGGTATTGCTCCAAGAATAAAGGATTCACAGAACCCGCTGGCTGAAAACCCATCGCAGCCGTTAAGGCTTCATTTGTTTTAGTCGAGATAAAATAAGGTAAAAAATGCGTAATTTCTGCCTGATAGTGATGACGAAAACGGTCGGCAACAAAGGCCTCAACAATATGTTTGCGTGGTGAAAAAGCGTAATCAAATTGTATCGGCATATGTGGTAATAATAATCGAGCAGCCTTCGCTGCTCGGATATTTGTGTTCCTTAAGCTTGATTTATCGTTAACTGCTTCCATCTTTCACCCTTACAGTTGGATAATATGAAAGCAATGATATGTTGGCTACCTTAACGGAATATTAAGACTATAAAATAAGTCCCAATGCCTGATTAACCAGAGCAATAGTATTTTTAATCCCCACCTCTAATGCTAGTTTACGATTATGCGTTTCATTAGCCAATGACTGACTACGTATCAGACTAACCAAATCAAGATCACCCAATTCAAAGGCTCGTTGTTGTAGGGCCAAATATTGCTGTGTTGTGTCATCTTGTTCATTGACCAGTTCAAGTTGTAAACGTTTCGTTTCTAAATCATGTAAGTGAGAATATAAAATTATATTTAATTCGCGTTCTGACTGTTGGCGAACAATCTCTGCATCAGCTAACTCTTTAGCCGCATTAGCGATAGCAGTACCTCGATACACGTCATCGTCTAAAGCAAAACTAATTCCTACGCCCAGACTATTGTTGAAACTCTCACCATAATCTCCACGTTCTCGACGGATACCCACAGACAAACTAGGATTAACAGCCCCGTCAAAGTGGGCAAGATCTTGCTGCGACCGTAAAGTATTAATATGTTGATCGAGTATCATCAAAGAAGGATGATTCTCATCAATTACATCTTTATTGGCAAGGCCTTCTTCATACACTTCTGGCAAAAACTGTTCTTTTGTAATAGCGCGATAAATGCTTAGCGCTTGGCCTAAATCAGAATTTTTTAACAAATATTGGTTTTTCATTTCAAGTGAATTGTTAGTGGCCAATAGTCGTTCTGTTCCTGCAAGCTCCCCAACTTTCACACGTGCAGCCACATCTTTCTCTAGTTTCATTGCAGATTGCCATACTTGATATGCTTCCGCAGTAGCTGCATTGGCTATCACAACATTCCAGACTAATTTACGGACCTCAGCCGAGGCAACCAACATAAGTTGAAGTCGATAAGCGGGTAACTCTGCGGATAGTTTTTTTGATAATGATAATTGTTGCTGTTTCTGCCCTGGCAACCATAATGGCATTTCAACGATGCTTTCCCATTCTTGCAAACCGTCACCGCTAGCTAGGACATCATTCTGATGATTCAGACTAATGCTTTTAACATCTGCAAACGTAGCATTTGCTAAGTTGGCGTGAGCATTAATTTGTTGTTGCTGGGCGAGTTCACTATGACGCGCTGGGAGCTGCTCATATACATATTGGGTCAGTAACGGCAATGTAACTGCGCTAGACTGTTTCAACTGTATTCTTTCAGCTAACGTTACCTGTGAAATGCCTATTCCAGCTGTAATACACAATAAAACCAATTGAGTTCGAAACAACATGAAGACGTACCCTTGTAAAAACTATATTTAATTTAGAAATTTTTTGTTCATCATATCGCATCAATCTTCAAATGCTGTCACTTTCTAGCAATGACGTCAGTATTTAATGCAAACCACAAGATAATTAGATTACTTTAAGTCTTCTAAAATTAATGCAACCATCTTTTTTTATTATAGCGAGATCATAAATATAATTTATCGGTGATAACCTTAGCTATTCATAGATTCTTATTTAAAAAAGACTGGTGACTTATAAAAAAAACGCCGATATTTTATATTCGACATAAGTACTAAAATCGACAAAATTATGACTAATTGTTTACAAACAATAATGTCAATATAGTCATAAGTTCTTAATTAAGCGAATACTGGCTCGTATTAACGATTAACAGATGAATGGAATCTAAATAGAACAATAAATATGCATCACGATGGCAATGTTTCTATACAGTAAAACCTTAAGGTCCACCATACCTCAGACGGCTTGATTGGAAAAAATAACTAATAAAACGATCTGTCAACGTTAAATCTGCATTAATCAAACATCCCACTTAATTCGTAAAATACGATTACAAGTGCTATAATGCTCGATAAATACGAACATTAAGGTGACGGTTTTTGGTGAACTATAAACATCTACATTATTTCTGGATGGTCGCAAAGGAAGGTGGCATTGCTCGTGCAGGCGAACGTTTGTCTATAACGCCGCAAACTATTAGTGGTCAAATTACGTTATTAGAAACACACTTTGGTACCGCTTTATTTCATAAAGTTGGTCGTAATATTGAACTTACAGAAATCGGCCGTTTAGTATTGAGCTTTGCCGATGAGATCTTCTCGCTCGGTAGTGAGCTTGAACAAATGATGCATCATTTACCTGATAATCGGCCTAAACAATTTAGGGTAGGTGTTGTTGATGTTTTATCAAAATCCATTGCTCACCGTATTTTGTTACCTGCTCTGCAAATGTCAGATTCAGTACGAATGGTTTGCCGCGAAGCTGATCTAGATACCCTGCTTGCTGAGTTAGCTATTCATCGTTTAGATCTAGTATTAGCCGATCGTCCGATTCCACCGACAGTGAGTACACGTGGATTTAGTCATAAACTGGGGGATAGTTCAGTTAGCTTTTTTGCCACTGAAACATTAAAAAAACAATTAACAGGACAATTCCCTGAATGCCTGAATGGTGCTCCATTATTGTTGCCGAGTAGTGGTAATCAGCTCCGTTCAAGCATTGATCAATGGTTAGACAAAAGTCGTATCCATCCTCATATCGTTGCTGAGTTTGATGATAGTGCTTTAATGAAAGAATTTGGCAAAGAAGGTGTAGGAATATTCCTCGCACCTCAAATTATCGAACAAAAAGTAATGCAACAATATAATGTCAAATCGATTGGTCATACCGATGAAGTCAAAGAATCTTTTTATGCGATATCAGTTGAACGGCGAATCATAAACCCTATCACTTCGACTATAATTAAATCTGCCAACAACTCGCTGTTTGTAAAGGAAACGTAAAATATGAGCGAAAATAACGATATAAGTCCTAATACAGACCGAGGTGTGTATCTTGCGCCATGGGAAAAAGGTTTTGAAAAATTTATAGGCCCTATTGAGGAATTTATTCACCGTCAAACTACGAGTGGCCTGCTTCTAATGAGTTCAGCCATACTCGCTTTAATTTTAGCCAATGGTCCATTCGCAGAAAATTATTTACACATTCTTCATACACCCATCAGTTTAGGTGTGGCTAGCTGGGCTGTAGAAATGTCACTTCATCATTGGATAAATGATGGTCTTATGGCTTTATTTTTCTTTGTGGTTGGTTTGGAATTAAAGCGTGAAATACTAGTAGGTGAACTTGCTAAATTACGTAATGCTATCTTGCCTATTGCGGCTGCAATTGGTGGCATGGTGGTACCTGCCTTGATCTATTTTATAATTAACCCTGAAGGTGATGCCGCGAGTGGTTGGGGAATACCAATGGCAACGGATATTGCTTTTGCCGTGGGTGCATTAGCATTACTCGCCAACAGAGTTCCCAAGGCGTTAATTACTTTTTTAGTCGCCTTAGCCATTGTCGATGACTTAGGTGCGGTATTGGTTATTGCAGTGTTTTATACCGAGACTATTGTTATTGCCCCATTATTTATTGCCGGCGCCCTGTTTATATTGTTACTTGCTTTTAATATGCTGGGTATTCGTAAAACATTGCCATATTTCATCGTCGCCGTCATGCTTTGGTATGCTTTATTATTATCTGGTGTCCACCCTACTCTGGCTGGCATACTCGGGGCCATGTCAGTACCTGCAATGCCAAAATATGATCCTCAACTTTTCAGTGAACATGTTAAAAAGTTAATGCAGAAGTTTGATGCCAGTCATCAGCCAGGCCAAAGTATTATGACCAATGATCCTCTGCGCAATGTAGTGCAAAATTTAGAAAATAGCGTCATCAGTGTGGGGGTACCTCTAAAACGACTCGAGCGTACTTGGCATAGTCCTGTTGCTTATTTGATCATTCCAATTTTCGCCCTAGCTAACGCAGGTATACCACTTGAGTTCGGTTCATTAACTGAAACAATGACTCATCCAGTGATGTTAGGTGTATCGCTCGGTTTAGTCTTAGGTAAATTTATAGGGATCACGGGGATTAGTTGGTTGGTACTTAAATTGGGTGTTGCAGAATTACCAAAAGACACACGCTTTACTCAGATCGCCGGTGTATCACTATTGGCCGGTATCGGTTTCACTATGTCGATATTTGTTGCTCAACTCGGCTTTGGTAACAATGAAGAGTTACTTCTAATGGCAAAAACAGGGATTCTTGGGGCATCATTATTAGCAGGTATCGCTGGCTATGTTTGGCTGTATTTAGTCAGTAAACCTACAGCAATTGAACACTAATTTTGATAAGGAACGCCCACACAACGGTTAAATTTAGTGGGCTAAAATGAAGCGAAGCGGACAGCCCGTTGTATTTAATCCGTTTGAATTGCTTGTTATATGCCATTACGCTACACTGTACTAATTAACGTACATGAACATTTTGGAGCCTCATATGGATGCAATAAGCTATACAGCAGCTAGAGCTAATTTAGCCAACACAATGGCGCATGTTTGTAACGACCATGCACCCATTATCATTACTCGTAAAAGTGAAGATCCTGTTGTTATGATGTCTTTAGAAGACTACAACGCAATGCAAGAGACTACATATTTACTTAGATCACCAGCAAATGCTAGAAATCTTTTAGAATCTATTGCCGAACTTGAGGCAGGCAATGGAACTGAAAGAGAACTTATTGAATGAAGCTAACTTTTTCAACTAAAGCTTGGGAACAATATCTTTACTGGCAAACAACAGACAAAAAAATACTAAAGCGTATTAATCTGCTTATTAAAGATATTCAGAGAACTCCCAATGAAGGTATCGGAAAACCAGAGCCTTTAAAACACGGATTGTCTGGGTATTGGTTTCGTCGTATAAATGATGAACATCGAATTGTTTATAAGCAACAAGATGGGTTAATACTAATTGCCCAACTCCGCTACCATTACGGCATATAAGGTAAAGCCAAGGGGCGGCACCCTTTTTCCTAAGTGAAATGCCCTGTGCGGACCCACATGCAGGGTGTTGTGGCGGCTGAGGGTTGGAAACCCTCGTTCAACAACTCTTGTATCTTAAATCCCGTGTAAAACATAAGTTATGTTTTACACTATCCAAGGTGATTGGATAAAGGGGTAGAGACACTGTAACGAGTCTTAGCGTTCACCACTCTGTGGGTCAGATTAGTGCCCACCCCTTAACTAACGTCTTAACAAGCGAGTCACGATCCTTAGGATATAAAAACGGGACATCCAAGTCGCCCTTTTTGCTAAGGAATACGTGACGGTTAATAATTCACCGGCCGTCCTGCGTACATGTCGACTTGCACATACTGCTAAGGCAGTATCCACTTCGCCAACATTTCCACAACGACTCTATGGCAACAAAAAGCCTTTTTTAACATTATTCTCCACTGTTCGCTAACGCTCTCTATTACGAAAATGCAAAAAGGCGTTGCCTACCTGTGACTAATCGACTTCGCGTGGCTCTCCATGTCGATCAGCGAATGCGAACAGTATCTTGTGCGTAGATTTAAGCTGTAGCACGTATAACGACAAGAATGCAATTGACGTTAACTTATCCAATCGAGTTCATTTCAAAAAGTCATTGTTGCCAATCCAATACAAACGCATACTTTTGCTAAAATGGAAATGTCACGTAATAAAACAGATAAAGCCGATGCCATGAGCATTGCTCAGTCTGGAACCAGTATTAACCGTTCCAGCTTATCAAAAATGGGCTGTGTTAGATTAGGTAAATAAAGGGGACAGATTTATTTTTAGTGAACCATTAAAAACATTATATTATTCAATGAGTAACATTAAATAAATCTGTTCCCTTTTTTCACTACAGATTATGCTGTTGGTCCATTCCTTTGTGTAAGGCAAGGAAGTTTATATCCGTTACCATTCAATTTGTAGTGTTTAGAAAACAAATCTGGTTCGCCCTTATACCTTAGACGCTACTCAGGTTGCCTTGGCGAAGGGTGGCAGACCTGCCTATGGTTCAACAAGTTCACCATGAACGGTTAGGTAACATCTGCTGGTCATTTCACTTGAATATAAATTCCAAACTTATTCAAAAACGCGCGATATATCATGTGCTTATGTTGCTTCTAACTTATTTAAGTCGTCACGGGTAAATCTATCGGCAATACTTTCATGCACAGATAATAATGCTGGAATAACCAACAAGACTAATACGGTTGAAAACATCAAACCAAATGAAATCGATACCGCCATTGGAATTAAAAACTGGGCTTGCATTGAGGTTTCAAACAATAAAGGTGTCAAACCCGCAATCGTAGTCAAGGAGGTGAGTAATACCGCTCGTAGTCGCTGTGTAGCTGCATTGATAATAGCTTGCGTAGTTTCAATTCCTGCTTCACGTTGATGTTTGAAAAAGGTCACTAAAATGATGGAATCATTGACCACGATACCAGACAAACCAAAAATCCCGAATAGTGACAAAATCGTTAAATCAATGCCCATAACCCAATGCCCAAACAAAGCACCGATCAAGCCAAATGGAATAGCCATCATTACCACTAAAGGCCAGCCATAAGAAGAAAATACCCATGCCAAAATAAGGTAGATCAAAGTAAATGCAAGAATAAGCCCTTGTTTCATATCGCCCATTGTTTCAGCTTGTTCTTCTGCACGCCCTTCAAAATCTACCGTCACACCGTAACGTGACGTCAGATCGGGTAATAAACTCTTTTGCAATGTTGCTAAGATTTCGTTGCTGTTATTAAGTGAGGTGTCAACGGTTGCCGTAACGTGTATGGCCAACTTACTATCGGTATGACGTAAGACATCAAAACCACGTCGTGCTTCAAATTCAACAACACTAGAAAGTGGCGCACTGCCACCTTGCGGTAATCGAACCATGAAGCTTTCTAATGTTGCTAGGGTGTTACGTTCAGCATCAGGCAACATGACACGCACTTCCACTTCATCATCACCATCTTGAAATATTTGTACTAGTTGGCCATCAAATGCCGCACGTAATTGACGTCCAACATTATCAACGGTCAGCCCCAATACCTCGCCTTGTCCTTTAATTCGATAGATCAGCTGTTCCTGCCCGTAAGGCATATCGTCTTCTATCGCACTGACACCAGTAAATTGTTTCAAAGCTTCGGCGAGTTCTTGCCCTGCCTCTTTTAAGGTTTCAGCAGAAGCACTACTTAAACGAATATCAATATCACTACCTGGAGGACCCGTTCTCCGCTCAGATAAGGTAAAGCTTTCTATTCCTGCTGGTAAAATAACCTGTTCTTTCCATGCTCGAATAAAGTCTTTATTACGAACAGTGCGATGATCAGGTGAAATTAATTCTAGTTGGATTGAGCCAAAACGTCCCCCCGTTTGACTTGAAGAACTACCTGCTGTACTTGCAGTTCCTAGACGGGTCACTGACGTTGCCACTAATTCTGACCCAAGCTCTTGCGTCGTTTTGTCCAATGTATGATTTAAATGTCCTAAAAACTCAGCGACTTTGTATGAAGGCGTACCAGCAGTAAATCGAGCATTTGCTGTGATACTTGTACCTTCAGGTGAAGGGAAGAAAGTAAAATGCAGACGACCTCCAGCTAATAAGCCGATACATACAATCAACAAGCCGAATGTGGCACTAATGGTTAGCCAGCGATGATTAACCACGGTAATTACCAATGGTTTGAATAAATCATCTCGTAAATAATTAAACTTGTTATCGAGCCACTGGCGAATTCGTGGCGGATCTGCATGATGAATCTTATGGAAAGCGTGACGCAAGTGGCCAGGTAAAATCAAAAAGCTCTCAAACAAGGATGCGATGATGACGCAGATAACAACAAAAGGTATATCAAACAATATATTACCGATTGTTCCACCAATCATCATTAATGGAAGAAAAGATGAAATAGTCGTGAGTGATGATGAAATAACAGGTGCCAACATACGTCGTGCTCCACCCTCTGCTGCCGTAAGCGAACTCTCACCACTCTGATAATGTGATAAAGCATCTTCCCCCACCACGATAGCATCATCGACGATGATCCCTAATGCCATAATCAAACCAAATAGGCTGATCATATTAATACTACCGCCGAACAAATACATGATCATTAAGGTTGCCATAAATGACACGGGGATACCAACTGCTACCCATATGGCAACCCGTCCTTGTAGAAATAAAAACAGTATCCCGATTACAAGTATTAAACCACCTAAACCGTTATTGACTAACAAATCCATTCGTTCTTTAATCAACTCCCAGCGGGCATCGTAAACTTTTACACTAACCCCTTTTGGTAATTGAGATTCATTATCTACTAGCCATTTGTCGAGGATTTTTGCTGATTCCAGTGAGTCAGCATTTTCTGTACGTTGTAGTTCAATTTCTACGGCAGGTTTTCCTTGATAAAACACACTAACTTGTTTACGTCTTGGCCTGCGTTCAATGTCTGCCACGTCATCTAAGAGTAATAATCGGCCGCTGTAATCTGTTTGAATAGCTAATTGAGAAAAGCCTTGGGCATCACGTCGTTTGTCGAGACTACGTAACTGTTTGGCAGTGTCATCGTTACCAATCTCCCCAGCAGGTAAGTCTCGACTTAACTCTGCAACACGTTGACTTACGTTGTCTAAACTAAGGCCCATGGATTCTAACTGCTTGGTACTTAACTTAATCGCGATCTCTTCTTCTGGTAAACCAGTAATGTTGATCCGTGAAATACCGCGATCCAGTAAGTCATGCTCGATTTGATGCGCCAAGTAACGCAATTCTTCTAACTTACCATCGGTTATCAACATAAGGCTGGCAACACTGTCATAACTTGTCACTAAGCTGACTTTGGGTGTTTCAGAATCACTGGGTAAATTACGTAGTTGGTCAACTTGATCTTTTACCTGATCAAGTGCCTTACCCATGTCGGTACCCTCGGTAAATTCAAGTGTCACCACAGCCAGGCCGTACGAGGACGTAGAAGTCATTTTATCGACATAATCGACAATACGTAACTGTTGCTCAATACGACTGGAGATTGCATCCTCAACGTCTTCTGCACTTGCACCACGCCATTCAACTGAAATAGTTACTATATCTAAAGCAAAGGTAGGGAAAAACTGCGTATTCAACTTCGATAATGATAATAGTCCAGCCATGATCATGATAATCATTAACAAATTAGCTGCAACCTTGTGCTGGGCGAATATCGCTATAAAATCACGGTGCTGATTACTCACCTAAGGCCTCAACCCTTAGGCCTGTAACGGCATTAGGCAATTGAGTACTGATAATTTTATCACCTTGTTGTAAATCCTGACTACGTAGTAATAATTGTTTTTGACCTTGCTCATTAGTAGTTTCACCGACTCTTTCAATGCTGATCGATTGTAAATAACCATCTTTAAGCCGATAAATATGATCAAGGCCATATAAAGAATTATAGGGCAAAGCAACGACATCATTTTGTTGCGCTAGTTTCAGTTTCAACTCGACAAAGGTGCCTAAAGCAATCCCATAGTGATTACCTGAAATGCTAAATAAGCCATCGATACCGCCACTATCTACTTTTACTTCCCCTGACAATCGTTCTAACTTAAAAGCGAGTGGCTGCTGATCAAGAGTGGCGCTTGCCTCAGGGACTTCACGGCGGTTCATCATATTAAGAACCTGATTAATATAACGACCCGGTATTTGCGCCCTCACTTCAAGATTATCAAGATCATAAAGTGAAATTAATGAATCACCAGCACGCACGCGATCACCTATAGAAACATTAAGTTGGGATATGCGACCTGAAAATGGTGCTGTAATTTTGGTACGCCCCAGATCAACTTCAGCTTGTTTTAATAAGGCCTGAGCACGCTTAGATTGAGCTTGTAGTTGAGCTACTCTTGCTGGATGTTCCGCGATATCAAAGTTCAACTCCTTGAGCGTCACTAACTGGCGTTGTTTGATTGCTAGGGAATCATCTAAGGTTGCTTGTGAAGCTAAACGTGATTGTTCTAATTTTTTAGATCTATTGACCGTATTATCAGCCAATTGTACTAGTGCTGTTTGTTGTTCTAATAAGCTTTGATCGCGTTTAAACCGTTGATTTTCACTCGCCATTAAGGCTTCAATTTCAGCCAAATCAGCCTGACGTTGTGCCAACAGTAACTGCATATCTGTACCGTCTAGTGTCATTAATAATTGTCCAGCAGTAACTTCTGACCCTTCCAACACAGCAGTCGATAATACATCAGCAACCAATGCGGATTTCAATGTTGAGTTTCTAGGTGTTTCAACACGGCCATAGAGTGTAATTTCAGGAGATATTTGCTGAATATTGACCGTTACACTGTTAACACGCCAGATTTTTTCAGGCTTTTTAATAACCATTTTTTCCGGCTTACTTTGTTTCAAACCTATAAAAGTAACTACGGCGATTAATACAATCACCAGCGGATACACGACACGTTTTAGCAAGTTATTTCTCCTAGAGCACTAGCTAACAAAGCAATATTATTGGAATTGCCATTAAAGACCTTTATGCAGACGTATAGTTCAGCTGTAACAGGCTAAATGTTTTGATAACAGATAGCATTCCTCGTTTAAGGAAAATGTATTAATCAATAAACTTGAACCCATCAGCCCTCTGGGTAATAGCTTAGAAGGCTGACGTTTCTGATCATATGTCTATTTCACGATAGTCATAGACCTATTTAATACATGTATTATGTTGCGTCACTTTATTTTCCCTGTTTTGCGGTCACTATCCTAGCGCTTAAGTTCGGGAAAGCACTAATTATTGATAGGCAGAATGCTGAAAAATAAGGCAAGGATTGTACAATTAAAACGAGTATCCACAATACCATATCCCATGTTTCTACAGGTGCATGGTAATAAATAACCGCTGCAGCCAACCACAATGCCAACATAAACAAGGTTTCTTCAGAAGCTGAAGCAATGGCTTTGAATAAAGCAACCGATTGCTCCATTTTAGGCGTACGCACAAAGGGTCGTCCATCAGTAAACAAGCCTAACCACATAGCCTTGGCAATGGTATGTGATAACGCCAACCCTGATAAGGCCGCAGCAATAGTCTCCCTTATTCCCCCGACAATTTTAACGCCATGGTAAAGGTAAATTACTTTGGCAATTTTAAAGATAAAAAGACTCAGCGGTAGAATTGAAAATATCACTAAGGGTGGGTCAATTTTATTAGGCATGGTAATCATCGCAATTGACCATGCTAAGGCGGCAAAATTGAACATAATATTAATACCATCTGCCATCCACGGTAACCAACCCGCTACAAAGTGGTAGCGTTGACCCGCCGTTAGTTTAGTCGGCGTTTTCCCTCTCAAGCTCTTAGCATGATGTCGTAAAATCTGCATTGCACCATAGGCCCAACGAAAACGTTGATTTTTATAATCTAGAAAACTATCCGGCATTAAACCTTTGCCGTAACTCTTAGAGGTATAAACCGCTTGATAACCAGCTGAAAAAATCATCAAACCCAGTTCGGCATCTTCAGTAATCGTTTTTTCACTCCAGCCATTCACTTCTTCCAAAGATGACCGGCGTACCATTGTCATGGTGCCATGCTGAATAATTGCATTACGCTCATTGCGAGTAATCATGCCAATATGGAAAAAACCTCGATATTCAGCAAAACAGATCGCTTTAAAGACATTTTCAGAAGAATCACTATAGTCTTGTGGTGCTTGTACAATAGCGACATTAGGATGGTTAAATTGCGGTACTAAGTGCCGTAGCCATGTTGGTTCTACACAATAATCACTGTCAATCACGGCTATTATTGTTGCCTGTCCAGCGGTTTCTGCCAAGGCAAAATTAAGTGCTCCCGCTTTAAAACCCGCTAATGGTGCTTTGTGGAAAAAGCGAAATTTATCACCTAAAACAGCACAGTGTTTCTCTACTGGTCGCCATACAGCTTCATCTTTAGTGTTGTTATCAATGACGATAACTTCATAACGAGGATAATCCAACGCTGCTAAGGCATTTAATGTTGCCATTAACATGTCAGGTGGTTCGTTATAAGCTGGAACATGAATCGATACCATTGGTAGTTCATCATCACTCATATCAATCGAGATTAAATCACGACGGCGACCTTTGACCCATACCGCTTCAGCCCATTCATGTGCTTCAATCAGCAGCACCATAATTACACCGAGCATGGCGAACAACATTATCACGCCCACCATCACCGATTCTATGGTCATATATTGCCGAGAATAATCATAGACAATCCACACCACGGCAGTTGTCAGTACGAATGCAATAAAAGCCATAAAGTAACGTCCACGTCGATTCAAACTACTCGAATCACGAAGTAATAAGGCAAAAATAATCGCAGCAATAATAACTGAGAGTGTGGCTAGAGTTTGCCATTCAGGTAAACCAATAATCGGTTTGATAAATTCAAACTTAGCAACTCGTTGGGCATCATATACCCCCCAATAAGCACCGACCGATCCTTCGTTAGTTCGCTTCCACGGCTGATCAAAGGCCTCCATGACGTAATAAGTATAGTTTTTTTGTTCAGCCCTTTCTAAGAAACGACGTAGAAATTTTGCTTGCTCAGCTTCATCTGCTGTTGCTTCTTTTCGCGTACGACCATTACTCGGCCAGCCAACTTCCGCAATAACAATGGGTTTGTTAGGAAATAATTGGTGTAATTTATCCATATGTTCATCGATATAATCTATCGCTTTATCGTTAGCGATACCTTCCCAGTACGGCAACATATGTACGGCAATAAAGTCTACATGTTCTGCTAATTCAGGATGAGCAACCCATATATGCCAAGGTTCAGCGGTACTAACAGGCATACTTAATTCAGCTCGTACACGATCTAAATATTGGATCATCTGCCCAATCGGAATGTCATTTCTGAGTATGACTTCGTTACCTAATATGACACGAACCACATTATCACGATTTTTTTCTGCAATCGTTATCAGCTTGTTTATTTCAATAAGATTTTGTTCTAGCCGACCGTCAATCCAACCACCTAAAGCCACATTAAGATCATATTTTTTAGCCAAGGCAGGAACTGCTGCTAATGGGCCATCTACCGTATAAGTACGAATAGCATGTGTTTTTCCCGCCAATAACGCTATATCTTGCTCAACTTGTTCAACGCTAGGTAATAAGCCTTTTGTTGGATCACTATCTTCACGCATCGGAGCAAATGAAAATCCCTGAATTATGTCTGGCCACATAGGTTCAACTTCTGGCCTATTAACATAGGCCCATAAGCCGTACGTAACGGTAGCGACAATCACCGCAATGGAAATATTGATTCTCAACATCTAATTCTGTAACTCCTAGATGCGCTTTTTGCTAGCACATCTATCTTAATATTTTATATGTGACGACGACCATTATCTTTAAATCGTTAATCGATAGTGGTATTCCTCTCTCAAAGGTCTTTTTTGCTTAGCTATGAGTTACAATTGCTACGCGAACAGCATCAAGACTTAATTGTGCCGATTGTAAATATTCTACTAATAATTGTTGTGATTGTTCGATATAGGCAATCTCTTCAGGACGAATAGTCGAGTTAACGGCTGCCAGTGCCGTTAACCGATCTTGTTCAGGCTGAAGTGATCGATGCATTGTACTGATTGCTTGAACAATAATCAGCTGTTGTTTTGTTACGGCTAATTGTTGAGCTTGAATGATCAGCTCCGAAATTTTAGGTCGTGCGTGTCGAACTAGCTCTTGCGCCGTTATCCGAGGAATTCGACCTGCCGCGTCATTGAATGCAGTTTCTGTTAACAGCTCATTAAAATCCCGGCCCTGATCATCAACTACTATACGTAGATAAGAATGATTGAGATAACGCCCAACTTGCAATGACCGTGGTGCAGGACATTTCATAGTAAATATTGCTTCTAATAACAAAGTACCAGCGGGTAAATTATTATTCTCAAGTGTACAAAATGCGCTATTTCCAAAGTCACTATTAATGATCATATCCAAACTGCCAAGCACCATTGGATGCTCCCAGCTCAAAAACGCCATATCTTCTCGTACTAATGCTCGGTGACGTTTATAGGTGGCCGTCAGTCCATCTTCAGGCAGGCCAGGAAATTGATGCTCAACCATATGATTGCCTGGTTCTAGAATAATGCTGTCGGCACTATGCATTTGTTGTTCAACACCATATTCATCGAATATCTTGTCCATATATGATGCTAATTGAAGCGTATTACTTGCTTCATTAAGATCCGCAACCAATTCATTAGCTATCGGCATGTTACAAGAATTCAATTCTAATAATCGGTCTCGCCCTTGTTGAAGAACTTTTAAGGTTTCGGTTGTAAGCTTCTGAGTTTCTTTAATAAGATTAGAAATAGCTTTGGTATCATCAGTATGTAATAAACAATATTCTAAAGATTCGTTAACCGCTTGTTTAATGGCGCTACCTGCAGAAAAAACGTGCTCAAAAGCATTCAATCCTTGGTGATACCATTTCAATAATACATCTTGTGCTGAGTCTTGATAATAAGGAACATGAATTTGCACATTGTGATGTTGACCGATGCGATCTAATCGGCCAATCCGTTGTTCTAATAAATCAGGGTTCAATGGCAAATCAAATAACACTAAGTGATGTGAAAATTGAAAGTTACGACCTTCACTACCAATTTCAGAGCAGATCATGACTTGAGCGCCCTCTTCTTCATCAGCAAAATAAGCGGCAGCACGGTCACGATGAACCAAGCTTAAACCTTGATGAAATACTGAGCTACGCAAACCTTTATTGACTCTTAAATAAAGCTCTAAAGTTTGTGCCGTTTCAGCTTGGGCGCAAATCACTAATACTTTGTCTAATTTGTTTTCATTTAACCATTCAGCTAACCACGTTACTCGGCTATCTTTCTTAATCCAATCAGTACCTAACGCTCGTTCTGCCTGAACACGGGTTAAAACATCCGCATCTGTTTGCTCAGTGACATACTCAGTGGGTGCAACTAATGGATAGCCATGCAAATAGCGCTCAGGAAATCCCTCAACCACATCACGGGTATTTCTAAACAGAATCCGACCGGTACCGTGACGATCTAATAAATCATTAATGGCCAAATCTCTCGCAGTCACAAAATCATCAGCTTTTTCTAATGCTAAATAGCCCGTTTGACCGAGATATTGCTCAATCGTTGTCTTTAGTGTTGTTAATGATTTTTGTGCATTATCAGCTAATAATTGGTTAACTAACTCAGTAACGGGTTGGTATTCAGCTTCTTGCTGACGGAATTTAGCCAAATCAAAATAACGATCGGGATCAAGCAAACGTAGACGTGCAAAGTGACTTTCTATGCCTAATTGTTCTGGCGTTGCCGTCAACAATAATAAACCGGCTACTTCTCGAGCTAGACCTTCGATACACTTATATTCGGTACTGGCTAATTGTTCATTCCATTGTAAATGATGTGCCTCATCAACAATCATCATATCCCAAGATGCTAACAAAGCGTGGTCGTACATCGCTTCATTCAACGTTAAAGAAGATAAACTACACAAAACCAACTGTGCACTTTCAAAAGGGTTACCTTCGTTTGATTCAATAATAGCCAAATAGCGTTCGTCATCCATAATAGTGAAAGACAAATTAAAGCGGCGTAACATCTCAACTAACCACTGATGCACTAAACTATCGGGCACCACAATTAGGGCTCGCTGTGTACGGCCCGTAATCAATTGTTGATGTAAGATTAGACCAGCTTCGATTGTTTTACCTAATCCCACTTCATCTGCTAACAATACGCGTGGCGCATGACGTTGCGATACTTGATGGGCAATATAAATTTGATGTGGTAATAACTGCGCCCGCGCACCCATAAGGCCAAAGACAGTCGTTTGTTGTAATTGGTGATGATGCGCTAAGGTTTCTATCCGTAATTCAAACTGACGATTTTTATCAATTTGACCGGCAAACAAACGATCTTGTGGTTGACTGAACTGAACAAAACTATTTAAGTCCATTTCATGAATACTGATTTCAATACCAAAATCATCATCACCTTGATATATGTAACAGTCGTTAATTTCATGGCGGGCAGTGATAACAAAACTGACATCTTCATCTGTTTTAACGCGGTCACCTGTTAGATAAATAACACGACTCAAAGGTGCATTTTCAGTTGCATAGGTACGTTGTTCTCCCGCAGCGGGAAAACTCACTTCAATACGACGAGCTGAGTTACTTTTAATAATACCTAAGCCAAGTTCAGCTTCACCATTGCTGACCCAACGTTGCCCAATTACATATTCTGTTACTGCCAAAATCTAAGCCTCTTCACTGCAAATTTCTATAATAATTTTTAAATAACGATCTTTACATGCATCGTATTTCTCCTCATAACGCCGGCAAATATGACACATGCGATGCCTCTCATGTTTATCGAACTTTACGAGCCCGTACTGCGCGACCTTTGATCTTGCCATCCGCTAAGTAACTGAGTGCTTGTCGTACAACATCACGTTCAACGGCGACGTAACTCGACATATCAAAGATATCAATTTTGCCAATTTGGGATCCGGTCAAACCCGCATCACCGGTCAATGCACCTAAAATATCACCAGGACTAATTTTACTCTTACGGCCACCATCTAACTGAATCGTCACCATCGGTGGCACTAAGCTAAAGCTAGGATCCCGATCGAGTGATTCTGGCACATCGGAAACACAGGGTTTTTTCTGATATTTTTCAATCGCATTCAAACGCATAACGTCTGACGGCGTATAAATACTCAATGCTAAACCTGTTTCACCTGCACGTCCGGTACGACCAATGCGATGAATAAAAATTTCAGGATCGCGAGGCAACTCATAATTAATAACGGCTTCTAAAGCTTTAATATCTAAGCCTCGTGCTGCAACATCAGTCGCCACTAAGACCGAACAACTATTATTAGCAAATCGTACTAGGACTTTATCGCGTTCACGTTGATCGAGATCACCATGAATCGCTAATGCTTCAATCTTATTATCACGTAGCATGTTGGCGACTTCATCACATTGAACTTTAGTGTGACAAAATACGATGGTTGTTTGAGGTTTATAATGTTCAAATAAGGCTAATAAGGTGCTATTGCGTTCATGTTTTTTTACTTCATAAAACAATTGTTCGATAACGCTTTCTTTATGCTCAGATTCAACGGTAACTGTTACTGGATCACGTTGTATAGAACGGCTCATTTGTTTAATCGTGTCAGGATAGGTTGCTGAAAATAACATGGTTTGACGAGATTTAGGTGTGTATGAAATGATATCTTGCATCACTTCAGCAAAACCCATATCTAACATGCGATCCGCTTCATCCAATACGAGGGCTTTTAAACCATCAAGTTTAAGCGTGCCTTTAGTAAGGTGATCTTGCAGACGACCTGGCGTCCCAACCACGATATGAGCACCATGTTCAAGTGAGCCGATCTGTGGGCCTAAAGGTTTACCACCACACAGTAATACCAATTTTATATTAGGCACGGCACGCGCTAATCTGCGGATTTCTTTACCCACTTGATCGGCCAGTTCACGGGTTGGGCAAATCACTAAAGCTTGCACGCCAAAAAAGCGGGGATTAATGTGATTTATGATGCCAATGCCAAAAGCGGCAGTCTTACCACTACCCGTTTTTGCCTTAGCAATCAGATCCTTACCTTTAAGCACATGCGGTAAACTTTGCGCTTGGATCGGCGTCATCGTTGTATAGCCAAGTGACTCTAAATTGGCTATCTGTTCGGCCGAAATTGAAAGTGAAGAAAAGCTGTCGCTGACCATGAGTCAATACCACTGTAAAAACGCTCAATCATACCAGAGCGTGTAATACATCGAATAATAGAATTTAAGTCTTATACGATAATACGTTAGGAGAAAGTTCACTTTGAGTGTTAAACAATTACATCCTGAATTTTTATATTGTTCTGCCATCAGGTAACATTTATTTATGAAAATATTAAAGTCATCGCGACCTGTATATCCTTAATTACTTGAAATTAACAATTAAAATGTTATAAAACAGTAAGGTACTATAATAGTGTTTAACACTATTATTCAGATTGCTACGTGAATAAACAAAGTACTTTAAGTATTATCTAATGAATTAATCTATACCTGTAATTTGTATATTTCATATTGATCAACATTAAGGGCATATCGTTTTAGCTTTGCAGCAGGCAGATCATAATATTGGTATAAACAAATTAATGATCGATGTCATCGACAAAATTAAACTGATTTACAACGTCATTAACGCTAGTCAATTTTTTAATACTTGAACATTGTGAACCTGAATCGATAAATGACTTCCATTGTTTAACTCTTGTTTGTGTATCAGGTTCAATACTTGTTGGCTTAACCGCGGGTGAAGAGAGCGTTCAAAATTCTGTGTCAGGGTTAATTTAGATATCGAGCACGCTATCTAAGCGGCCTTCAAAATAAATATCTAACTGAGATAATGCCTGGCTCCAGTTTTGGATCGGCATGGTCC
>Ga0105054_10003442_pt1 | contig 24475 bp, 24 predicted proteins | sample BON02_FD_78091 | JGI IMG/M metagenome (GOLD analysis project Ga0105054, IMG submission 78091) | Freshwater microbial communities from Lake Bonney liftoff mats and glacier meltwater in Antarctica - BON-02 (megahit assembly) | ecosystem: Environmental > Aquatic > Freshwater > Ice > Glacier...
CCTGCGGATCCCGAAGTTACGGCAGGGCTCCTTCTTCCCCGCCTTGCTGGAGCGCCGCCGCCGCGTCGACCAGGCATTGTTCGCGGTCGTGATGGAGGCCTACGTCCATGGCGTCTCCACCCGAAAGGTCGATGATCTCGTCAAAGCACTCGGTGCGGACACCGGGATATCTAAGTCCGAAGTATCCCGCATCTGCGCGGGCCTGGATGCGGAAGTCGCTGAGTTCCATGACCGCACTCTCGCCGCCCAGGACTTCCCCTACGTCTTCCTCGACGCGACCTACTGCAAAGCCAGGGTGGGACACCGGATCGTATCCCAGGCTGTTGTCGTCGCTGTCGGAGTGGCCGCCGATGGGCGCCGGGAAGTGCTCGGTTTCGACGTCGGAGACAGCGAGAACGAGGGTTTCTGGACCGGTTTTCTGCGGTCGTTGAAGACCCGAGGCCTTGATGGGGTGAAGCTGGTCATCTCTGACGCCCATGCGGGGCTAAAGAAAGCCATCAACACCGTATTCCAGGGTGCCAGCTGGCAGCGCTGCCGGGTCCACTTTATGCGAAACGTCCTCGCGGTCGTTCCCAAAGGCAGCCAGGAGATGGTGGCCTCGATCATCCGCACCATCTTCGCCCAACCCGATGCGGAACACATTCAGAGGCAATTCGCCGAAGTCACCACCATGCTCTCCCGGTCCCACCCCAAAGTCGCCGCGATGCTCACCGACGCCGAAGCCGACCTGCTCTCGTTCTCCGCGTTCCCGCGCCGCCACTGGCGCCAAATATGGTCGACGAACCCGCTCGAACGGGTTAACAAGGAGATCACACGTCGCACCGACGTCGTCGGCGTGTTCCCCAAACCGGCAGCCTTGCTGCGTCTTCCCGGGTCGGTCCTGATCGAGCAACATGACGAATGGGAAGCCGGCGAACGCCGCTACTTCTCTGCAGCTTCCACGCTCGAACTGACCACCATGAACAACCCGATCGAGGTTCTCAACGAGGCGGTGATGCTCCCCGAACTCGCCGCCGCCTAAGCTAGAACAACTGACCCGCACGGTGTTGAGAAACCACACCACTCAGCGGGACGTGACCGAGCTACAAGCCCGCAGTAGCAGCGTAAAGCCCCCTATACCCGAGCGTCAGCGATGCGAGAGCCCCTATTCACCAGAGCTGCAGCGGACCTGGCGCACAATTTTCCCGAAGGGGAATGCAGGCTACGCAACTGGGTTGTCACTTTTTTCTCCTGGGCGCCCTAAATTCCGGCAACGCTTGTAGGTCCAGCCCGTAAGAGCTCGGTTTTTGACGCAAGGCTGTCGCTACCCGGGAATCTTTATTGCTTTCCACCGAAAGGCTCGGGGGAGCTTTGCGCCCCTTGGACAGCCTTTGCCGGCGATGGGAGCTAAAGACGAGCTCTGAGATACTGAGTGGGCCATTGGGACTCGACGCCGAGCTCTTGTGCGGCACGCAGAGAGAACCGCGGATCCCGCAAAAACTGTCGCCCCATCAAAATTGCTTGGGCATCACCGTCTTGCAAGACCTTCTCTGCGTGAAAAGAGTCGGCAATGAGCCCCACCGCTGCAGTGGGGATATTGACTGCCCGTGCTATTTCTCTGGAGAACGGAACTTGGTAACCAGGACCGAGTGGAACTGCCTGGTCCGGTCTAATCCCTCCGGAAGAAACGTCCAAAAGATCGACGCCTTCGCTCTGCAGAGCTAACGAGAGCTCCACAGATTGCTCGATGTTCCAGCCACCGGGAATCCAGTCCGTGGCAGATAGTCGGACAAAAAGCGGCATGCTCTCAGGAATTACCTGCCTGACTGCCCGGGCGACATCAAGCGTAAGCCTTATGCGATTAACAAAACTTCCGCCGTACTGGTCATCGCGGTAATTGGACAATGGCGAAAGGAACTGATGAAGCAAGTATCCATGAGCGGCATGGATTTCTATGACATCAAAACCTGCGCGCACCGATCGGAAAGCCGCGTCAGAGAAAGCGCCCACGACAGAGTCAATCTCCGAGAGTGTCATCCCATGCGGCACCGGCAGGTCGCCAAATCGAAGGGCAGAAGCGGACAAAGTAGGCCAGGCTCCTTCGTCAGACCCGAGGCTGATTGGCCCTCCATGAAACGGAGCTCTTGTAGCTGCCTTTCTTCCTGCATGGGACAGTTGAATCCCCATCGGAACGCCTTGCCTGTGTGAGAAATCAACAATGGGTGCCCACGCCTCAGCCTGAGAATCATTCCAGATACCAGCATCCTCAGGACTAATGCGACCTTCAACCGTGACAGCGGTCGCCTCGGTCAGGATGAGGCCCGCCCGCCCGACAGCAAAAGCCCCCAGGTGCACATGATGCCATTCTTGGACCATTCCCTCTTTTGCAGAATACTGACACATCGGCGAAACCCAGAGCCGGTGAGGAATCTCGAGGCTTCGAAGCTTTAGGGGACTAAATACGGCGCTCATGAAATTCTCCTCGCAGTCGTTGCGGATGGCCGAGAATGGCGACGCGGGAGGCTACCGATGGAAGACAACCCAAAGTCCATCAATGAGAGCAGAAACTGCGCCTACGTAGCAAAAGAGGACCACAGCCTTTCGCCCCACCTCCTCTTTAACCAGAGGTTTTAGTATCCCTCCAAGACGCAGCCCCAGAAGGATGAGGCAAACCATCGCCAGGTACATCCACCAACTGAGCCCCGGGGTGGCACCGGAAAATGCCATCTTCACCACGAGCGCAGAAATGCTAATAGCTACAAAAAGTGGTTGAAGAGTTGCCGAAAAATGACGTTGTGGCCATCCTGTCGACAAAGCGTAAATTCCAATGGGGGGACCGCCGATTCCAGCTGTTGCGTTGGTGAGACCTGAAACACACCCGGCTAAGAGGGCGCCGCCTGGCAGAGACCCTTTGTGTTGGCGGGGGGTGATGAGAAGCGACGCACTCAGCCCCATAACAAGCACCATCCCGACAACAATCTGCAGAGTTGCGGAGTTAAGAGTAATCGCAATGGTTCCTCCCAGGATACCTCCAGGAATTGCCCCCGCGAATAACAGCGCAAACCTTTTCCAGTCGACATCTCGCCAGACCTTCGACAGCACAAGGGCCGACGACACCAGGCCGCCAACATTCATCAGCAAGACTCCCTCGTAGGCGCCAAAAACCAAAGCGAAGAAGGGCGCCATGAGGAGAGCAAATCCCATTCCCGTGATTCGCTGTGAGGCCGTCCCCAGAACCACGCCTATACCCAGCAGGGTCAGCGTGAGAGCCCACATCAGACAACCCCGCTCGCCAGAAGCTGGCAAAGTTTTGCGTAGAAGAGATTCATGCCCCTGCCTCGAAGACTTGATCGTCAAAAGCCTGATATTCGCCATACCTCAGGTAGTCGTAGAGCTCATCTTTAGTTTGCATCTGCCCTATCAAGGGAGCCTGGGTGCCCTCTCTGATGATGCTTGCTATCCCCAGCTCGACTGCGCCAAGTGCGAGCCTCATCAAGGTCATTGGATAGACGGCGATGTTGACTCCCAGGTCGACCAGTTCCTGTCTGGTTAGAGGAATCGTCGAAGCAAACTCGTTGAGGTTGACCATGAAGGGAGCATCCACTTCGGTCTTGAAGCGTTCATACTCCGCAGGGCCTCGCAGCGCCTCCGCAAAAATCACATCTGCCCCTGCATCTTTATACGCCTTCCCTCGGACGATGGCTTCCTCCAGACTCACCGCAGCACGAGCATCTGTTCGGGCGATAACGACGAACGAAGAATCCCGGCGTGCGTTCACCGCTGCCGCCACCCGCCGTAACGCCGTAACGCGGTCGACGACTTGGATTCCCGCCGAGTGACCACACTGTTTAGGGTTAACCTGATCCTCGATGTGGCATGCAGCAAGCCCGGCATTTTCGAGAGTCTGGACTGTCCGGGCAAGATTCAAGGGTTCGCCGAACCCTGTGTCTGCGTCCACGATGGTGGGCACGTCAACCATTCCCGCAATGTGTCCAGAGCGCGAGGCGACCTCGGTAATACTCGTAAGCCCCAGATCAGGGAGCCCAAGGTCTGCTGCAAGCATGTGTCCTGAAACGTAGACACCCTCCCCGCCATTGCGCTGAATCATCATTGCGGTGAGGGCGTTGTAAGCTCCAAAAAGAACGAGTGGGCGAGTCTCCTTCAGCCTGAGTCGCAGCAACTGTCGCTTTTTCTCCGGTTTTACTAGTGAGTGGAACATTGTCGGGTTCCCCAATTCTCAGCGCGCACGTTCTCAACAATTGATAACGTAAGTGTCATGCAACGGAAAAATCCCTCGTCAGGACCAAGCACACGGGCTTCAAGTGCGGAAACAGGCAGGAGACTCCTTGAACTTCTCCTCCTGTTCAGTTCCACTACCCCGAGATGGACAATCCAGGCGCTTTCCGACAAGAGCGGTTTCAGCCTTTCGACCACGTATCGGCACGTCTCAGCGCTTCGAGAGACCGGACTGCTTGAAAGAACGGGTGACGCACAGTATCGCGTTACTGATTTGGTGTTTGTGTTAGCAGACGCAGCCAAAGCCGCAAGCGCTCCTCTAGCTGAACTTGCACAGCCGATTCTGCGGCGGCTTAGAGACGAGATTGGGGAATCTGTTTTTGTAGCTCGCAGAGCGGGAAAACGGGTGATGATGGTTGCGCGGGCAGAATCACTCCGACCTGTGCGGCTCCAGTTTGAACCTGGTCGGACGATGCTCCTCCACACTGGTTCCCTCTCTCGCGTTCTGTTAGCAGCAATGCCCCTTGACAAGAGAACCGTATACCTCCAGGAGCTTGATCCTGAGGTGCGCAATCGAGATACCCTTTCCGACGAAGCTCTCGACCGCGTCGCGGCAAAAGGCAGAGCAGAGAGCTTCGAAGAAGTAGACGACGGAATCTGGGGCACCTCTTCAGCCGTGAAAACCAATGGTGAAGTTACCGCAGCGCTCGGATGTGCGGCACCGCTATATAGAAATAATGAGGAAAAGCGGATGCACATTGGTTCTCGCGTGTCGGCGGCCGCGGCAGAACTGTCAGAACTATTGTCCTCCGCGTAACCAGGCTGGGATCTCATCGCGGGTCATTCCCCGTAATCCGGTGTACAAAATTCGCAACATGCTCCGCAACGACATCCTCGTAACCGTGGTACCAGTGGTCTGAGCCCTCTAACGCGAAAGCCTCAGTTGGAGGAGCGAGCTGCTGAGATAGAGACTTCCAGAGCTTGTTCCGCGATTCGGTTGCCCCCCACGCGAAAAGCACCGGGGAGGGCAGAGAATTAACCGCGTTAACCCAGACATTGGAATTTGGCTGTAACGCTCTTTCCACAAGAGATCTGGCGCTAATGCCCCAATACCAAGAAGGTAAGGGGATCAGCTCATCGGGCCGCCCGTGCTCGACAAGGTTGCGCGCCATACCGAGAGCATCGTCCAGCTGGGATGACTCGGGAAACCACCAGTCAAGTGCAACCTTGTTGTCAGTCAAAGGAGAAAGAAAGATCCGACCGACAATGTCTTCCCCGACGGGGGTATACATTCCCGCATAGTAGCCGCCGGAAGAGTGACTGGAAATCACAATTTTCGTGTAACCCTCGCTGCGAAGAAAAGCGACGGCCGCCTCAACATCATGCGCTCCCTCTTCCAGTGATTCATACATGCCCCCCGCAACTGGTCTATCTTCTCTATCGGTGTTGTAAGCCAGAGAATGGCACCGCATATTGATAGCAAAATGCCCCCCAGACGGCAACAAATCCGGAAGCCACCGGGCATGAATATCAAGCATCGATGCCCCCTTTCCATGAAGGTGAAGTAGGACGGTGTCAGACTGCCCTTCCTTCCGCGCCGGGTATATGAGCGCGTCCAGTTCCCACCCATCGGAGGTGGGAACCGTAACGAGTTCTACCGCAACCCGGCGTACTGCTTTGTCGTGCACGATTTTTTCCTCTTTTCCAGGACCTAATGGAGAACAATTCCGCCGTCGACGACAAGGGTCTGCCCCGTGATCCCCGAAGCTTGATCACCCGATAAAAAAGCGATTGCTGCGACCACCTCCGGTATCAAAAGTGGTCGTTGGAGGGCACGTTGATTCCACATTGCCTGTCGCTGGTCAAGGGTCCACTTCTTTCCTGCGTCAGGGGTTTCGATGAGGCCGGGTGCGACAACGTTCACTCGCACTCCAGAGGGGCCAAGCGATAAGGCAAGTGATTTGGCAAGCCCCATCAAACCAGCTTTTGCTGCCGCATAATGCGCCATCTCGGGATTTCCTTTCAGCGCAATCGCTGAACCAACGAAAACAACACTTCCCGACACTTTTACTAATTGCGGGGTCACTGCTCGAACAGAATGATGGGCGGAATCAAGATTTAGCCCGATAAGTTCTCGCCAATGCTGTGCCGTCAAGTCCTCCCACGAGATTCGAGGCCATGCCCCCACGCTGCAAATCAGCTTGTCTACTCTCTCCAAGACAGAGAGTTCCTCCAACTCTTTCTCCCTCGTCACATCAATCCGATAACCCTTGCACCCTAGCCGGGCAGCAACGCTCAATACGTCCGGGGCTCTATCGACAATGTGGACCTCATCGCCAAGGGAGAGGAAGTGTTGAGCTAGGGCTTGACCAAGGTGTCCGGCACCACCGGTGATCAGCGAGAGCGCCACTGCTTGGTCCCCTCAAACAGAGCAATGATCACTGCGCTGTCGACGACTTCACCAACTTTTGCCTGCATATCAAAAAGGTTGGCTTCGTGGACCTCCGCGAGGCGGTCCCCCACGCCTTGCCGAGCAATGAAAGGGATGAAGCCGAGTTGCATCGCATCAGTCGCTGAAGCCCTGACGCAACCGCTAGTGGAGAAACCTGTCACAACAACGGTGTCACACGCCATCGCAGTGAGAGTTGCCGCGAGAGATGTGCCAGCGAAAGCGCTGGCGTAACTTTTTACTACTTCCACCGCCCCGTTTTCTGCTCCCAGTCCATCGATGTACGCGCTGAAACGGCTGGAGGCTCGCAACCACTGCAGGGAGGGAACCTTTCGTGCATAAATCCCACCCGTGCGCCCAGATTCGTCGTGTAAAACCTTGGTAACGACAACCGGTATGCCAAACTTTTCCGCTTCATGCCGTAACTGCACGATCTCGGCTGCGACGTCCTCCACTCCGGCATATAGAGGACAGTCCGGATCAACGTATGCCACCACGGGGTCAATAATGAGCAAAACGGGTCGCACACCTGGTTCGAGTTTTCCATTAAAACCCGCGTCGGCATAGTCATTGTCTTGTGAGGAGTTCACTCTGCTGACCGCGACTCCCATTCGCGCGACTGGAAGAATTGTTTGTCCTCTAGCGCTGGCGCGATATGTTCGGCAATGAGGGTTTTATGGGCGGGGTGGTCACCGTATTTGCGCCAGGCGTCCTCAGATTCGAAACTGAGGAGAAAAAGAAGCGAAGCGGTACCAGGGTTGATGCCTGCCGAAAGACCAATTGAGACCCCGCGGAGACCGGGAATGCGTCCCACCAGCGCCAACATACCTTGCTTTATCGAGGGTCCAGCGCTTTCAACAGCATCTTTTTTTAACGTCAACATTCCCGAATGGACAAACATAGTCTTCCTCTTTTCTCGTAGTTTTTAGTGGTCACGAAGAAGCGAACCAAAACCATCAAACTGATCATTAATGCCATTGGTTCGATAGGCATGCCACACAGTGGCGGCGTTAATTGCTATCACCGGCTTACCAAGTTCTTTTTCTAATTGGTCGGCCAAACGAACAGCAGGCAGATTTGTCCCCGCCTGAAGGAGAAGATCGACGCCTGGTCCATCCACTTTTGCAAATGCGGCACGGATTTCCTCGGGGTGCACGTCACCAATGTTCTGAGCAGTCGTACACTTCAAACCATAAACATCAGCAACCTCGTAACCTATTTGCTCAAAAAAATCCCGCACCTGCTGATCGCCAACAGGCTGATAGGGGGTGATAATCCCCAGGCGCTTCGCGCCATAGGCATCGACTGCGGCTTTGGTTGCCATCGCCCCAGTACTTACTCCCAAGCCAGCTGAGAGCTCTTTCATCCATGCGGCAAACTCTTCAGCGCCCGCTTTACCACCCCAAAACGTCTCAGCGCTCATCCCCATCACGAGATAATCAACCTCCGCAGTCACCACATCCCGAACAGCCCGCCCAATTTCGGTTCGGAGGGTTTCGAGAAATCTGACAAACGAGGCGTCATCATCTAACGTCGAATCGGGAATATAGATACGCCCTGTGTGCCAGGAGACACCGTCGACTCTCATCCAATTAAATTCTGCCTCCACCGTGGTGTTTGTGGAGGGCAATATGAGCCCAAACTCTGCACGCTCCGCCGTTAATCCGGTCATCTTTTTCTCCTTTGATATTTATGTGTGAGGTAATGCGAGGCCCTACACAAGCACTGTTTGCTCCGCACTAATGACAGGCAAGACAATGTTTGCTCCACCCAAGCTCCACTCCAAAACACGCGCAGCATCGATGCGTTCATCAGAATGAACAATGAGGGGCACTTGCCCGGCACTTTGGTGAAGGACGAACAGGTTCTCTCCGTCATTGATACCGATGACGCCAAGCGCGTCGACTCCTCCGTCTACCACCTCAGACACACTGCGAAACCCTTCGGAACCTAGATCCTCCCGCAGCAGTGAAACGAAGACGAGCATGTCCCATCGTTCTTTCCTCGCACAAGAAATTGCTTTCTTGAGCGAGGAAAGGTCCCCGTGGGACACAAGGTGGACCGCGGCAACGCCGGACCGCTCTAAAGCACGAATTTCCTCGGCAAATTGCTTACCATCACCAAGAGAAACACGTGGTTGAGCAACAACAAGTTGCGAAGAGCCTGCGATGGATTCGGCCAAATCGCGATCGTTGGCGGGAGCATGTGTGGAGGTGATGTACCGCATGTCCACTATATTTTCAACGCGGGCAACAAGGACGTGATCTAGCCGAATTGCATCGGAGAGCCGCTTTCCCGATGGCTCTAATCGCGGAGCCCGAACAGGACTGAGCCCTCGGGCCATCCTCCGTCGGGATGTCTCCAACGAGGACAGCAGACCCGCTTTACGCAAATATGCGCGGGTCAAATTGGTGTCAGCGGAAATCCTTGCCATCTCATCCCTGCGGGATGCTCGACTAGCCTCGTCCTGTTCTCTCATTTCATCGTAGTTTTTCTGGGTATTGGATTGAACGTCATACGCAGCAACATCGCGACGGACCTTTGAGTACACGGAGACCGCTCGTGCCGGATCCCCCCCGGCTAGAGCAAAGTTGATTGCCAGAACAGCGGCGTCACCATCATGGATTCCGCTGTTCATCCCCATTCCCCCCAGTGGGTTGTTGATATGAGCTGCATCTCCAGCAAGCAGTACTCTGCCCAAACCAAAGGTGGTGGCAATGCGCTGGTGCACGGCATAAATTGTGCGGTGCACCAGCGGGTAACGCCCGGGCAATGGGACAACACCCTGAAGCCGCTCCTCAACCCGATCAGGATCGAGAGCGTCTTCACTCGATTCCGATTCGTCAATCGGGAACAGGACGCGCCAGTGGGAGGGTGTCTTCAGAAGCACGCCCCAGTCGTCCGGGTCGTAGATGTAGCTCACCGGGGCTAAATCCGGAAAATCATCTTCAAACTGGTGGGTGGTCGAGGCCACTAGGAAACGTTCGGGATAAGTTATCCCCTCAAACGCGATACCCAAACTTCGGCGACAAATTGAACTTGCTCCATCAGTTGCCACCACCCAGTCCGCCGAGTAGCTAGGGGTGAGACCATCCTCGGTAAGAAACACCAGCGCTTTATCGGTCGCTATCTCCACTCGTTGCACCGGAGTGCCAAGTCTCAATGTCACGTGGGGCATCGCCTCCAAATGTTTGCGAATAATTCGTGTGACTTTGCTCTGTTCGAGTTGAATCCGGTAGGGATACTTTGTATCGTCCGCTAAAACCGACATGTCCAGATGCGCGATGAGACCACGGTTCTTGCCGCGATATTGGAAACCAGGAGCCTTTAGCCCTATTTCCAAAACTTCGTCGATTACACCCAGCTCGTCCAAAATCTCCAAACTGGAGGGATGAAAAGTTGAAGCCCTCGACTCTAGTGACAAGTCATCACTAGCCTCCAATACGGTGACAGGAATGCCCTGCCTAGCGAGACGCAGCGCCACCGTCATTCCCACAGGTCCCATTCCAACAACCACAATTACGGGTTCTTTATCTTGTGTCATGTGCTCTTTCCCTCTTCAATGAACTGGGTGTCTTTATAGTGAAAATTACGCGTAATTGGGGTCTGCGACCGGCGTGACAATGTCAGGGAAACCACCTAGGGGCTGTCCGATAACCGTCAGTTGGCCAGCATCGATGGGCACAATCTGTCCGGTCACCATCGAGGCGGACGAACTCATCAGAAATCCGATAGCAGAAGCAACATCTTGCGGATTGGCCATTGTGCGCAGCGGAACCCGAGCGGTGAGAGGACCCTCTCCCACAGTGGTTCGCATAAATTCTGTGAGCGGAGTTCTTACCAAACCTGGCGCGACGGCGTTGACTCTGATTCCATGCGGGCCCAGCTCGCTGGACAAAGAACGAGTCAACGCTACTAGCGCACCTTTCGAAGCGTGATAATGACTTCCGAGACTTGCTACCGCACCAAAAGCAACGGTCGAGGCAACAAAAATGATGACCCCGCCCCTTTTCGAATCGCGCATCGCGCGGGCGACTTCGCGAGCAGCAATCACGCTTCCCATGACGTTGACCGCCAAAGTGTCATCCCACGCTTGGTCTGTAGAGTCGAGAAAGCTCTCCTTTAGAGAAATACCTGCACAGGCGACCAAGCCCATTAGCCCTTCAGAAGCAATGGTGCGAACAGCCTCGGCATAGGCCCCACGATTGGCAGCATCGACGGTGATCCACTGACCACGACTGTCGCCGGGGCTCTCAGCCCACCAAACCCCTGGTTCGGTGCGGTCAATCACCGAGACCCGGGTTCCCCCGGTCATCAGCATGTGTGCTGTGGCAGCACCAATTCCAGAGGCTCCCCCGGTGACGAGTATGTGACTCACAGCAGTCCTCCATTCCCGGAAGCGTGATGCGGTGAAAGACCTGTTACTCGGGTGTCGCGCTCAGGGGTGGGGTAGCCTTCGGTCGGAGCACCAGTGACGGCTGACTGACCACCATCAACGGGAAAGACGTACCCGGTGGTGAGTCGAGATTCTGGAGACAGCAGCCACTCGATGACACCTGCAATCTCGTCAGAGTCTGCCAACCGACCCGCTGGAGCTCTTGCGGCAAGAAGCTTCTCGTTCTGACCGGATACTTGGCTCAATGACATCGGGGTACGAACAACCCCTGGAGCAACTGCGTTGATGCGGATACCGTGCTGGGCGTAGTCGCCAGCAACGGAATGGGTAAGGCCAGCAATGGCCGACTTGGCTATATGGTAGCTGGCTCCCAACCCCGAGACATAACCGAGCCCCGCGGTGGAGCTCAGCGTGACAATCGACCCAGGTGTTTGAGCGTCGACCATGTGCCTCAGCGCTGCCCGGACGGGATTCACCGTGCCCTGGATGTTGATTGCAAGGCTTTCGCCGAAAGCTTCCGCGTCCTGGTTCAACAGAGAACCTCGGGCCACCACACCCGCGCTTGTGACAAGCCCATCAATCGGTGCCACAGCCCAAGAATCTTCCATCGCCAAATCCACCGCTGCGGAATCTCTTACGTCAAGAGAGAACCAGGCACCGCGGTTCTCCAGCGCAAGGGAGCCCCACCAGGGAGCAAATTCTGGGAGGTCGCGATCGAGGATGGTGATGCGATGGCCGCTGCGCACAAGACGCAGGGCCACCGCCTCACCTATTCCCGAGGCGCCGCCAGTAATGACGACGTGTCTCATTGTTACGGAAGCACCTCGAGGACCTCATCAGGCACATAAGCGCCGTCTTCATAGTGACCAATGGTCACACCAAACGAGAGGTTACCCGCGGGGGTACCCATGTGGGGTCCGCAAATCCCTTCCATGAGAGGGAGTGTGGCGAGTGCAGCCTTTATTTTTGCGGGATCAGTGCTCTGTGCCAGCTCAATCGCTGCCGCCAGAACCATAATTCCGTCATAGGCGATAGCCGCATATTCGGTAGGAACAGATCCGAACTCCGCTTCGTACGCGTCAGACCAATCGGCTAGCGGACCTGACTCTGCAGCAGATGGGATGCATTGGTTGCGATTGTAAATCGTCCCAAAGCCGTCGTAGTTGAGGCTCGCATAAGTGCCAGGCTGAAGACCGGCAACGAAGGTGGGAAGCTTCACGCCGGCTGTTGCAAGAGCGTTGGAGACAACGATGTAGTCAGCCTGTTGCCCGTAAACAAAGAGCATCTCAATGTCCGCGGCGGCAAGAGAGTTGGCCTGAGAGGAAAGGTCGACGTCACCAGTTTGGAAAATCTGTTCAGTGACAATCTCGATGCCTAGCTCAGCGGCGGCGGCGGTAACAACTTCGCTGGCCCCCGTTCCAAGCTCTCCAGCTTCGCGCAGGAGACCAATTTTGGTGAACCCCAATGTTCCAGAAACAAACTCGACTGCTGCACGCGAAGTAATCGCGTCACTTGACGTCATGCTGAACGCCCAGTCACCAGCCGCGGCCAGTTTTGAGTTCGTACCTCCAAGGATTGTGGGAATTTCACTGCGATCAATCTGTGTCATGACAGCAAAGCCTTGCGTGCTAATTGGGTAACCGATAATCGCCGCAGGGCTCTCTGACACGAGGCGGTTAAAGGAGTTTAACGCGGAGGCATCATCACCACCAGTTTCAACCTGATTGATTGTGATTTGCCCCCCGAGAATTCCGCCCGCGGCGTTAATCTCTGCGACGGCCATTTCAATTCCGGCAGTCATGGGCTCACCCAGAACTGCCGAACCACCCGTAGTTGGCAGCCCCACACCAATCACGATGTTGCCAAGGACAACTTCCTCGACCTCAACGGTTTCTGTTGTAGCAGTTGCGGAGTCATCGTTGACTGCCGCTTCCTCGCTCGCGCAGGCCGCAAGGGGCGCCACGAGCAGAGTGGCACTGGCAAATACCAGTGCTGACCTAAATTTCTTCACTAGATGGTTCCTCTTTTCTATGTTTTTGCTACTTGGGGTTGTGCTCCTCCGAATGGCTAGGAGCCCAGGTACGCTTTGCGCACCTTCGGATTGTCAGCGAGAGACTCCGAAGTCCCTTCGACAACAACTCGACCTGTTTCGATCACGTAGCCGCGATCGGAAGATTTAAGAGCCAACTTCGCGTTTTGTTCCACCAGAAGAACACTCGTTCCGTGTTCTCTGGTGTAGCGACTGATGAGCTGCACCACTTCTCCGGCAAGAAGCGGAGAGAGCCCCAGGCTCGGTTCATCGAGGAGCATAAGCTTCGGTCGCGCAATGATTGCCCTACCAATGGCGACCATTTGCTGTTCACCACCCGAGAGCGTCCAGCCCAGGCTGTTCCGACGCTCGCCTAACCGAGGAAACACCGAGATCACCTCATCAACGGCCGCGCGGAACTTTGCTCCCCGAAGCCCGCTCGCTGTCGAGGCAACATCGAGGTTTTCGAGAACAGTCAGGCCCGCAAAAACGCGCCGACCCTCCGGCACCAGGCTTAGCCCTTCTCGTGCAAGCACATCAGGGGTTTTTCCTGCGATGCTTTTTCCTTGGAAAAAAATCATGCCAGAGACGGGTTTTATCAGACCCACAATTCCTTTAAGGGTGGTGGATTTCCCTGCTCCGTTGGCTCCAATGAGAGTGACTGTTTCAGCCATGCCGACATGAAGCGAAATACCGCGAACGGCTCGGGCGTTGCCGTAGCTCAAGACAAGGTCTTGGATTTCCAGTATGTGATTTGCCATGGTCTAATCCCCCTCCGAGCCAAGATAGGCACGCAGTACCTCAGGGTTCCTGCGGACTTCTTGAGGTGTGCCTTCCGCAATCACCTTGCCGTTGTCTAAAACGGTGACGCGATCTGCCACTGATGCAACAAAATCCATGTTGTGTTCCACAACCAACAGAGCCAGGCTGGCCTGCCCCAAGGACTGAACCAAAGTGGCAAGTTGTTCTGTTTCTGTGTCGTTCAGACCCGCCGCAGGCTCATCAAGGAGCAGTAATTTTGGCTTAATGGCCAGAGCTCGGGCAATTTCCACTAGTCGCCGGTGGCCATAAGGAAGAGTGGAGGCGAGCCTGCCGGCATGCGCTGCTACACCACATAATTCAAGCAGCGACAACGCTTCTGCCCACATTCTTTTTTCGTCTTGGCGGAAGCGGGGAAGGGCAAAAATCGAGCTCAGCAGACCCGCCTGCCGCGAATGATGCATGGCAACCATGACGTTTTCAATGACGGACATGTCGTCAAAAAGCCGGAGAGTTTGAAAAGTTCGACTGATACCTCGGCGGGCCGCCGCAACAGAGTTCTTTTCGGCAACAGGTTGCCCACTAACGTCGATGGTTCCTTCGTCCCATGTGTCAATTGCCGAAACACAGTTGATGAGGGTCGACTTCCCGCTTCCGTTTGGTCCAATCAGGGCACGGATTTGGCCAGCCTCCACGGTCAAATCAACCCCGTTGAGAGCAACAACTCCTCCGAAGCGCCTTACTAGGCCTGTAACTACTAGGGACTCCATATCACTCCCCCTCCCTGAGTGTTGCAACCTCCGGAGTGCTCTTGATGCGCACTAAAAATGACGAAATAGCCTTAGGCACGGTCTTGAAAAGGTTCCATAACCCGCCCGGCAGATAGGCGACGATAACCAGGAGGAGGATTCCATAAAACAGCAGGTAGTAACGCTCGACAGACCGCAAAACTTCCGGCAGGAAGACAATAACAATCGCTCCAATCACCGCTCCCCAGTGACTAGAAGACCCCCCTACCACGACCATTGACAGCATCGCCACCGAAAGGATCAAAGTGTAAGTTCCCGGACTGATGTAAGTGACGACACCCGCGTTCAACGAACCCGCAAGAGCTGCAAATCCGGCTCCAATGGTGAATGCAAGTACCTTTACGTGGCTGAGCGACACTCCCATAGCTGCTGCCGCGACGTCGCTGTCGCGGACTGCCTGCATCGCTCGCCCGAAGCTCGAGTTGCGAATCCGCTGCACAACAAATATGGCTCCGACAGCAAGGATTCCCACGAAGATTGCCCAGTCTCGGACAGAAACCAGCTCGAAACTCCCAAATAGTGGAGCGGCGATTCCTCGAACGCCGGTGGCGCCTTGGGTCAGAGATTTCCAATTGACGAGAATCATGGCGACCACCTGGCCAAACCCTAGGGTGGCCAGAGCCAAATAATGCCCTTTGAGTCGCAGTGTAGGGATCCCCAAACCAATGCCGACAAGAACTCCGGCAGCCACGCCAGCGAGGATGGCCGGCCCCATGTCCCATTCCAGTTTGGTAACGAGCAGACCCGTCGTGTAGCCACCAATCGCATAAAACGCAGCCTGCCCCAGAGAGACCTGGCCGCTCAAACCAAAAGTGACATACAGTCCAACCGCAGCGATAATCATCACTTCTGCATTCACCATAACCTGAAGCCAGTATTGGTTTTCCACCACAAAGGCAAGCCCAATAGCGAGAACCATCAACGCCGGCCATAAAAACCATTCGTAGCGCGGAGTTTTGGGGGTCCCTTCCACTAAGAAATGAACGCGCGGCGCCCCCGCTAATTTGGAAGATTTATTGGTCATAGTTTTTCGCCCACCTTGGTTCCAAATATTCCTTGCGGACGAACAATGAGGAAAACAATCATCAATGCAAAAGCAATGAGGTCTTTGCTTTCTGATCCAATGAAAGTTCCTGCGAGGTTCTCCACGACACCGAGCATCAAAGCTGCTATTGCCGCCCCCGTCAAGTTTCCAAAGCCTCCAATGATGCTGGCTGCAAATGCTTTGAGAGCAATCAAAAAGCCTAAATGAATCGTGACCGCAAACATGGGGGCAACAAGGATGCCCGCAGCTCCTGTCAAGCCGGTGCTGATTACAAAAGCAATGATGACAATCCGTCCTGTCCGGATTCCCATCAATTGAGCTGTGTCGGGATCGACGGATGTTGCTTCCATCTGTCGACCGAGTCTCGTGCGCGAAAGAACCAGGTTCAAGCCGATCACCAGGATGACGGAGATAAAGAAGATGAAAAGTGAGACCAGGCTTAGCCTGTTTCCTGCAATTTCAATGGGGACATTGGGAACTAGCGATGCGAGTGTGCGGGGATCCGGACCCCAGATGAGATGGGCTCCCTGCTCAATAATGATTCCCACAGCGACAGTAGAGATGATCATGGACGCGTGGGCTTTGTTGTGTAGAGGCAGATAGGTAACCCGCTCCATCAGTGCCCCAAGAATCGCCGCCACACCGATTCCCACCAACGCAGCACCAATGAGCGGCCAACCCATTCTTACGCTGAACGTCGACCCAACAAAGGCGGCAACCGCCACGAATTGTGCCTGGGCGAAGTTCAGCACACCACCAACCCGGTATGTCAGGAGAAAGGCGACGGCGAGGAGGGCATAAACGCCCCCAATGGCGAGTCCGCTGACAATTGATTGAGCAATCATGCGTCGATGCCCTCCAGAAATGGCCGGCTCATGGCACCATAAAGGTGAGGCTGGCGGGTTGCGAGGGGGTCAAGGTGATGCCCCTGAACTTTGCTGTGCGAATCTCGCAAATCTAGATCAACGAACAGGTCCTCCTCGAAGCCCGGACGCGTCCACGCTGCTGACGGGTAGCGCATCAACGCTATGGGCTGTCCGGGTGCGAAACGATCAGCAAAAACAATCTGGCTGCCCACCCCCGCAGGATTATCTGTTCTCGCCACGGACACCAAGTGCGTTCGGTTTTCCTCCGTTCTTTCTGTGGCTGCTTGGTGAGCGGCTTCCGACCGATTCCAATCCACCGGATGAAGAATGACCTCCGCGCCTCGGAGCGACAATATACGGGCGACTTCCGGGAGCCACACTTCATCCCCGATCATCAAGCCGAACCGCCCCAGGGGTGTCTGCGCCACTACAAGCTCATTTCCTCGGGTAGCCCACTCCGCCTCTGAGGAGCTCAGGTGGGCCTTTCGGTAGTGGCTGTGAATATTGCCTTGATCATCAACAAGGAAGACCGTCGAGTAATACCGGTCGCCCGCCCCTTCAACTAGGGACGCGACGACCCAAAGCGAATGTTCCTTAGCTGACTCCTGGACGATAGCCAGAGCTTGGGCACCAATCTTCGCGGCAGCACGCGGGTTGGCGCGGGGACTATTTCGTTCATGGACGAACAGTTCAGGAAAAATACCTATGTGGGCGCCCTGAGATGATGCATATTCGATCTGCATTTCAATGCGTTTTAGCGTCCACGCCTGCGAGTGATACCAGGATGTCTGAAGGACTCCCACGCGCAATACTTTGGGGTCCTGACCAGGACCGACCGGCCCGTACATCGATGCAGCTGGAAGCGAGTCGATCGGAAGCTGAAGGTCACCATAGAGTTCGGGTCTGCGAAAATCGTTGAGCTTGCCCACATCTCTCAAAATTTTTGGGTGAGATGTGGCCGGGGTGATGTCGGAAAAAACCATGCCTTCCTCTGTCTCCCCTGCACACGCCAAAATTTCCCCGTCAGGAGAAATAATTTGTGAACCGCCCATCCAGGGGTACCCATCACTTGGCCCACCAACAGTGTTCGCCGCAAGGTGCCAAATATGATTCTCTATCGCGCGAAGAGGCTCGTGAACGCGCATTTCGTCGGGACCTCGCGAGTTCAGCGAGTTCAGGAGAATTTGGGCACCATTGAGTGACAGGATCCTTGGAACCTCAGGCACAATCCCATCAGCGCACATGAGCTGACCAACCCTCCCAATTCGTGTGTCAATCACCTCGAGTGGCTTACTGCCCGGCGTGAAAAGGGTGTACTCGTAGTCCCAAAAGACAGTCTTGTGATGAACGTGAAGAATTCTGCCATCGTTGTCAATGAGGATCTGGGCAATATAGACGGTGGGGCTCTGCTCCCCTTTGAGGTCTACTCCTATAGCAAGCATGATGTTGAGATCGTCCGCTGCCTTTCGAAGCCCCGCAACAAAGTCGCCATCAAGATTTTCCGAGAGCTCGAAACATTCCTCTCGGCTCGCGTAGGAGCGGACTCGATTCGAGTTCTCTGGGGTGACGAGAAGCTGACATCCGGCTTCACTCGCGTCGCGCATGTAGCGAATCACCAACTCCAAGTTCTCTTCCACATTGGTGTGGGAGTAAAACTGCGCGACGGCAACACGGACAGAATGGTCTTGCGAAACAGACATCTTTGTCATATTTTAGGAATTCAATTCTCGAAAAACGGGATTTTGAGAAATAATAGGGAACGCTCTTCACCATGTCAAGCTCAGCATCAAAGTTGGACCCAGGACTTTGGAGCAACGCGCACGAAAAGAACCTTCCCTATGCAACAGGAAAGAGTTACCCCATGAGCACGCGACCAATTGTCACTTCTACAATAATCAAATCGCCCCTGGTGCCATCGAGCAGTAGAGCCTCTGACCCCGGCGTGAGAGACGTAGTGTCATCGGTGATTTCCGACATTCGTGAGCGAGGTGACGATGCCGTCGTTCTGTACTCTGAAAAATTCGATTCATGGTCCCCATCGTCATTCCGCCTCTCCGAGGCAGATATTGACCAAGCGATACAGCGGCTTCCTCGTCAGGTTTTGGAGGACATTACTTTTGTGCAAAGCCAGGTCCGGCGTATGGCCCAGGCGCAGAAAGAGTCCCTCCACGACTTCGAAATTGAGACTCTACCCGGAGTATTCCTCGGACAAAAAAATGTTCCCGTGACGTCCTCTGGAGCCTATGTTCCCGGAGGACGATTCCCCCTCCTCGCCTCAGCACACATGACGATTGTGACCGCAAAGGTTGCAGGTGTGGAACGGGTTGTCGCCATGACGCCGCCCATCAACGGTCAGGTTCCGAACGCAACCGTTGCGGCAATGCACCTTGCCGGTGCCGATGAAATCTATTTGCTTGGTGGCGTGCAAGCCATTGCAGCAATGGCAATTGGTACCCAGTCAATTGAGCCTGTCGATCTCATCGCAGGACCCGGGAACGCCTTCGTCGCCGAAGCAAAAAAGCAACTTTTTGGCGAGGTAGGAATTGATCTCTTTGCCGGACCCACAGAAGTCTTAATTGTTGCTGACCATCACGCGGACCCGCTCATTGTGGCAGTTGATTTACTCTCGCAGGCAGAACACGGTCCAGATTCCCCAGCCGTACTCATCACCACCTCCGACACTGTCGCACGCAGAACAATCGCTCACATTGACCGCCTTCTGCCCACAATGCCCACCAAGGACTACGCCCAGCCTGCATGGGAAAACCATGGTCAAGTTCACCTCGTTGACTCCCTGGATAACGCCTACATCCTGGCGGATTCGTTTGCCTCGGAACATGTCCAAGTCCTCACTGAGAACCCTCGCGAGGCACTGACCGCGATGCGCCACTATGGAGCACTCTTCCTCGGGGAGCAAACCTGTGTGTCCTACGGAGACAAATCGATTGGAACAAACCATGTGCTTCCGACAAAGGGTGCGGCACGGTACACAGGTGGGCTGTGGGTAGGCAAATACCTCCGCACCGTGACATATCAAGAGGTGCGCAACCGCGACACAAGTGCGGAGATTGGCAGACTGACAGGGCGAGCAGCGCGGGTAGAAAATTTTGAGGGACACGCGCGATCGGGAGATGTTCGGGCATGGAAATACGGAGGCGATGATTGTGACTGGATTCCTGGGGAAAACTAGGCCCATGGAACCCACACTCCGCCTTGACGGTCACACAGCTTTGGTCACGGGAGCAAGTCGCGGCCTCGGGGAAAGTATTGCAGACACACTTCACGAACTCGGCGCGAGGGTATACGGAACCTCGAGAACGCCTGAGGGCGCAGAAATAATCGCAAAACGCTATGGCACTATCGCGGTTGTTTTAGACGTGTCTGACCCTGTCTCAGTGCACACACACCTCGCAGCGCTCATCAGTGCCGACCCTGCGATTGATCTAGTGGTAAACAACGCAGGCATAAACCTGCCAATGCCTGCAGAAGGGGTCGACATGCCGTCGTGGGACGCCGTTTTTTCAACCAACGTTCGCGGAACATTTATGGTCTCCCAGTGGATGGGGCGACACTGGATTGCCAACGCCATTCCCGGGCGTATCCTGAATATCAGCTCCCAAGCGGGACGAGTAGCAATCGAAAATCGGGCGGCTTACTCTGCGAGCAAAGCGGCCGTTGATCAGCTCACCAGAAGCCTCGCCTTCGAATGGGCTCCCCACGGAATACGCGTCAATGCGGTCGCACCAACATTTATACGGACAGAACTGACCACTTCTACTTTAAATAACCCTGAGGTTGCACAAAGGTTGTTAGATCGAATTCCTATCGGAAGATTTGGCGATCCACAAGATATTTCCGCAGCTGTCGCTTTTCTTCTCGGGGATTTCTCCGGTCTCATTACCGGTCACACACTGGTGATTGATGGTGGCTACACCATTCACTAGGGCTTTGTCCCACCGAGTTGAGACGAAAGATGGTGGGCTGCCTCCATAAGGAGCTTGCCCATCCCGGGCGCTCTCTCACTCGTGAAACGGGCCTCGACACCGGTCATGCTCAATGCGAACGACGGCGCACCATCTCGTGCGAAGACAGTGGCAGCCATCCCCCAACTCCCCTCGACAATCAACCCAGGGTTGACAGAATATCCGCGTTCTCTTGTCTGCCGAAGCCGCACCCACACGGCTTCTTCCGCGTGGGTTGGGCCAAACCGTTGCGAGAGCGTCGCCCTCCGCAAGTAAGTCTGAATTTCCAAATCAGGGAGAAAAGCGAGCAACGCAATACCCGCAGACACCACCCCAAGGGGGAACCTCACCCCCTCGTGCAGCACAAATGATCGCAGCGGGAAGCTTCCGTCCACTCGCAACAGGCAAACAGTCTCGTCGCCCCGTCGCACCGAAAGGAAACAACTCTCACCCGTCGCGGCAGCAAGCTCTTTCAAAACGCGCCTCGCACTGTTGGTGATGTCAAAACGCTGGCTTGCCACGTGCCCAAGGACATACACCTCGGGTCCGAGAAACCATTTGCCGCTGCCTCGTTCGTGGTCAACAAGGCCCTCGACCTCGAGCGCAGACAGGATGCGATGGGAGGTTGAACGACTGAGTTGTGTTCTTTGAGCAACCTCGGTCGTGCCCAGACCACCGTTACCGCCGACACTCAACTCTCGAAGAACAGCGACAGCCCTATGCAGAACCTGCGCCCCAGGTGGAAAAGGTGGTGTGCCCATATTGTGAATACTTTATCCATTTTTTACCAGATGGCGGGAGATTGTGTGGTGAAATGCTGCAGTGCACCCCGCAAGAAACCAGGGAGCGTTAGCGTGAGTGGACCTTAACTGTCCGTGCCCAAGGAGCAAAAATGAAAACCAAAGTCATGGGAACCGCCAGAGAAGCCCTCACCCAACAAGTCCGGGACGGCATGACCATTGCCGTAGGTGGTTTCGGTCTGTCGGGAATTCCCACCAACCTCATTCTGGCTCTTCGTGATAGCGGTGCGACCAACTTGACCATCGTGTCCAACAACATGGGGGTGGATGGCAAGGGCTTAGGCCTTATTCTCGAAAACAAGCAGGTAAGCAAAGTTCTTGCGTCCTATGTAGGGGAAAACAAACTGTTTGCGCAGCAATACCTTGAGGGTTCCCTCGAAGTGGAATTTGTTCCCCAGGGGACACTTGCTGAAAGGCTTCGAGCAGGTGGAGCAGGAATACCCGCCTTCTACACTCCAACCGGTGTAGGAACCCCCGTCGCGGAGGGCAAAGAAGTTCGAGTCTTCGATGGCACCAAAGTCCTTCTGGAACGGGCAATCACGGCAGACATTGCACTTGTCCGTGCCCACCAAGCCGATTGCGAAGGCAACCTGATTTATCGACTCACAGCCCGAAACTTCAACCCCCTGGTCGCGGCCGCTGGCAGATTCACCATCGCCGAAACAGAACACTTGGTATCGGACTTTCTGCCCCCCGACTCCATCATGACCCCGGGGGTTTATGTCGATGCCGTGATTGCCGTTGAAGATCCGGTAAAGCACATTGAACAACGAACCACTAGAGAAAGAGGGTAGTGGCAAAATGTGGAGCAGGGATGACATGGCTGCAATCGCCGCCGGCGAACTAAAAGACGGACAGTATGTAAACCTGGGAATAGGCATTCCCACCCTTGTCGTCAACCACCTTCCCCCAGGAGTAGATGTCACCTTCCAATCGGAAAATGGAATTCTGGGAATGGGTGCATTCCCTTTTGAGGGCGAAGAAGACGCAGATTTGATTAACGCAGGCAAACAAACCGTCACGCTGTTACCCGGCGCCAGCATTTTTGACTCAGCCACCTCTTTTGGCATGATTCGAGGGGGTCACGTTCAGGTTGCAATTCTTGGGGCACTCGAGGTTTCCCAACATGGTGACCTGGCCAACTGGACAATTCCTGGAAAACTTGTGAAAGGCATGGGTGGGGCAATGGACCTCGTCGCCGGCACCCCCCGAGTCATCGCACTCACCGACCACGTTTCGAAAGATGGTTCACCAAAAATTGTTGCCCACTGCACCCTGCCCCTCACCGGTGTCGGCGTCGTCAAACGCATTATTTCTGACCGAGCTGTGTTCGATATTGACCAGGAGGGACTCGTCCTCACGCGGGTAGCCCCGGGAATAACCCTGGGGCTCCTAAGCTCCACAACGGGCGCGCCCTTTCGACTGTCACCCACGTTGAACATCACCGAGACGGCAGAAACCTCAGCATGAGCGTCATCGTTGCCTACCAGCGAACCCCCTATGGGCGTTTCCTGGGCGGCTTATCCAGCATGTCCGGCAGTGATCTTGGAGCTCACGCCTTGCACGCCGCCCTCACCATCGCTGGTGTGGAGGAGGCTGCGGTGGACTACGTGATTGCCGGGCAGGTCCTGCAAGCAGGTCAGGGACAAAACCCTGCCCGCCAAGCAGCGATTGCCGCCGGGTTGCCTCTCACCACACCCGCAACAACACTGAACGCCGTGTGTCTCTCGGGAATAGAAGCGGTTGTTGCTGGCCATCGCCTCATCGCCGCCGGTGAGGCATCCATCGTGGCTTGCCTGGGCCAGGAATCAATGTCGAGGGCACCGCACATTCTTTCCCAGTCACGACTGGGTAAAAAATATGGCGCCATCGAAATGCTCGACACCGTTGAAATTGACGGGCTGACAGATGCATTACTGGGATGCTCAATGGGATTAGCAACCGAAACCGGAAACTCTGAGCGACTCATCACAAGAGTTGATCAAGACGCATGGGCCGTGGCGTCCCATCAGAGGGCTTCCCGATCGCATGATTTTTTCGCCGGCGAAATCGCACCGGTTGCGGTCACTGTGGGCCGCAAAAAGGTCACCATTGAGAGCGACGAGGGTATCCGACACGACGTCGACAGTGGGAGCATGGCCGCGCTTCAGCCGGCTTTTTCCCCGGAAGGGACCATCACTGCGGGTAACGCTTCGCCCATCTCTGACGGAGCGGCAGCACTTGTTTTGATGAGCCAAGAAGAGGTCGCCAGGAGAGCGGTCACAGGGTTTGCACGCGTTCTCTCCCATGCGCTGGTATCAGGGCCGGACACCCAACTTCACTCCCAGCCCGCCAGCGCCATTCGGATGGCCCTGGCGAAAATGCGACGCTCGGTTGGAGAATTGGCACTCGTCGAAATCAACGAGGCCTTTGCGTCGGTCGCTCTCCAGTCCATGGCTGACCTCGGTGTCGAGAGCAATCTAGTGAACGTTCATGGAGGTGCTATCGCACTTGGGCACCCCATAGGCAGCTCCGGGACCCGAATCGTGGGCACACTCGCCCGAATGCTCAGAGAATATCAACCCGGCACCCTCGCTGGCGCTGGAATTTGTGGTGGAGGCGGACAAGGCTCAGCCGTGATTCTTGAAGCCCTCTGACTGGATTATGGGCGTATTCGGAATGTGTCGAGGGTGAGAGAGGCAACTGGCACCTCAGATTCATGTCCCAAAAGAGTGTGCTGTTTGCATCAACTGAGAACCTTAGCAAGCTGCAACTCTGATTTTCAATCGACTAATGGCGGGTCCATATCCCACCGGTTTTGCAGATCCCGATAACGAACACAATTTTTCTACGCTGCGCCATCTTGGTTGGCGTGAGAAGACCGGAGTTACCTCACATAGCCAGTACTCGGGGGGGGAAAATTCTTCCAGCCAAATTCCCAGGCGACACTCCAAAAACAATTGCGGAAAGATGATTTGGGCGATTTCCAATTCAGCTCACGAGCCGCCAGTCGGGCTGTCCCCGCCTCAGAACCTTTACGCTCCGGAGCTGCTCCGAACTTGGCGAACGATTTCCTCCAGCGTGCGAATGATGTCCACGGTTTCCGCGTGGGTGTGCACAGGGGAATCCCGCAGACCCTGCTCCACAAACTGGGAAAACCAGGTCG
>Ga0105054_10003453_pt1 | contig 24442 bp, 22 predicted proteins | sample BON02_FD_78091 | JGI IMG/M metagenome (GOLD analysis project Ga0105054, IMG submission 78091) | Freshwater microbial communities from Lake Bonney liftoff mats and glacier meltwater in Antarctica - BON-02 (megahit assembly) | ecosystem: Environmental > Aquatic > Freshwater > Ice > Glacier...
TCGTGGCTTTGGGCGTCGTGGCTTTGGGCGTCGATTCTGCGGGTTTGGCCGCTCTCGCGGAGCAGCCAGGAGTGGTTTTGGCGACGGAAGGAGCTGGCGACTTCGTCGCGAGTGGATCCTTGGCGGAGAGCTGGGACGCGCCGACGGACGGAGCGGCCGTGGGAGAACTCGCAACCCAGATCGCCGAATACCTTGTCGGTGGTTCGCCAGCCGCTTCCGGCGCGTATCCCTGGATGACCTTCCTTGTCATCGAAGACCAGTGGGGCGGGTTCTCCCAGTGCGGTGGGTCGCTGATTGCTCCACTGTGGGTCCTGACTGCCGCGCATTGCGTCGAAGACGCCGCGGCGATCGGCACGATCACCGGCCGCACCGCTGCACCGACATCACTCAGTGACCCGGCGTTCGTCTTCGCAGCGAGAACGGTTACCAATGCGGGATACGTGCCGGCGTTGTTCGGCGTCGGCGACGTCGCGCTCGTCGAGCTCAGGGAGGCCAATTCGGCACAGACAATCAACCTCGCGACCCCGAGTGACTCTCAGCTCTACACGGCAGGAACCATGGCAACGCTGGCTGGCTGGGGCGTGACGGCCGTAGGTGCTCCGACGTCGCCGGTGCTTCTCGCCGGCGAGATGCCGATCCGGAGTAGCGCCGACTGCACGATCGCGTATCCGACCTTCGACCCCACGTTCAACACGTGTGCGGGATACTCCGGTGCCGAGGCGACGCAACCCGTGGGGAGCTGTTCGGGCGACAGCGGCGGACCACTGTTCGTACGATCTGCCGGTACCCAGGAACTCATGCAAGTCGGCATCGTGTCGTACGGAGTAGGTCAGTGCACCTCGCTCACCTACCCGGGCGTGTACATGCGGGTCTCGGCCTTCTACGACGGCATCGCCGACTTTGTCGGAGGTCTACCTGCCATCGACGCCCAGTCTCCCTTGTGGAGCGTCCCTGCTGACATCACCGTCGAAGCGACCGGATCTGGCGGCGCTGTCGTCAACTACACCGCGACAGCCTCTGACAATGTCGGCGTCGCCAGTTCGTCGTGCGCCCCGCCGTCGGGCTTGAGCTTCTCGATCGGCACCACGACGGTCATCTGCACTGCGACTGACGCAGCAGGCAACATCGGCACCGCGACGTTCAAGGTGACGATCACCCCGATGCCGACGTTTGTGCCGTTGACGCCGGCTCGGGTGTTGGACACTCGTGCCAGCGCGCGGGTTGGTAGCGCTGCGGGGACCGGGACGCCGTTGACGTTGACGTTGTCGTTGTTCGGCAAAGCCGGGCTCCCGTCGAGCGGCATCGGCGCAGTCGCGTTGAACGTGACGGTGGCAGCTGGTGAGGACCCGACCATCGGCGGCGGCTTCGTCACCGTCTACCCCTGCGGCACCAGCCCAGACGCCTCCAACCTCAACTTCACCACCGGCCAAACGATCCCCAACTCGGTGATCGCGCCGCTCTCCGCCACCGGCACTGTTTGTTTCTACGTGTACGGCACTGCACATCTGCTTGCTGACGTCTCGGGCTATTTCCCGGCCGGGTCTGGGTTCACGTCATTGACCCCGGCACGCATCTTGAACACCCGCAACGGCGCAAAGGTCGGCAACGCTGCCGGGACCGCCGCTCCGTACGTGCTGAAGGTGACCGGCCAGGGCGGCGTCCCCGCATCCGGTGTCGGTGCAGTTGCACTCAACGTGACCGTCACCCAGACCGAGAACCCGACCGTTGGCGGCGGCTTCGTCACCGTCTACCCCTGCGGCACCCGCCCAGACGCCTCCAACCTCAACTTCACCACCGGCCAAACGATCCCCAACTCGGTGATCGCACCCGTCTCCGCATCTGGTGAGGTGTGTTTCTACGTGTACGGCACCACCCACCTCTTGGCTGACGTGTCCGGCTACTTCCCGACCTAAGACCCCTGCGTTAAGGGATGCGACGCAGCGTTCGATAGAGGATCCTCAATTGAGACCTCTCCCGCATGGTCGAGACCCCAATTGCCTGCGGCAGGCGAGACGGTAACCGGCGTCCCGCGGCTGACGGTCGATCGCGAGTGCGAGGACAACGAACCTGAGCCGACAACGACGCTGACCGTTGCCGAGAATCAAGAAGTCCTGACCGTCGAAGACAGCGCAGATCTTGCGGTGCTTCTGGCCGGACCTGGAGAGTGCGATGAATCGGTTGCCGAATTTGCTCGGAACTACATCGGCAGGGTGATCGAGTTCGATGGGAACGTCGCCTTCGTGGCCAACCACGACGACTACGACACGCGTTTCGATTACTCAATCAACGCTGGCGACTTCGACGGCGAAGTAGGCAACCCGGGACCTTCGTTCCAGTTCGAGGATGTCAACTTCGGGGACCTGAATCTCGTCGGCTCCAACATCCCAGACGCGGTGCCGATGGGTACCAACCTGCGAGTGGTCGCTGAGGTTCAAGAGTTCACCACCGGATGCCTCCTGCGTCTCGACCCGGTCGAGACCGAAGTGCGGTGAACGGACTTGAGTTCTTGTCGATGTGGTCGTGCCAGAGCCGTTCGGACTTTTGGCGAGGCAACATCAATGATCGACATTCGGACCCCAGACACGTCCGGTTGAGGAACCCCTATCGGACGCCGCCAGATCCAGCGCTGTTCATGCTCCGCACCGCCTCACACTGTCCGGTCGACGGTCCCCTACGAGGTCAAGAATGGTGGGCGGACCGGGCCGATCAGTCACGAGAACATCTCGCCCTCTGGGTCGTCGATCGGTCTGCCCCGAAGTAGATGGGCCGCAGGTTGTGGACACGGTCCTCACACGAGGGACCCCGCATACGTCTCGCCCCGAATTCGGATCTCGTGTCCACCGAACACCGCGCTGCGGTGTGTGAAGGTGGTGATGATGATGCACGACGAACTGCGAACGGCGACGTTCGACGAGTTCTTCCTCGCCGAGTTTCCACGTCTCGTGTCGATGCTCACAGCCTGGTGCGGCGACCGGTCGGTGGCTGAAGACCTCGCGCAGGACGCACTGCTCCAAGCCCACCGGAACTGGGCGACCGTCGCCAGCCTCGACCGGCCCGGCACCTGGGTGCGCCGGGTGGCGCTGTACCGATCGTCGAACGAAGGTCGGCGACGGCGACGGAAACGAGCCGCGATGTCACGCCTGCGAACCGACCCGCAGACCGAGGTGGTGATCCCCACCGCCGATGACCAGCTCTGGGCTCGGGTGCGGTCGCTACCAGCAGCTCAGCGCGACGCCGCGATCATGCGCTACGTCGACGATCTCCCCTTGGCCGACATCGCCGCCGCACTCGGCCGCAGCGACGGCACCGTCAAGACCCATCTCCAACGGGCACGGCGCACCCTCGCCGCCCATCTCTCGACCGATTCGGAGGCCCCCTGATGACCGACCACGACGCCAACGACGACGCCAACGACGACGCCAACGACGACGCCGACGAGCCTTCGCCGCAGCGTCGGTCGTGGTGGCCGGCACTCATCGGTGCCGGCCTCGCCGCTTCAGCTGTGGTCGGTGTGATCGCCGTCCAGACCGACAACTCAGACACCCTGACGCCCGTTCAGACCACCCCCGAGATCGGACCCACGGTCACCAGCACACCGGAACCCAGCACCGCCCTGGTCCCGAGCACCACTGGCCCCGGATCGACCGGCGCATCGCTGACCGTCGACAGAGGGTGCATGACGGTCACCACGGCATCCGGCAGCGCCACCGCATGCCCGCAGAACGACGCAGAGCTCGATCACCTGGAACGACGGACGTTCGTCGCCGACATCGACGGGCCAGTGCTGGTGACCTCCGGTTCGGCCGACCCGCTCATCAGCCTGAGCGCAACGGTCGACACCGGCGACTTCGCTTCGAGGTGCCAGTGGGACGACCTCGCGCCTCGGATCCCCGACGGCGGCATCGTCGAGGTGGTCGTGTGCAGCGGTACCGGCGTGATGGGCCTCACCACAGCGCCCGACGCAGCTGCGGACTTCACCGCCTCCTACTTCACGCTGCCGACCGGCCAGATGCCCGACGGCGCCGACCTCGGCCCCGGCACACCGATCGACGGGCTCTCGTGCAGATCGACCCGACGCAACCGTCCCTCCACGAGATCTCCGTCGACGAGTCCGGGCTGATCACGTCGGCGCAGGTACTCGACGCCATGGCGCCGAGCAGCGGCTGTTCGATCGACTCGGCAAACGACCTCGCACGGGCGATGCCCGCATCGAGCATCGTGATGGGGATCGGTTGCATCGACGACAAGGCGTCGCTCACCACTGGCTCGGTGCTCATGCAGGAGGGTCCGCCCGACGGTTCGATCTGGCTGGCGCTGCGAGACGAGGCCGGCATCTGGAGCATCACCGACAACGGCACCGGTATCGACAACGCCTTCTCGTTCCCGATCGCTCCGATGGCGGTGTGGGAGAACTGGCCAGGCTCGACTGTGGCCCGCTTCAGCTCGTACTGGTGGGAGCCGAACGTCGCCATCCCCACGCAGCCGACGGTGGAAACGTTGGTCGATGAACTCCTCGCGACGCTCGGCCCTCTCAACACCGACCCGGAGTGGCCGATGAACGAGCGCCTGGTCGAAATGCAACCAGCCGGGCTCCCGCTGATCATCGCCCAGGTCGACCTGGGCGGCGACGACTCCGTCTCCGGCGCGGTGTTCTACGTGTGGCTCGACGAGGTGATCGACGACAGTGGCCCGATCGGTTGGCGTGCCAGCCACGTGCTGGACGGCGACGTCTGCGGACGCGGTGACTCGACAGGGAGAGAGATCTGCATCTGACCGGTCGGACAACACAGGTCCGACCCGTGGTGTCCTCGCCCGTGACCGGAACCGGCGCCGGGTCAGCTGGCGACCAGCAGGTCAGCGAATCGCTCGGAGGATTCGGGGGCGAGCTGGAAGAACAGGTCGGGTTCGATCAGCTCCAGCTCCATCAGGAGGAGCCCTCCATCGACTTCCACGAGATCGACCCGGGCGTAGGCCGGCGAACCCTCGACGGCGTCGAGCACCGAGGCCACCGCTCGCTCGTGTTCGCCGGTCACCGGAATCCGATCCGCAGATCCGCCGAACTCGCTCTGCACGCGCCACTCACCGACTGCTGGCCGCTTCGCCACCGCGTGGGTGATCTCACCGCCGATCACGACCACCGACACCTCGCCGTCGATCTCGATCGACGGGAGGAAGGGCTGCAGCAACAGGTCCTCGACCTCGACGAGTCGGCGGACATGTTCATCGGCCACAGCAAATGCTGCCGGGTCGGCGACGTCGGCACGGACCGTCTCGCGGGCGGACGCTCCGATCGCCGGCTTCGCCACCACCCGGCCCCAACGTCTGGCAGCCATCACGTCGGCGAGCGATCTCGTCGAGCCCTGCACGAACATCTCCGTCGGCACCACGGCGACACCACGCTCGGCCAACTCCGCGAGATAACCCTTGTGCATGTTCCAGCGCAGGAGCGCCAGCGGATTCACGACCCTGGCCCCGGTTGCGTCGAGGACGTCGAGCCACTTCCGGAACTCGTGGGGGCGATCCGCGTAATCCCATGTCGACCGGATCACCACGGTGTCCGATGGCGAGCACGGCGCGCCCCACACCATCGGCCGCACGTCGACGCCACGCAGACGGAGCGCGTCGGCCAAGAGACGATCGCCCTCGGTCAGATCGATCGTGGACGCATCGACGGCGAACACCACCGCACGATCAGGCGCCGTCATCCACCCTCGGGAACGGCGGGGTCGGGAACGGCGGGGTCGGGAACGGCGGGGTCGGGCACGACGGCGAGATCGTCGACGAACTCGTAGCGGTCGAGCCCGGCGAGCTGGCGCGGATCGAGGCATATCTTCGCCGACCGCGAACCGGCGCCCACCACGATGCGGTCGCAGTCGAGCACCCGCAAGTCGAGCCACACCCCGAGTCCGTCTGGCAACCCGAAGATCGTGACACCACCGATCTCCTGCCCGGTGAGTTCGCGAGTCGCGTCGGCCGCCGCGAAGCTCACCTTGCGCACCCCGAGCTTGCGACGAATTGCGCCGTTCACGTCGAGGCGAGTGTGGGCCAGGGCCACGCACACGACGTTGTGACCTTCCGGCTTCTTCGACGCAACCAGTATCGCGTTCGCCGATTCTTCGAGCGCCACACCGTACGCCTCACAGAACGCAGCGGTGTCGGCGAGGTCGGGATCGCAGTCCATCACCTCGTAGCTCAACCCGAGCCGATCGAGGTCGGCGATCACATCTGGGTGGGCGCTCACGTCGCCTCTCCCTCGACCGATGCCGGTTCCAGCCCATCGACCGACTCGGCGTTCGGAACCTCCACCACCGCAAGAGCATCGGGGGCCAGTACCACTCGCACAGTGCGCACCGCCCGCCGACCCACCGTGTCGAGTCGCAACGCCACCCACAGCAGCGCCAACGCCACGATGCCATCGAACCACCAGTGATGCCCGGTGGCCGAGATCACCAGCATCGTGAGCACCAGATGCACCATCCCGATCCAGCGCCACCGGCTCGTGCTCGCAGTCAGCGCTCCGAACGCGACGACCGCCGCCCACGCCACGTGCAGCGACGGCATGGCCGCAAACTGCGACGACACCCCGGTGCCCGCCTCGCCATACACGTCGATGCCGTACATCACCGACATGTCGACGTAACCGAGCTCGGTGAGGAACCGCGGTGGCGCCACCTTGACGAAGCGGATGAACAGGCAGAACGCGGTGAGGATCGCGAGCGCGTTGCGCCAGTGCGGGTACACGTCTCGGTGGCGGGCATAGAGCCACACCAGGAAGATGATGATGCCGGGCACATGGGCGACGGCGTAGTAATGGGCCGAGAACCAGGCCAGCCAGTCGTGGTCGAGCACGAAGCGCTGCAGCGACAGTTCGCTCGGCAGCCGGAGGAACTCCTGGACCGCAACGATGTCGTAGGCACGGTCGATGGCACCGTCCGCCTGGGTGAGCGGCAGATTCTTCGCCATCCGCCACACCGAGTACAACGACGCCACGAACGCGAACTCGAGCGCCGCCGGGCCGACGATCTCGCCGAATCGTGTGGGCCGCGTTCGCCGCACTGCCAGCGCGACGAGACCGGCGATGATCGCAGCCATTGCCGCCTGACTCCACGTCGGCCACTTCACGGACGATCAGCCTGCCGCCGCCAGCCCCGATCTGCAAACTGAGCCCATGTGGGCCGAGCCTCAGCCCGGCGTGGCGAAGACCTGGGTCCAGTAGGGCCGGCCGTCCATACCGAAGGCGAGGCCCAATCCGAATTGGGTGTTCACCGACAAGATGTTGGCCCGGTGCTCGGGGCTCGCCATCCACGCGGCGACCACCGATGCCGCATCCGGAAACCCGTGGGCCACGTTCTCGCCGAGCCTGCTCCACGAGTAGCCGATCCGGTCGATGCGCACCGCCAGCGTCGAGCCGTCACCGCCCGTGTGGCTCATCTGACCACGGCTCGCCTGATCGTCGGAGTGACGCTGGGCGGCAAGGATGAGCCGGTCGTCGTAGGTGAATGGTGCGAGCCCTCGAGCCGACCGTTCGGCGTTGACCCGATCGAGCATCTCGAGCAAGATCGGCGATATCAGCGGCGCTGGCGCTGCCGGCGGGGCTGGTGGATTCACCCGCACGGCGCGAGCCAATGACACGGTCGTTACCGGCCCGCTGATCGCGATCGGAGCGGCGGCAACCCCTGACGGGCCGACGAGCGCCCCGACGAGGGTCACTGCAGCCAAGATCCGGTTTCTCCACATGTCGATCAGCTTCCTCGCCCGCTGTTCCACCTGCTGGTCAGAGTTTATGCCGGGAACCGCTGCTCCCACCGCCCCGCCCTCGCCGGAGCGGATCATCCCGATCAGCCCGGCCATCGACTTGCCCTCGTACACCGGGTCGGTGAGCATCCCTTCGGTTCGCACCGCGAGATGGATCGCGTCGACGGTCTGTTGGTCGGGAACTCCGAAGGCCGGCCGTTCGTAACCGGCGATCACCGTGATCTCGTCGTCGCGTAGCGGCCGCCGCAGCTCGATCACCTCGGCGGTGTTCGTCGCGATTCGAGTGACCTGGTCGAACGTCTTGTCGGGCGTCGCAGATGCATCGATGCCGATCACTCGCCGGTCGTTGCGATCTTCCAGGGCGAACCCGGCGATCATGCCGGCGTGACTCGAACAGGTCACCCTGCACACGATCACGGTGTCGAAGAACGTGCCGAGGTCGGCTTCCTGTGCAGCGAGTTCGACAGCCCGGTTGGCGAAGCGTTGCTGGGTCGAGCAGGACCGGAGCTCACCGTCGTCGATCTTCGCCAGTGCCGAGCCCGCTCTCGCCAATCCGACTGCAACGGGATCGGTCACCGAGGCGAACTGGCAGTTCCATCGAGCGCTCCATCAGGCGGCGCAGTGGCCCAGGGCCCCAGCGATCATCGAGCTCGTCGACGCAGCGGTCGGCCTGTTCCAGACCCGCCTCGACCACGCGACGCACACCGTGATCGACTTCCTCCGGCCAGCGGGTCAGCGGGCGTAGAGGTTGACGGTATCGGCAGCGTCGATCAGCCAGCCGGGGACTATGCCGACGACGATCGTGAACGCGACCGCCGCCACGACGACGACACCGGTGGAGAACGCGATGGCGACCGGAGCGGCATCTTCGACGGGATCGGCAGCCCACATCGCGACCATGATCCGCAGGTACAGGAACGCAGCGATCACGGCCGAGACCATGGCGATGATGGCAATGGCGTAGCTGTCGACTTCGACGGCGGCCTGGATGACACCGAACTTGGCGATGAACCCGCTGGTGAGCGGCACACCGGCCTGCGCGAGCAGGAACACGGTGAACGCCAACGCCAACATCGGGCGACGACGAGCGAGCCCCTTGAACGAGTCGAGACCGGTGTCGCCGCCGGAGTTGCGCGAGACGACGGTGACCACGGCGAACGACCCGATCACCAACACCGAGTAGAGCAGCAGGTACAGCACCACCGCCGGCATGCCCGGACCCGGATCCGCTTCGCCGGCACCGTGCGCGGCGGCTTCGACGCCGACGAGGATGAAACCGGCGTGGCTGATCGAGGAGTAGGCGAGCATCCGCTTCACGTTGGTCTGCACCACGGCGAGGACCGAGCCGACGACCAGACTGAGCAGTGCCAGCACCCAGATGATGGGGCGCCAGTCGTCGCGGTAGAACGGCAGACCGATCACCAACACCCGCAGCATCGCGGCGAACGCAGCGACCTTGCCGACCGATGCCATGAACGCCGTCACCGGCGTGGGCGCACCCTGGTAGACGTCGGGCGCCCACACATGGAACGGCACCGCCGCGACCTTGAAGCCGAGCCCCACGATCAGCAACGCGATGCCGGCGAGTGCCAACGATTCGTTACCGAACGGATCGACACCGCCCTGCAGCGCGGCGACCATCTCGCTGATGTTGGTGGTGCCGGTGGCGCCGTAGACGAGTGCGATGCCGTACAGGAAGAAGGCCGACGCGAAACCGCCGAGCACGAAGTACTTGATGCCCGACTCGGCGCTCTCGTTACTGCGACGGTTGCTGGAGGCGAGCACGTAGAGCGCGAGCGACAGCGTCTCGAGGCCGAGAAACAGCACGATCAGGTCGTTGGCCGACGCCATCACGATGCCGCCGATCGCCGCCACCATGTACAGGGCGTAGACCTCGGGCCCGTCGTTGGGTGTGCCGCGCAGGTAGTCGTCGCTCAGCATCGCCACGAGGATCACGCCGATACAGATCGTGATCGTGACGAACATCGACAGCGTGTCGTAGGCGATCACGCCAGCGACGAGTGTGCGGGTGCCGTTGTCGGTGATGTCGTCCCACTGCACCATCGCCAACACGCCAGCCGCGCCGGCGATGGTGGCCGTGGCGAACGCGTACAGCCCCTTCGGCCACTGCGGGGTGAGTGCGCCGGCGAGCATCAGCACGAGCGTGCCGACGAGCAGCGTGAGCATCGGCGAGAGCGCGAACCAGTTGATCTCGGGACCGACGAAGGGTTCGATTTGCTGCAACATCACCCGTCGACTTCCTCTTCGACATTCGTTTCACCGTTCGCGGGTTCGCCGAGACGAATCGTGGGTTCGGGTTCGACGAAGTCGGTGTTGTCCTCGACCCGGGTGATCAGCGCGTCGATGCTCGGCTCGATGCGGTCGAGCACCGGCTTCGGATACACACCCATGAACACGATGAGGCCGAGGAACGGCAGCAGCACGAGGCCTTCCTTCACCTTGAGCTCGGGGAAGTTCTTGTTGTCCTCGTCGGGCTCGCCGTGGAACACCCGCTGGTAGGCCCACAGCATGTAGAGCGCAGCGAGCACCACACCGACCGTGGCCACCACGGTCCACCACCGAGCGGTGAGGAACGAACCGGTGAGGATCAAGAATTCGCCGACGAACCCGTTGAGACCCGGCACACCGATCGACGAGAGCATCACGACCATGAAGCCGGCAGCGAAGATCGGGGCGACCTTCTGGATGCCGTTGAGCTCGGCGATCGAACGGGTGTGGCGGCGCTCGTAGATCATGCCGACGAACAGGAACAGCGCGCCGGTGGACACGCCATGGTTGATCATCTGGATCACGGAACCCGACAGCGACTGCGTGGTGAACGCGAACGTACCGAGCACGATGAAGCCCATGTGCGCGACCGACGAGTAGGCGACGAGTCGCTTCAGGTCGGTCTGCATGGTGGCCGCGACGGCGCCGTAGACGATGCCGATGACCGCGAGCGTGAGCCAGAGCGGCCGGCTCCAGAACGACGCCTCGGGGAACAGGTACAGCCCGAATCGCAGCAGGCCGTACGTGCCGAGTTTGAGCATCACACCGGCCAGCACCACCGAGCCGGCAGTGGGTGCCTGGGTGTGCGCATCGGGCAGCCAGGTGTGCACCGGCACCAGCGGCACCTTCACGGCGAATGCAATGGCGAACGCGAAGAACAGCCATCGCCCGGTGGAGGTGGCGAAGTCGGCACCCTCGGCGATCTCGACGAGGTCGAACGTGGTGTAGCCGAGATCTCGACTGGCGATGGCGACGGTGGCGATGAGCCCGACGAGCATGAACGCCGAACCGAGCATCGTGAACAGGAAGAACTTGGTTGCCGCATACACACGGTTCTCGTAACCCCAGCCGGCGATGAGGAAGTACATCGGCACGAGCACGATCTCGAAGAACACGAAGAACACGAACAGGTCGAGGCTGAGGAAGCTGCCCATCACACCGGCCTGCAACAGCAGCAGCCAGGCGAGGTACGGCTTTTCGTCGTGGTGCGGGTCGATGCCGACGATGGCGAGTGGGAACAGCACGCCGGTGAGCACCACGAGGAACAACGAGATGCCGTCGACGCCGAGATGCCACGAGATGCCCCACGGCTCGATCCACGTGTGCTTCGACACGAACTGGAAGCCGGCATTGCCGGTCTCGAACGACGCCATCAACCAGATCGACATCGCCAGCGTGCCCACGGTGGACATCAACGCGATGACCTTCGGGAGCTCGGGGCGCGACTTCGGCATGAGCGCCACCAGGAGCGCTCCGACGACCGGAACGAGGATCAGTGCGGTGAGGATCGGAAACGCGATCGGTCCCGATTCGGCGGCCAACATCACAGGATCCCTCGAATCACCACGAACCACCCGAGCAACAGCACCACGCCGATGCCGATGATCCCCGCGTACTGACGCACGTAGCCGGTCTGGCCCTTGCGCACTTCGGTCGCCGTCTCCCTGACCGCGACTGCAACACCGTTGACGGCACCGTCGACGACCTTGGCGTCGAAGTCGGTCACCGCCTGGAACCCGTCACGGCCCGGCTTGCCCATGAACCACGAGATGGCAGCGTCGTAGTACCAGCCGTTCGCGAACAGCGTGGGCTCCCACGGCTTGATCCGCTTCTTCATGTACACGAGGTAGGCGAGCGCGAGCCCGCTCAGCGCGGCGGCAACGGCGATCGCGACGAGGATGTACTTGTTGTCGTAGGCCCACGTTCCGGTGATGTCGGCCTCGCCGAACTCGATCACCGGTTCGAGCCAGTGCTCGAGTTCGTAGGAGATGCCGCTCGGGATACCGAACAGCTTCGGCAGGTTGAGCACGCCACCGACCGCGGCGAGCGCGGCCAACACCACCAGCGGAATCCACATCACTGGCGGCGACTCGTGCGGCTTGAACTCGCCGTGGGCGTCGTGGGTCTCGATCGGCTCCTCGCCGTCGGCGGGCTCGGGAGCCTCGGCTTCGTTGGCAGCGCTGGTCCACTTGGCCTCGCCGAAGAACACCATGATGACCTGGCGGGTCATGTAGAACGCAGTGATGATCGCGGTGATCACGCCGACGACGTAGAGCGCTGGGCTCTCGGCGAGCGCGAACAGCAAGATCTCGTCCTTCGACCAGAAGCCAGAGAACGGCGGCACGCCGGCGATGGCCAGCCAGCCGACGATGAACGTGCCGGCGGTTATCGGCATCACCGTGCGCAGCGCGCCCATCTTGCGCATGTCCTGTTCGTCGTGCATCCCGTGGATGACCGAACCGGCACCGAGGAACATCAACGCCTTGAACGCGGCGTGGGTGATCATGTGGAAGATGGCAGCCACGTAGCCGCCGACACCGACGGCGAGCATCATGAAGCCGATCTGCGACACCGTGGAGTACGCGAGCACCTTCTTGATGTCGCTCTGGGCGAGAGCGATGGTGGCCGCGAACAGCGCGGTGATGGCTCCGACCCAGGCAATCGTGGTGGGTACCCAGTCGTACGACGCGGCGATCACCGGATTGATGCGAGTCAGCAGGAACACGCCTCCGGTGACCATGGTGGCGGCGTGGATCAGCGCCGACACCGGCGTGGGGCCTTCCATGGCGTCGGGCAGCCACACGTACAGCGGCAACTGTGCGCTCTTTCCGACGGCACCGATCAACAGCAGCACCGCAATGGCGGAGGCGGTGGACGCGGCGAGCTCGCCGGTTTCGGCGCTCTCGTTGATGACGCTGTACGACAACGATCCAACGGCGGAGAACGCCAGGAACATCGCCAGCATGACGCCCCAGTCACCGACGCGGTTGGTGACGAACGCCTTCTTGCCGGCGGTGGCAGCGGACTCACGGGTGTGCCAGAACGAGATCAGCAGGTACGAACAGGTGCCGACGCCTTCCCAGCCGAGGAAGGTGACCAGCAGGTTCTCGCCGAGCACCAGCAACGTCATCGAGAACACGAAGAGGTTGAGGTACAGGAAGAACTTCGAGAACTTCGGATCGCCGTGCATGTAGCCGACGGCGAACAGGTGGATGAGCCCACCGATGCCGGTGACGAACAGGCACATCGCGATCGACAGCGGGTCGGCGAGGAACGCCATGTCGACCTGGAAGGTGCCGACCGGGATCCACGAGAACAACGTGACGACGGTGGAGCGTTCCTCGGTTGGCCTCGACAACAGGTCGAAGAAGACCAACACCGTGGACGCGAAGGCACCGAACACCATTGCGGTGGCGAGGTAGCCGGCCTTCGGGTCGCCGAGACGACGCCCGAACAGCAGGATCAGGATGAATCCGGCCAGTGGGAAGGCAGGGATCAACCACACGAGGTCAGCCACGAGATCAGCCCTTCAGTTCCGCGAGGTCGTCGGCGGTGGCGCCGGGGCGGCGGCGCAGAACGGAAACGAGGAGGCCGAGGCCGACCACGACCTCGGCGGCGGCCACCACCATCACGAAGAACACCGCGGTCTGGCCGTTGATGTCGCCGAGCTGTGTGGCGAGCGCCACGAAGGTGAGGTTGGCAGCGTTGAGCATCAGCTCGATGCACATGAACATGATCAGCGGGTTGCGTCGCACCAGCAGCCCGAACGCGCCAATAGCGAACAGGGCCGCTGCGAGCAACAAGTAGGACGACGTACCGATGGCGGCGATCACGAATCGCTGCTCTGATTCTTGGAAACGGAATCAGGGGATCCTGCGTCACGCGGCCACTTGCGGGTGAGCAGCACCGTGCCGGCAACGGCCACGATCAGCAGTACCGAGGTGAGCTGGAACGCGAACACGTGGTCGCCGTAGAGATTCGCCGCGAGCTGTTGGATGTTGGCGTCGTTGTTGCCGGTTGCTGTAGCGGTGTCGATGCCCGAGCCCGGGTTGATCACGAGTGCGTCCTGGGCCCGCACGATCGCAGCGCCCAGCAGGCCGACGAGGCCGACGGCCATCACCGCTGCCAGCGGACGTTGGATCGGGATCGGTTCGATCGACAGGTCGATCGACTCGTCGACGCCCAGCAACATGATGACGAACAGGAACAGCACCACGATGGCGCCGGCGTACACGATCACCTGCACGGCGGCGAGGAAGTGGGCCTCCATCGCGACGAACTGCACAGCGACGCCGAACAGCGTGAGCACCAGACCGAGGGCGCAGTGCACCGGGTTCTTCAGGGCGATCACGCCGATCGCGCCACCGAGGATCATCACCGCGGCGGAGAAGAAGACGACGTATTCGAGGAAGGTGGTATCGGTCACCGCTCGATTCTCCGAACCGTCTTGTCGCGCGCCGACTCGTCGCGGACATCCTGGGTCGGCTCGGGCTCGCGGACGCCGTAGCCCAGTTCGCCACTCCAGCCGACCTGGCCTTCGAAGGTGGCATCACCCGATGACGACGTGGCGCGCATCCAGCCGCTGGTCAGCAGGTCGTCGCCCTCGCGCCAGTCTTCCCAGGGCAGCTTCTTCGGCATGCCGTCGTCGTCGACGACCAGTTCGGCCTTGGTGTAGATGGCGTCCTGGCGATTGGTGAACGAGAACTCGAAAAGCTTCGACTCGGTGATTGCTTCGGTGGGGCAGGCTTCGACGCACAGGTCACAATGGATGCAACGAAGGTAGTTGATCTCGAAGATCCAACCGAAACGTTCGCCGGGCGAGGTGGGGTTCTCGGGGTCGTTGTCGGCACCGCGCACGTGGATGCAGTCGGCGGGACACACCCCGGCGCACAGCTCACAGCCGATGCACTTCTCCATGCCGTCCTCGTACCGGTTCAGCACATGGCGGCCGTGGAGCCGTTCGGACCGTGGCAACTTCTCGTCGTGCTGCACGTCGCGGGCGTCGTCGCCGCGCTTCTTCGCGCGACGACCACCCGAGTACTCGGTGGTGACGCGTTTGCCGCCGAACAGGCGGTGCTGGCGGATCGTGACGCCAAATCCTTCGAGGTACCCCATCAGACGTTCGCTCCCTTCCGGGTTCGGGTCGGGTCGTTCTCGGCGTCGTACGCATCGAACCGGTTGCGAGCGCTGACCTTCAGCGCCGCGGCGAACAGCCCCAGCGCCACCGTGGCGACACCGAACGAGATCAGCACGACACGGAAGCTGGTGACGAAGTCGCCGTCGGGCGAGAACTCACGCAACGCTGCCAGCAGCAGGAACCAGCCGAGCGAGATGGGGATCAGGATCTTCCAGCCGAGGTCCATCAGTTGGTCGTAGCGCAGCCGGGGCAGCGTGGCTCGCAGCCAGACGTACAGGTACAAGAAGCCCATCAGCTTCACGAAGAACCACAGCGTGCCCTCGATGGCGCCGGGGATGATCGGGATGTCGAACAGACCCTGCGGACCACCGAAGAAGAGCGTGACCATCACGGCGCTCATGGTGACCACGCCCATGAACTCCGCGAGGAAGAACAGTGCGAAGCGGATACCGGAGTATTCGGTGTTGAAGCCGCCGACGAGTTCCTGCTCGGCTTCGACGAGGTCGAACGGCGGCCGGTTCAGCTCGGCAGTGGCAGCGATGAGGAAGATCACGAACGGCACGATGCCGGTGGTGATCACGTTCCAGTCGAAGAAGCTGTCCTGGCGGGCGACGATGCCCGCAGTCGACAGCGTGCCCGACGACAGCAGCACGGCGGCGAGGCTCAGCCCGAGCGCAGCTTCGTAGGAGATCATCTGCGCCGACGCGCGCACGGCGCCGAGCAGTGGGTACTTCGAGCCACTCGACCAGCCGGCGAGCATGATGCCGTACACGGCGATGCCCGACAGGGCGAGCACGAGCAGGATGCCGATGGGCGGATCGGCGAGCTGCGCCCGCGTGGTGTGACCGAAGATCTCGACGGTGCCGTCGCGACCATCGGAGAAGTCGCCGCCGAGCGGGATCACCGACCAGATCAGGAACCCCGGCACGAACGACAGGAACGGAGCGAGGCGGAACACGAACCGGTCGGCGCGACTGGGGAGCAGGTCCTCCTTGAAGAACGCCTTGATGCCGTCGGCCAAGCTCTGCAGGATGCCCCACGGGCCGGCCTTGTTCGGGCCGATCCGGTTGTGCATACCGGACACGACCTTGCGTTCGTACCAGATCATCAGCATCGTCGAAACGAGGCCGAGCACGAAGATGATCGCCACCTTGGCGATGATGATGAACAGCGGGGTCCACAACAGACCGCCGTCGAGCAGTGGGTCGAGCGCCAGCATCAGATGCGCTCGATCCGCACGTCGGTGGTGACTGCTGCACCGTCGATGATGTCTTCGATCGTGCCGCCGCCCTGATTGAACGGCGACCACACCACACCACGCGGGACGCGGCTGTCGGCCGTGATCGGCAGCACGCTGGCAGCCTTGGCGCTGACGACCTTGACGTCGTCGCCTTCGGCGACACCGAGGCTGTCGAGATCGAGGGGATGCACGTGAACGGCCGAGCCGGGTGCCAGGTTCACGAGCGAGCGCGACATCTGGGTGCCCACTGCCCGGTCATACAACTTGCGACTCACCACCAGACGATAGTCATAGCTGTTGCGACCCGGTGAAGAGAAAGACACCAACGGCAACACCGACGGCTGATGTGCCGTGAGGACCCCGTTGGGCTCGTCGCGCAGGGCGTCAGCTGTCACCGGTGCGAACGCCGGCACGCTGGTCGAGATGATCGCAGTGACGTCGTCGACGGTCGACACGCCGCGCAGCGGATGATCGGCCGAGAAGCCGTGGTCGCCGATCATCACACCGAGTTCGACGGCGATCATCCAGTCGGGTCGGCTCGTACCGGTGGCGGTGACCTGTTGGGCGAGCATGGTGACACGGCCTTCGAGGTTGGTGGTGGTGCCGGCCTTCTCGCCGTAGGCGGAGGCCGCCAGGACGACATCGGCATGCTGTGTGGACTCGCTCGGGAACGTGTCGATCGCGAGCACGCGCCGCGCACCGGCGATCGCGCGGCGGGCCAGATCGGCGTCGGGGCAGTCGTTGAGCGGGTCGGCTCCGAGCAGCACCAGCAGTTCGAGCTTGCCGTCGGCGGCGGCGCGCAGCGTGGCGAGCCCGTCGTGGTCGGCGTCGGCCGGGGCCATGCCCACCGAGAGCGCACCGACCACGTTGCCTCGCCGCAGCGCCGGGAGCACCGTGGCTCCGGGGCACCCGTCGAGGATGGTCTGCAGTGCTGCGACCGTGGCGTCGGCCGACTCGGCGAGGTTGGCGCGACCAGCCACCACGACCACGTCGCCGCTGGCGATCTGAGTAGCGATGTCGGCATCGGCGAACGCCTTGGCGACGGCGGCCTGCTGCTCGCCCGGCTCGTAACGCAGCGACTTCCAGGCGTACGACGACATGCCCGTGTCGAACGTGGAGAACTCGATGATGCGGCTGCGCTTCTTCTCGGCCGCGTCGCGCAGACGCAGATACAACACCGGCAGTTCTTCTTTGAGGTCGGGCCCGAGCAGGATGATCGTGGCCGCGTTGGCAGCATCGTCGATCGTTGCCCGGTCGAGTCCGAGGATCTCGGCGGGAAGACCGTCGCCGAGCTGTGCGTCGCGGCGCGTGATCCCGATCGAGTCGGCGAGCTGCGCCCAGGCGAACGCATCCTCGTTCGAGCCGCGCGCACCGCCGAGCAGGCCGATGCTGCCGGGGCCACCGTCGGTGACCGCGTCGGTGACGAGCGATGCCGCCGCGCGCAGCGCTGCGTTCCAGGTGGTGGCCACGAGGCCGGCCTCGGTCTTCACCATCGGCGCGACGAGTCGAAGATCGGAGTTGACGGCTTCGAAGTTGAAGCGACCGCGGTCGCACAGCCAGCCCCAGTTCACGGGGTCGGAGTCGACGCCCTGATAGCGCAGCAGTTCGTCGCGACTCGACTGGACGACGGTGCGGCATCCAACCGAGCAGGTGGTGCACGTGGATTCGCGTTGGGTGAGATCCCACGGACGGGCCTTGAAGCGGTACGGCTTGGCGGTGAGCGCGCCGACCGGGCAGATCTGCACGGTGTTGCCCGAGAAGTACGACACGAACGGTTCGTCGGGGAACGTCATGACCTGGGTGTCGTTGCCGCGGTTGATGAAGCGGATCAGCTTGTCGCCCGCCACTTCGTCGGCGAAGCGAGTGCACCGGTCGCACAGGATGCAGCGCTCGCGGTCGAGGAAGACGAGTTCGCTGATCGGGATGGGCTTCTCGAAGTGGCGTTTCTCTTCGACGTAGCGCGACTCTCCCGGGCCGTGACTGAACGCCTGGTCCTGCAGCGGGCACTCGCCACCCTTGTCGCACACCGGACAGTCGAGCGGGTGGTTGGCGAGCAGCAACTCCAGCATGCCCTCCTGGGCGCGCTTCACCTGAGGCGTGTCGGTGCGCACCACCTGGCCGTCGGCGACCGGAGTCATACACGACACCACCATCATCGGGCCGCGTGGGCCCTCGACCTCGACCATGCACTGGCGGCACATGCCCACCGGTGACATGCGCGGGTGATAGCAGAAATGCGGGATGTACTCGTCGGCGAGCAGCGCCGCAGAGATCACCATGTCGCCCTTACGGGCGGGCAGGTCGCGTCCATTGATGCTGAGTGTCACGAGGCTCGGATCGGGCTCCGGCTGAGATTCGGCGTCGGCGAGTTCCTCGTGGGCCGCTTCGACGTCGCCAACCACCTGGTCGGTGATGATGTCCGCATCAGGTGTGGGTGTGTCGCTCATGCGATCGCCTCCGCAGGCTCGACGGCGACATTCGCCATCACCGGGATGTGACGCCGCTCGGCACGCTTGGTGACCAGCGCCGCGAAGTCCTCGGGAAACAGCGTGAGTGCGGAGTGGATCGGCACATAGGCCGACGGGCCGACGAAGCAGATCGTGGTCATCTTGTACGGGAACGGCACGGCGTCGAGGCCGAGGCGTTCGCTGGAGGCATGGGGCATGTCGCCCGGGCAGATCGACTCGCCCACCTGGCGGATCGTGTCGAGATCGGCGTCGGTGCCGTGGCCGTCGACGATGCGCTGCACCAACCGGTACAGCCACGTGCCGCCTTCGCGACACGGGACGCACTTGCCGCACGACTCGTGTGCGTAGAACCGCACGAGGGTGAGCGCAGCTGCGGGGATGTCGGTGGTGGAATCCATCACCATCACCGCGCCGGAGCCGAGCATCGAGCCGGCGGCACCGGCTTGCGGGCCCTCGAAGGGGATGTCGAGCTGGTCGGCGGTGAACCACGGAGCCGAGCCACCGCCGGGCACGAAGGTCTTGAGGTCGTTGCCGTCGCGGATGCCCTGCGCGAAGTCGTCGCCGTAGATCAGGTCGCGGAACGTGGTGGAACCGTTGACGATCTCGAACACACCGGGCCGCTTCACATGTCCCGACACGGCGATCATGCGGGTGCCGGGCGAGGTGGGCGTGCCGATCGCAGTGTAGGCGGCGGCACCTTCCCTGGCGATGAACGGCAGATTCGCCAGGGTCTCGACGTTGTTGACGATCGTCGGCTGGCCGTACAGACCGACCGCGGCGGGGAAGTACGGCGGCTTCAGCCGTGGCATGCCGCGTTCGCCTTCGAGCGATTCGATCAGTGCCGTCTCCTCGCCGACCACGTACGCGCCGGCGCCGTAGTGCAGCACGATGTCGATGCTGAAGTCCGTCCCGAGGATGTTGGTGCCGATGTAGCCAGCCGCGTATGCATCATTCAACGCCTGCGCCACGCGCTCCTGCGCGAGCGGCATCTCACCGCGGATGTACAAGAAGCACTGCGACAAGCCAGCGGCGTACGAGGCGATGAGGCAGCCCTCGATGAGCTGGTGCGGGTCGCACTCCATGAGGAGGCGGTCCTTGTAGGTGCCGGGCTCGGACTCGTCGCCGTTGACGACGAGATAGCGCGGCCACACACCTTGCGGGGTGAAGCCCCACTTGGTGCCGGCGGGGAAACCGGCGCCGCCGCGACCGAGCAGCGTGGAGTTCTTGACCTCGTCGGCCATTTCGGACGGCGTCTTGGCGAGCGCGGAGCGCAGGCCGTCGTAGCCGCCGGTGGCGAGGTAGCGCTCGATGGTGTGGCTGTCCTCGTACGGGAACCGCGACGTCACGACCGCTGGGCGATCACTCGGGTAGTACCCGGGAGCCCAGGGATACGGGCTGATCACGCGGTCGGTGGATTCGCCTGTCAGATTGCTCATGCGGGGCTCACCTTCATGCTGGGCTCACCCTCATGCTGGGCTCACTGGGATCCAGGCGGGGCCGTCGGTGACGTCGTCGGGGTGACGAGCGCCCACCGCACGGTCGGCGGGGATCTGTTGGCGGTTGCGACCGAGCGTGCCGTGCGCCGGCACCTGGTCGTCGAGCTTGCCGGAGCGCAGGTCGGCGACGAGTTCGTCGAACGCCTCGGGCGTGACCCGGTAGCGGTGGCGGTAGTTGACCTGCAGCGTGGGCGCCTCGGTGCAGGCAGCCTGGCACTCGGCGTGTTGCAGCGTGATGAGCCCGTCGCTGGTCGTGGAGCCGGCGCGGATGCCGAGGGTGTGCTCGGCGTGGTGCATCAGGGCGTCGCCGCCCAAGAGGGCGCACGACATCGTGCCGCAGACGTTGATCAGGTACTTGCCGGTCGGCTCGAAGCGGAACATCTCGTAGAACGAGGCGGAGCCGTACACCTCGGCGGGGGTGACGTCGAGCAGTTCGGCGACGTGGCGCATGGCATCGTCGGTGACGTAGCCGTTCTGCTGCTGGCTGAGATGCACCAGCGGGATCAGCGCCGACTTCTTCTTCGGGTAGCGGGCAACGATCTCCTTGGCCACCAACACGTTGTGATCAGACAAACGACTCACTGCAACCTCACCTGTCCACTCCTCCGAGCACCGGGTCGACGCTACTGATGATGGCGACCGCATCGGCAACCAATCCGCCGCGCATCATGTGCGGCAGGCACTGGATGTTCACGAAGCTGGGTTCACGCATGTGCATCCGGTACGGGCTGGCCGAACCGTCGCTGACGATGTAGCAGCCGATCTCGCCACGCGGGCCTTCGACGCTGACGTAGGCCTCGCCCTCGGGCACCTTGAAGCCTTCGGTGAAGATCTTGAAGTGGTGGATCAGCGCCTCCATCGACTCGTCGATGCGCGCCCGCGGCGGCGGGGTGACCTTCTTGTCCTGGATGCGGTAGTCGCCGGCGGGCATGTGGTCGAGGATCTGGCGAACGATCTTCATCGACTCGCGGATTTCGGCCAGACGGATCGCGTAGCGATCGAACGCGTCACCGTACGACCCGACGATCACGTCGAAGTCCATCTGGTCGTAGTGCATGTACGGCTCGTCACGGCGCAGGTCCCACTCGACACCGGTCGAACGCAGGATCGGTCCGGTGGCACCGAGCGCTTGGGCTTCCTGCGGCGTGATCACACCGACGCCCTGGAGCCGTTCGCGCCAGATCGGCTGACCGGTCATCAAGATGTCGTACTCGTCGAGTCGGGGAGGCAGCATGTCGAGGATCTCGAGCACACCGTCACGCCACCCGGCGGGCAGGTCGGCAGCGACGCCGCCGGGGCGGATGTAGTTGTGGTTCATCCGCAGGCCGGTGACCTCCTGGAAGAACCTCAGCACCTCTTCGCGTTCGCGCCACCCGTAGATCATCATCGACACGGCACCGAGGTCCATGCCGTTGGTGGCCATGAACAGCAGGTGGCTGGCCATGCGGCTCATCTCGGCCATCAGCATGCGGATCCACACGGCGCGCTCGGGGATGTCGCCGTCGATGCCGAGCAGCTTCTCGGTGGCCATCGCGAAGACGAGCTCGTTGGCGATCGGGCTCAGGTAATCCATCCGCGTGACGTTGGTGGCGCCTTGCGTGTAGGTGAGCTGTTCGCCGGTCTTCTCCATGCCGGTGTGCAGGTAGCCGATGATCGGCTTGCAGCGCAGCACGGTCTCGCCCTGGAGCTCCAGCATCAGCCGCAGCACGCCGTGGGTCGACGGGTGCTGGGGACCCATGTTGATGATCATCGTCTGATCCTCGTCGGGATCGTCGGGCAGATCGCCGAGCCGGGAGACCTCGGCTTCGGACATCCGCAGCACGGCGCCGACCTCGCGCAACAGTTCCTTCGCGGTGAGTTCGCTGCGTGGTCGGAGCTGCTGCTCGCCTTCGTCGGTGCCGGCGACCGAACGCTCGTAGAAGTCGGGCGTCTCGGTGTCGGACGTCTCGGTGTCGGGAATCTTGGTGTCGCTCATCAGGCGTTCGCTCCCTTGAACTGCACCGGAATGCGGCCGATCTCGTAGTCCTTGCGCAGCGGATGGCCCACCCAGTCCTCGGGCATCAGGATGCGGGTGAGGTCGGGATGGTCGCTGAACTCGACGCCGAACATGTCGAACACCTCGCGCTCCATTGCCTCGGTGCCGGGATGCACGTCGAACAGCGTGGGCAGCACGGCGTCGTCGGCGGGCACCTGGACACGCAGGCGCAGACGGCGTCGGTTGCGCATGTCGAGCAGGTTCACGACCACCTCGAAACGCTCGGCCGGCTCGGCGCCGTCGGGCAGGTGTCGGCCGGGGAGTTCGAGGTAGTCCACGCACGTGAGGTCGATGCACATGGCATAGCCCTCGTCGGCGAGGGTCTTCACCGTGGCCAGGTACTCGCCACGCGCCACGTGACGCATCTCGTCGGCAGCACCTTGGCGGCTTTCGGTGGGGCTGCTCACTTCCTTGCTCCGAGCAACACCGGCGTGGGCGACGCGCCTGGTTCGATGTATTCGACGTGCACGTTGGCTCCCGCTCCGGTCTCGTCACGGCGCTTGAGGATCTGATTGGTCTCGATCAGACCGTGCAGCGTTTCGATCGCGTGGATCAGCGTCTCGGGAGTGGGAGGGCAACCCGGCGCGTAGACGTCGACCGGCACGATCTGGTCGACGCCCTGCACGATTGCATAGTTGTTGAACATGCCGCCCGACGAAGCACACACGCCCATCGAGATGACCCACTTGGGCTCCATCATCTGGTCGTAGACCTGACGGAGTACCGGTGCCATCTTCTGGCTGACGCGTCCGGCCACGATCATGATGTCGGCCTGGCGTGGCGACGCACGGAACACCTCCATGCCGAAGCGCGAGATGTCGTAGTGAGCGCCGCCGGTGGCCATCATCTCGATCGCGCAGCACGCGAGACCGAACGATGCCGGCCACGACGAACGCGAGCGCGACCAATTGACCAGGTCCTCGAGTTTGCCGGTGATGACGTTGTGCGACAGCCCGCCGAGGCCGTCGTCGAGCACATCGTTGACGATGCCCATGGTGATGACTCCTTCTCCGTCTCGTTACGCGGCCACGCCGTCGCCCGAGGGCAGACGACCTTCGGTGCCGACTCGTCGGACCGTGGATGTAGCGGTGCGATCAGGTGACACCATCGCAGCATCCGTAGCGAGGCTGCGGTAGCGATGGATCGGACCCCAATCGAGACCACCGCGAGCGACCTCGTAGACGAACGTGGCGAAAAAGACGACCGAGAACGCAAAGACCGCCCAGAACCCATACGCGCCGAGCGTCGAATGCGACACGGCGTAGGGGTAGAGGAAGATGATCTCGATGTCGAACATGATGAAGAGCATCGCCACGATGTAGAAGCTCACCGGGAACCGTTGAGGTGGTTCCCTGCTCGGCACGATTCCGCATTCGTACGGCGCCTCTTTGGCGACGGACGGGCGACGGGGTGCGAGCAGACGTGACGCAGCGAAGCTGAGGATGCCGAAGATGACGGCCAGGATCAGGAGGATGACGACCGGAAGGTACTGACCCATGGTCAGACCCCGGCTCCGACCTTCTCCTGCTCGACGTCAGCGGTGGCGTCGTCAGGTGGCGGCTCGGCGGTGATGGCGGGCAGCGGTTGCGCAACGTTGTCCTCGAGGACTCGGTCACGACGATGCAACAGGTAACACAAGGCCAAGAAGATCAGACCGGCACCGATGGTCAGCACCGCCGGCGGCTGGCGACGAGCACCGAGGTCACGGACCATGTATACGTACTCGCGCTGGCGGTTCTCGTCGATCTCGGGCCGAGCAGGCGCACGACCCGGCTCGGTACGCACCGGCACGAACGCAGCGGCCTCGGCCACAACGAAGTGCGGGGTATGGAAGAAGGCGATGAAGTCGAGGGTGTCGTTGATCTTGGGATAGCGCTCGCCACCGATGTCGAACACCTCGACGATCTCGAATTGGCCGGCGGCAAACGCGCCTTCCTCGACGAGGTTTTCGGTGGCTGCAGCCTGCGCCTGGCCGAAGGCCGGCGAAGCGGTGTCGAGCACGATCCACCCCTGGTCACGGAA
>Ga0105054_10003455_pt1 | contig 24428 bp, 12 predicted proteins | sample BON02_FD_78091 | JGI IMG/M metagenome (GOLD analysis project Ga0105054, IMG submission 78091) | Freshwater microbial communities from Lake Bonney liftoff mats and glacier meltwater in Antarctica - BON-02 (megahit assembly) | ecosystem: Environmental > Aquatic > Freshwater > Ice > Glacier...
GACGCGTGCGTCGCGGCCAGGCCCTGCCGCTTGGCCTGGCGCGACCGGCGCTCGCGGTGGCGCTGCAGCCGCAGCTGCACCTCGCGCGCCATGGCGGCCTGCTCCTGCTCGGCGGCGTTTGACGCGGGCGGTGGCGGCAGCGGCGGCTGCGGCGCGGCGGCAGCAGCGGGCGCCTCGTCCGCGGCGGCCCCGAAGAACAGCAGGCGCGAGAGGAGAGGGTCTCTTTCGGCGGCGCTCCGCCCCTCCCGCGGCGCCGGAGGAGGCAAGAGGAGGCGCGGGCGCGCGCTGCCCCTGCCTCCTGTCTTTCGACCCGCCAACGCGCGCGCACGCACGCGAGTAAGCATGTTCTGTAATAGCAGGGTGAAATACGAGATCAAAAACATGCAGGGACCATGGCGCGCCAAGGAGAAAAGACATTCGGCGGGCCGGCAAGCGAGAGACGAGCGTGCAAAAGAGCGCAGCGCATTTTTTTGCCGATTTTTGGTTTTTCTGGCCGCCGCGAATTCAAGGCGGGCCGCCGTTGCCGCTGCGGCGGAGGGGCGGCAGGCCGAGCTCGCACTCCTCTGCCGCCGTGGCCCCGCCGTCTGCGGAGGGCGGCGGCGCGGGCGCCGTGGAGCCGAGCACGTAGGCGAGCGGGCCGTCAATCAGAAAGGGCGCGGGCTCGGGGCGGTGGGTCGCGGCGGCGGCGGCGGCGGCCAAACGCGCGCCGCCGCCGCACGGCGCGCGCGCGCCGCCGCGGCCGCTGTCAGGCGTGCTGCTGCCGCTGCTGCTGCCGCCGCCGCCGCCGCGCGCGTCGGGGCCGCCGCCGGCGCCCGCGGCGCCAGGCGCGCCCACCTCCGGATGCTCGGCGAGGGCGGACGGGGCCGCTGCAGTCGCCGCCGCTGCCGCCGCCGCCGCCTCGTCGCGCGGCAGGGCCCCGCCGCCCGCCCCCGCGCCGCCGCCGCCGCCGCCGCCGTCCTTTCGCGCCGCCGCGTCCTCGGCGGACCCGCCGCCGTGCCGCCGGCGCCCCCGCCGCGCCCACTTGCTGCCGCCGCCGGCCGGCGCCCCGACGGGGAAACAGCACGCCGTCGGCAGGCCCGCCGCCGCCCACCGTGCCCGCGCGGCGTCGCCCGCCCGCCGCCAAACGCGCACCGGCAGCAGGAACGAGAGGCAGGCGACCACGTACGCCGCGATCGCGACGAACCAGCCCGCGCGCGCGGCCTCGGGCCAGGCGACGTCGCCGCCGCCAATGCCGTGGCCGCCGCCGTCGGCCGGGGGGGGCGGAGCCGCCGCCGCCGCCGCCGCCGCGCCGTCGCCGTTTGCCGCCGCCGCCGCCGCCGCTGCTTGCGCTGCCGCCGCCGCTTGCGCCGCCTCTTGCGCCGCCTGCGCCACCGCGGCGGGCGTGGGCGGGATGGTTGCGAGGTTGTAGACGTTCATGCCGAGGATGGCCAGGGCCGTGCCCCAGCACAGCCACAGGAGCCAGCTCCCGGGCCGGGCGCCGCGGGCCTCGAGCTCGCGGAGGCGCTGCTCGGGGCACACGGGCGGGGCGGCGGGGCCGCCGCGGCGCCAGCACTGCACGCGGCGGCGGCGGAGCTGCGGGGGGCGCGATGAGGGGACCGCCGTGGTCGTCGCCGTTGCTGCTGCTGCGGATCCGTCCGCGCACTCGGAGGAGTTAGCGCCGCCCCCATGCGGGGCGGCAAGAGCGCCGCCGCCACCGTCTCCAGACGAAGCCGCGCAGGAGGACGCCGCCGCGGCGCCGGCGCAATTGCCGCCGCCCTTTCCTCCGCCGCCGTGGCCGCCGCCGCCGCCGCCGCCGGACGCCATGGCCTCGTCGCTCGCGCACAGCGCCACCAGCGGCAGCACCGCGAACGGGATCATCAGCGCCGTGGCCACGTTGAGCCAGTTGGTGATGACCGCGAACCCATCCTCGTCCGTGCCGCCGGCCCAGGCCGCCACCGCCAGCGCGGGGAGCAGCGTCACCAGCCGCGGGACGTAGCGGTGCCACGCGCGCTCGCCCTTGAGACCAAACATAACGGCGAGGATGTGCTGCCCCGCAAAGCTGGTGGTCAGGGTGCTCGCCTGCGCGCTCGCCAGCAGGCCCACGAACCAGACGGTGGCGTACGCGGCGCCCTCGCGCGCCGAGCCCGTCTGCTGGCGCTTGAGGGCGGCCAAGGCGTCGCCCGCGCCGGCGAGGCCGAGCCCTCCAACGCCGCGCGCCGCCTCGAAGCCGCGCGCGAACACGCACACGGCCGCCACGTTGACCGCGAACGTGAGCGACAGGGCGAGCGCGGCCTCGACGCTCACGATGCGCGCGGCGCGGCGGGCGCCCGTGGCCTCGACCGCCGCGCGGTGACCCGCCATCAGCTGGCTGTAGAGATAGACGTTGTGAGGCATCACCAGCGCGCCGAGCGCTCCGACCGCCAAGGGAACCGTCTCACTCGTGACCGTCGGCACCGCCAAGCCGCGGAAGATGGCGGCCCAGTCCGGGCCCGCGGTGAAAAATAGGGCGAAGATCGCGACGGCCAGCGCGCCGACGAGCGCGCCCATCAGCGCCTCGAGCGGGCGGCGGCCATACTGCTGGAGCTGCAGCAGCAGGAAGGCGGCGACGCAGGTCACAAGGACGCCCACAAACATGGGCACGCGCCCGCCGGACAGGCCGCGCACGGCGACGGCCCCGCCGATGGACTCGAGCATGTCGGTCGCCAGGACGGCGAGCTCGACCGCCACGAGCAAAAAGACGGCGACGGGCCGGGGGTAGTGGGCGCGGACGCTGGCGGCCAGGTCGACGCCCGTCTGAAGGCCAAGGCGCGCGGAGAGGGACTGCACCGCCCACGCAGCGGCCGTGCCGTAGAGGGTGACCCAGAGGAGGCTGTAGCCAGAGAAGACGCCCATGTTGACGTCGGCGGCCAGGTTGCCGGGGTCGAGGAAGGCGACTGCGGGGGCGCGAGAGAGGGGTGTTTTTTTCGATAGGAGGGGGTTGGGGAGGGGCGCGATGGTTTTTGTGAGCGACGGTGGCGGGGCGACGAGAGAGAGAAATAGCGAGCGCGCTCGAGTGCGAGAGGGCCCGCGCGCGTCGTTCGCGTCTGTCCGCACACGCGCGCCCGCGGTCTTTGCCTTACCTGCCATCAGCAGCCCGGGCCCGAAGAAGCGGCAAAACGTGGCGACGGCGCGCCCCGCCGCAGAGGCGGCCGCCCTGGCTCGCGACGGCGGCGGCGCGGACGGCGGCGACGCCGACGGCGCGCCGCGGGCCGCCGCCGCCATCTTGGGCGCCGGCAGCGCTGCTGCGGCCGGGGTCATTGAGAGAAAGGGGGGCTGTTTGCTCACGGTCAGCGGCGCGGCGCCAGCATCCGTCGGCCCGGATGATTTCGGAAGGAGGGGCTTGTCGCGGCCTGTCCGGAGTCCGCGGGGCGAGAGAGAGAGGAAGGACCCTGCGGGTGGGAAGAACGAGCAAAAAATGTGTTTTGTCGTTGTGGTTGTTGTCGTCGTTGAGCGTCGCCGATGCGCGTGTGCGTCTAACGGTCTACGGTGTTTGGTGTGCGGTTGATCCTGGGTTGCGTGGATTCTCGCGCAGAGGTTGCTTTAGAAAAAAAGCGCGCGCGCGCGCCGACGGCGACGAGGCGGGCTCGTTTTTGGGCCCGGCGCACGGTCGCTAACGGGCGGCACACACGCCTTGGGCGATCTCGTCCTTTTCTGAACGCCTTTTGCTTCATAGGTCGCCGTTTCGCACACGATTGGGACGGATCCCGTCTCCACGTGAAGCGACAACACCGCACGCCGGCAAGAGAGCCGGCGGCACAGATCTCCCTGCGCGGCGCGCGCGCGACCCGCAGCCGACGCCCTCGGCGCGAAGGGCGGGGACGTCGGCCCCACAGCGGGCGGCTGGTGAGTCGTCGTTTTGCTCTTTTTTTTTCCATGCGCTTCTTTTCGCTTTTATGGTGGTGATCTGTGCGAATGCGATTTTCTGCGACTCTCGAGGAACCTGGCCAACCGGGCGACGACAAACGCATGAGCGAAAAGGTGCCCTCGGCGTTTGTCCCTCCATCCCGGGTAACGGCGCTCTCAAGACGCCTCCCCCTCCCCCTCCCCCTCCCCCGCGCCCTCCCCCGCGCCCGCGCCCTCCTCCTCCCCGTCGGTCGCCCCCGCCGCCAACGCCGCTTCTCCCGCCGCGGCGGCCTCCTCCTCGCGCAGCAGCGCCGGGTAGAACTCGCGCGCCAGCGCGCGCACCACATCCCCGACCGGCAGGTGCTCCGGCGGCAGCGGCACGCCCCCGCCGGCCCCATCCCCGCCCGGCGCCGGCGCCGGCGCCGGCGCCGCCGCCGCCGCCGCCGCCGCCGCCGCCGCCGCTGCCGCCGCCCTGCCTGCCGCCCCAGCCGCGGCGTCGCCCAGCAGCGCCCGCTTCATCAGCCGCCACCGCCGCAGCGAGGCGGCCGCCGTGCGGCCCGGCACCGCCTCGCCCCAGCTCACCTCGCCCTCGCGCAGAGGGGGCGGCGGCGGGGCGGCAGCAGCAGCAGCGGCGGCGGCCGGAGCGCCATCATCGCCCCCGCCGCCGCCGCCCCCGGCGCGCCCCCGCCGGCCCAAGGCCGCGCCGCGCTCGCGCTCGCGCGCCCGCGCCGCGCCGGCCAAAAAGCGCAGCAGCCGGCGGTCGTCCCCGCCGCCCGCGCCCCAGTCGCCGCGCTCGGCCATCGTCGGCGCCAGCCTGCCGTACCACGTGCGCCGGCACTGCGCGGCCGAGCGCCCGGGCATGCCCTCAGCGACCAGGTCCCACCCGACGTCGTCGACGACGTCGCGGGCGCTGGGGCGGGGACGCGCGCCGGCGGCGACGCCGAAGTAGCTATAGGCGCGGTCGCGGGGGCCGTTGGGGGCGGCGGCAGCGGCGGCGGAAGGGGGCGTCCCGGCGGCGGCGGCGGGCGTTCCGGCGGCGGCGGCGGCCGCGCGCCCGGTGCGCTCGGCGTCGCCGCGCTCGACGTCGCGCCGGGCGTAGCCGTAGTCCTCGACCAGGCGGCGGAGGCGGCCGAGCTCGGCGTCGGAGAAGGGGCCCGGCTGGCAGCGCACGCCGGCCAGGGCCTGCGTCGCCGCTGAGGGCTGGGGGTGGGGCAACGACGACGCGCCGCCGGCCCCGCCGCCGCCGCCCCCGCCCGCCGCCGCCGCCGCCGCCGCCGCCGCCGCCGCCGCCGTTGCCGCCGCCGCCGCGCCGCCCGCGCCCAGCGCCGCCGGCACGCCCACCTCGCGCCAGTGGTCGCGCACGGACTCAGGCGTGCGGCCGAGCGCCTTGGCGATGGCCGTCCACGTGCCCGCTCCCCTCTCGGACACCATGCGGACGACCGCCGCCGCCTCCTCCTCCGAGAAGCGCCCGCGCTTGAGGCCCGCCTCTGCCGAGAACAGCCGCTGCAGCCGCGCCCACACGGCCTTGACGTGGCGGTGCGGCAGGGCGGCGGAGACGGCGTGCGCCAGGCCGACGCCGCCCTGCGTGCGCGGGGCCGCGGGTGCGCCGGCGGCGCCGGCGGCGCCGACCGTCGTCGCGCCCGTCGTCGTCCCCGCGCCGCCACCCGCGCCGCCCGCGCCGCCGCCGCCGCTGCCCGCGTCCACCCCGCGCGCCCCCTTGCCCCGCCCGAGCGTGAACACCCACCCGTAGCCGCCGGACGTGTCGGCGCCCGTCGCGCCGGCGAAGGCCGCCACCGCCGCGCGGATCGTCGCGTCCTCGCGGGGGGTGAAGCGGCCGTGCACGACGTCGCGCCGCTGGTAGTCGCCCTTCCACGTCTTGCTGGCGGCTGCGGCGGCGGCGGCCGTCCCGCCGCCGTTGCCGTCGCCGCCGCCCGGGAAAGAGGCGGCGCCGGCGGCGACGGCGTCGCGGACGGCGCGCGCGACGGCGGCGGCCTCGGCCGGGCCGAGCAGGGCGGCGGCGCTGGCGGCGGCGGCGGTGGCGCTGCCCGGGCCGTTGTGCGCCTGCTGATGCGACTGTGACGGCGGTTGCCGGGGGCGCGCCTGCGGGTCTGCGCGGTTCCCGGCCGTTTCGTCGTCCTCCTCCTCCGCGTCGTCGTCGGCGGCGGCGGCGTGTTGTCCGGCGGTAGCGGCGGCGGCGGGCGCGTCTGCGTCGCGCTGGTCGACCCCGTACACGCGCAGCACGCGCTCGTCCTCGCGGCGCACAAACTCGGCCAGCGCGGCCTCTCGGGCACGCTTGCGGCGCTCGCGGTCGCGCTCGCGGCGGGCGTCGGCGGCCCCGCGGCCGGCGGTGGCGCCGCGCTCGAGCTCTCCGGCGAAGCCGCCGCCGCCGCCGCCGTCCTCGGCCCGCTGCTGCTGCTGCTGCTGCTGCTGCTGCTGCTGCTGCTGCTGCTGCTGCTGCTGCTGCTGCTGCTGCTGCTGCTGCTGCTGCTGCTGCTGCTGCTCCTCCGCGTCGCCGTCGGCGCCCGTGCTTTGGCCGTCGGCGGCGGCGCCGCCGCCGCCTGCGCGACCACCGTCGCTGGTGGCGGGCGAGGAGGTTTGCGGGGCGGGTGGCGGCAAGGGGGCGGCGGCGGGGGCGGCGACGGCGGCGGCGGCGGGGGCGGCGGCGGACGGCGCCTTGCCCCTCTGCTTCTTCTTGTTCCGTTTCTCGGCCGCCTCGCTCGCGCGCTGCTGCTGCTGCTGGTGCTGCTGCGGGTCCTCGTCCAGGAGGCTGTCGAACTCGTTGGCGCTGTCATCGTGTTTGTTTGCGGTGAAGGGGGGGGCGGGCAAGGGGCGGTGAGTTGGCGGGAGGGGTGGGGAGAGCACGCGCGCGCGGCGGCAAAAAGAGCACGCAACCAAGCCCAGCAAACAAAGACGCGGTGCCATCAGTCGATTGTGGTATGATTATCTCCAGATACGCGCGGGAGCGGGCTTCAGAGTCATGGAAGTTATTGAAAAGTCGAAAATCGGTAGACATCAAGTGGCGGGCGGGCGGCGGATAACGCGCGAGAGAAAAAAACGCGACGCGCGGAAAAAAACTCACCGGCTGCCTCGCCCGCGCTCCTGCTGCTGCTCCCGCTCCTGCTGCTGCTCCCGCTCCTGCTGCGGCTCTTCCTGCGGCTCCCGCCGCTGCCCCTGCTGCTGCTCCCGCCGCTGCCGCCGCCGCGCCTCCTTGTCCGCCCTGCGCCGCCGCCGCTCCTCCTTCTCGGCCCTGCGCCGCCGCTTGTCCGCCTTGCGCGAGGCGGCGGCGGCGGCAGCGGCGCGCGCGTCCTCGGCCTCTTGCCGCTCGCGCTGCCGCTGCGCGATTGCCGCGACTGCCGCGGTGACCGCCGCCGCGGCCGCCGCCCTGCTGACCGCCGCCGCCGCCGCCTCGTCCTCGCGCCGCCGCTTGCGCCGCTCCTCGTCGCGGACCTTGTCGTCGTCGTCGTCCGCCTTGTGCTTGCGCCGCTTCTGCTTCTTCTGTCCGTTGGGCTTCTGTTCCTGCGACGTGTCGCGCGGCGCGGCGGCAGCCGCGGGCGGGGCCAGCGGCGGCGCGGCGGCGGCGGCGCGCACGCCCAGGCACCGGCCCGTCTTGGCGTCGCGCTCGACGGCCGGCCGCAGCAGGCGCGCGACGTCCGCCTCGGAGGCGGACGGGGCGTGCTTGCGCACGCGCTCGAGGACCTTGGCCAGGAGCTGGTGTTTTTTTTTTATCGAGGGGGGAAGAGGAAAGCGGGTGAGAGCAACGGACGGCGGCGCGCGCGGCGGCGGCATCGGCGCGCGACGGCGCGCGACGGCGAGCCGCGGCAAAGCAGACGGGCGTTACGTGCAGCTCGCTAGAAGGGCAATCGCGGCTGGGACACGAACAACCTTCTCACCTTGATCTCGCGCATCCCTCCCTCGCCGGCCTTGCGGAGGGCGCGCGCGGCGGCCGCCTCGACTGCGCGCTGCGACACTCGCCCGTTGCTGGTGTCGTCGCCCGCCGCCATCGTTCGGGGTTGGCGGGCTCTACTGGGGGAATGTTTGAGTGGGCATGGTCTCAGCGCTTCATGATGTGGATTAATTGTTTGTGTGTGGCAGTCGCGACACGGTGAGGAAGAACCGGAGAGAGAGAGAGGGCAAAAGAAAGAAAAATTCCAGAAGCCTTTTTGAAAATGGCGTGCAACTCACGAGCAATCCGATGCCCAGAACGCAACGAGCTCTGTTCCTGACAGCCTCATCTCGGGTTACGCGCGGCCGCGCGCCTCCGTCTGTTCGGAGAGGGCGCGCGCGAGAAAACACACGATCACTTCTCGCGACACCACACCCGCACCCTCCTGGATGCTGGCCGGCCTCGCGCCGCCAATGACCCGCGTCGCGGCCGCCGCTGCGCGCGCGGTCGCCGGCCAGCTCCTGAGACCGCCTCACCACCCCGTGCGCCACCGGGGCCGGCCTAGTACTCACTCGAGCGCCGCCGCCGGAGGCGCCCCCGCCGACGCCGTCCCCGCAGCCGCCGACGCCTCTTCGCCGGCCCCGTCGCCCCCCCGCCTGAAACTGCTGCCCGTGGTCCACCACCCGCTCTTCAGCGCGCCCGTTCTGCCCGCCGGACACCGCTTCCCCATGCGCATCTTCCAGCGCATCCACGACCGCCTCCTCGCGCAGCGCCTCGTCCTCCCCGAGCAGGTCCGCGAACCCTCCGGAAACGGCGCCGAGCCGACCGACGCCGAGCTGGCGGCCGTGCACTGTCCCGACTATTTGGCGGCTTTGAGCGCCGGCACGCTCGACGCCGCGCGCGCGCGCCGCGTCGGCTTCGGCGACCTCTTGAATTCGTCCCCCTTGCTCATGCGGCGGACGCGCGCCGAGGCCGCCGGCACCCTCCTGTGCGCGCGGCTGGCCCTGGAGCACGGCCTCGCCGTCGCCACGGCCGGAGGGACGCACCACGCGCGCGGCGACGGCGGCTCGGGGTTTTGCGTGATCAACGACATGGCCTACGCCGCCTGCGCGCTGATCGCCTCGGGCGAAGTCGGGCGGGTGGCGATCGTCGACCTGGACGTGCACCAGGGGGACGGGTGCGCGTCGATCCTGTCGGCGGGCGGCGGCGGCGGCGGCGGCGAGGAGGAGGCGGGCGCGGCGGCGTCGGCGGGATCGGGAGGGGCGACGGCGCCGCAGCAGCAGCAGCAGCAGGGACAGCCGCCTGGGCGGCGGCGAGAGGGCGGGGGCGGCGGTGGCGGCGAGAGCGACGGCGACAGCGGCAGGCCCCCCGCGTGGGTGCGCGCGCGCGTCTTTACCCTGTCGGTGCACGCGCGCAACAACTTCCCCGCGCGCAAGGTCCCCTCCTCCCTGGACGTGGCCCTCGAGGACGGCGCGGGCGACGGCGAGTACCTGGCCGCGGTGGCCTCGGCCTTGGCGCGCGTGCTGGCGTGGTTGGGGGCGCCGCTGCCGCCGCCGCTGCCATCCTCGTCCCCGGCTTTACCATCGTCGTCGCTGGGTCCGGGCGCTCTGGGGGCAGATGGGACGGCGGCAGGAGCGGCGGCAGGGGCGGCAGGGGCGGCGGCAGCAGCAGGAGCGGAACAGGCGCCGAGCGCGGCGCCTGCGGCCCCTGCCCGCCGCCCCTGCCTCGTGCTGTTTGACGCCGGCGTCGACGTGCACGCCGCCGACGCGCTCGGCCGCCTGAGCCTCACGGACGCCGGCCTCCGGCGGCGCGAGCTATTGGTCTTGGACACGTTCCTGGCCGCAGGGGTGCCTGTGGCCGGCCTGGTGGGCGGGGGCTACGACGACGACCTGGACGCGCTGGCCGAGCGGCACATGCACCTGCACCGGGCGGCGCTGCGCATGTGGGAAGAATACGGGCTCGGGAGGGGGGGCGGGTGGGGGAAGGAGGGGCGGGCGGGCGCGGGCGCAGCCTCGGCCGGCGGCGACAGCGGCGCGAGGCCGGCGGCGGCGGCGGCCGGATTGTAGGGCCAGGGCGCGTGGTGGGATCAAGTGTCCTTTGTTCTTTCGTGTTACACTTACAGAAGAGAGAGAGAGAGAGAGTGAGATGTAGGCGCAAGCGGGGTTCGTTCTGTTTTGGTTTTGTATTTCTCGGCAAAAAGAGGGAAAGGAGAGGGCGCCCCGAGACGGCGACAAACACCCGCCCCCCCCCCCGCCCCCCCGCCCCCACCGCTTTCCCATCAAACGATCCCGCGGCGCACGGGCTTGGTCACGTCCGTCCCGAGCCCCAGCCGCGCCTCCATCTGCGAGTGCATGTCCGGCGCCTGCCCCTCGGCCGGCTCGAACGGCAGGCCGAGGTAGGCCTCGAACGAAAAGCCGTCCAGCGCCCCGGTCAGCGAGTCGAGGCCCAGGCGGCTGCTCGGGGGCACGCCGGGGCCCGGCAGGCGCCCGAAGCGCCGCAAAATCTGCTCCTCGATGGCCTGGCGCGCCGGGAACGCGGCGCCGTACAGGTCGGCCTGCATGCGCGCGCGCGTGGCGTCCGAGGCGCTGCGGCCCGGGCGGGTGGCGCCCTGGATGCGGGCGACGGGGTGGGCAGGGACGGCGTGCGCCTCGCGCAGCGCGGCGAGCCCGTCGCGAAAGGCGTCGTGCTGCGCGCGCTGGAAGGGGAGGCCCGCCTGCTGCTGGGGCCCGGCGCCCCCCGCCTCTGCGGCGGCGGACGAGGGGTCCATGGTTGGCGGGCGGTTGCGCGGTGCTGGCGCGCGTGCGTGTGGTGTGACGGGGATGGGATCACGCGACGCGTGGCGTTTGAAGGCGCCCTCTCGTTAGCCTCTGCCGGGAGGCGTCGGTTTGTGCGCGGGGACAAGCGAGGAACCGGCGCGTGTGCGATCGTAAAGAGGGGACGAAGGTTGTGTGTTTGCGTGTGTGTTTCGGCGGGGTGGTTATGTGAGGAGTCAGGGGCGGAGCGCTTCTTGATTTTGTTTTCTTCCCCCTCTGGCCTCTCCTTCAATCCCTCCCCTCCACCCCGCCCCACATCACGCTTCGCCACCAGACCTGGGCGGCCCAGAGACCTCCCCCCCAATTGCACATTGCCTAGCACGCGGGCATTGACCGGGCATTGACTGGGCGTACCCGTCCCCTCTTTTCGCACGGCGATTTGGACCGCCGACCCCAGAACTTCGCACTTGGACGCGCGTGCCCCCTCCCTCTCTCTCTTCTATTGACGTCTTCGAGCAATGGCGCCGCGGGACGGCCTCCGGCAGCCCCTGCTCCTGCCCGTGCAGCAGCAGGCGCACGAGGCCGACTCCGCCGGCGGCACCGCGACGACGACGACGACGACGACGACGGCCGCCGATCGCGCGCCGCCCGCGCGCCGCGTCTCCTTCTTCGCCCCCGACGGCTCGCCGCCCGGCGCGCCCCCGGCCGCCCCCTCCCCCCCTTCCTCCTCCTCCCCCCCGCCTTCCTCCCCCCCGCCCACCTGGTACGCCCGCTTCAAGGCGGCCGTCCGGCGCCTCAAGCACGAGACCCTCGCCCTGTACTACGCGGCGCACGACCCGCGCACCCCCTGGCACGCCCGGCTGCTGCCGGCGATTGCTCTCGCCTATGCGCTCTCGCCCCTCGACCTGATCCCAGATTTCATACCCGTCTTGGGCCTGCTGGACGACCTGCTCCTGCTGCCGCTCCTCCTGTGGCTCGCGGTCAAGGCCCTCCCCGAGGGCGTGCTGCGGGACGCGCGCGAGCGCGCCAGGGCCGAGCCGCTCCTGCTGCACCAAAACTGGCCGGCCGCCGTCGCCGTCTTTGTGCTGTGGCTGGCAGGCGCAGAGCTCCTCGCGCGGGCGCTGCTCCGCCGGTACGCCTCGGCCGAGCTGCTGGGCGATAGCTGGGCCGTGCTCGCGGGCGTGGCGGGGCTGGGGTGCGTGGCGTTCTCGGCCTGGGCGGTCGGGCGGCAGAGGTACGACCGGCGGCGGCGCGACGCTTGGAACAACCCGAGGCGGCGGGCGGCGGCGGCGGATCCGGCGGATCCGGCGACGAATATGGCGGCGGCGGCGGCGGATCCGGCGGCGAATATGGCGGCGGCGGCGGCGGATCCGGCGACGAATACGGCGGCGGCGGCGGGGGAGGCGGCGGGGGCGGTGGCGGCGGCTGGGGATGGGGGGGTGAGAGGGGTGGGGGCAGGGGTCCGGACGGAGCAGCAGCACCAGCAGTACCAGCAGCAGCAGGGGGGGACGGCCGCGGCGCCGGCGCCGGCGGTCGCGGCGGCAGAGGGGGCCGGCTGGGCGGCGGCCGGGGGCGGCGGCGACCTCGAGGCGGGCGGCGCGGAGGACGAGGAGGGGCGGGGCCTGCCGCCGGCGCTGGCCCCGCCGCCCCCAGGCGTCAACGGCGCGCACCACCCGCAGTGCAGCCGCAGCAGCAGCGGCGACGACGACGGCGGCGGCGGCGGCGGGCGGAACGCCGGCGGCGGCAGCAACGGGGCGGCAGCGCAAGGGGCGGCGGCGCCGTCGCCCCTCCCCTCGCCAGCGCGGCCTCTGCCGTCTGCGACCGCGGACGCCGTCGCCGCGGCCGCCGTGGCAACACCCTCGCCCGGCAAGGCGAGTGCCGGTGCGGGGAAGGGCCGGCGCGGCAAGCCGACGCCGCCGCCCCTCCCGAGCGCGGACGACGGCGGCGAAGGGGCAGCGGCGGCCGCGGTACGGCGGCCGGCGGCGGCGGCCGACGCGGAGGCCGCGCCCCCGGTGCTGCCCGCGGTCGGCGGCGGAAGAAAGGGTGGTGGCGGCGGGCGCGGGCAGAGGAGGCGGTGAGAGAAGAGGCCCAGAGGCAGTGCCCCTTGTCGCTCGGAAAACAGCCCGGTCCCCCCGTTTTTGCGGGCCGTTTCGCCCGGTCCCCCGTTTTCGCGGGCCGTTTCGCGCGCCGCCCTGCTTTACGTCGTTCGACCTGCTTTACGTCGTTCGACCTGCTTTACATCGTTCGACCTGCTTTATTGTTCTTTTCGACACAGTCAGGACGAGATCGTGCGTGCAACTGCGCGATCCGTTTTTATCGATCTGATGATTGTATCGTGTGAAGTTGGGGCGACCCGTGATGTGAAATGATGGGGCGGAGGATTGGACCAGCAGGGGCTGCTGGAGCGCACTGCCAAGCCGTCGTTATTTGCGGCTGCGGCTGCGGTCGCGTGGGGAACGAGAGAAAGGAACGAAAGAGGGGGGGGCGAGCAAAATCAGGGGGCGCACCGAGCCGAGTCAAACACGCGCCGGAACGCGGCGCACAGGCCGCGCAGCGCCCCCGAGCACCCGCAGGCGCCGGCGGCGGCGGTGGCGGCCGGGGCGGGGTTCGACACGGGGGCGGAGGGGCTCCGCTCGCCGGCGGCGAGGGGGGCGGCGGCCGAGGGCGGCGCCTTGGCGCCGCCGCCGCCGCCGCCGCCGCCGCCGCCGCCGCCGCCCTGGCCGCGGACGGCCGGCTCGAGCGGCTGCAGCGGCTCCCCGACGACGCCGACGCAGGGCGCCTCCTTGGCCACCTCGACGCCCGCGCACGCGGCCAGGCAGGGGTTGTTGTAGTCCTTGCCGTCGGCGCCGCACACGGCGCGGAACTCGCGCGTGCAGCGGCACGGCGGCGGGGGCGGCTTTTGCGTCGGCGGCGGGGGCGGCTTTTGCGTCGGCGGCGCCTTTTGCGGCGACGTCGCCACCGGCGCGTCGCAGGGCGCCCGCTTGGCCACGCGCGCGCCCGCGCACTCGGCCACGCACGCGTTCGAGAGCGTGCGGCCGTCCTCGGTGCAGACGGGGGCGTAGATCGCGGGGCACGCGCACCCGCGGTCGGGCTCGTCGTCCTTGGCGCCGGCGGCGCCGCACTCGCCGCCCGCGCGCCGCTCGACGCCGACCGGCCTGCACTGGAAGGCGCACGGGTTGCCGTACGTCTTGCCGTCGGTGCCGCAGATGGGGTTGTATTCGAGGGTACAAGGACGCGCCGGGTTGTCACACCCCGGGCGCACGCTGCTCTTCGGCCCCGGCGGCAGCGGCGGCGGCGGCGGCGGCGGCCCGGCCGCGCCCGGCGGCCGGCACTCGCCGCCCGCGCGCCTCTCGACGCCCACGGGCCTGCACTCAAAGTCGCAGTCGTTGCCGTAGGTCCTGCCGTCCGTGCCGCAGATCGGCGCGAAGATCGCCGCGCAAATGCGGGGCTCCGCGCATCCGGGGCGGATTTTGGATCCGGCGGCGGCGCCTGCCCCGGCGTCCTTGCCGCCGCCCGCCGCGCCCTCGTCGCCCCCACCACCCTCGTCGGCGCACGGCCCCTCGGCGCGCAGGCCCACCCGCTCGCAGCTGCGCAGGCAGGGGTTGTTGTAAGTCTTGCCGTCCTCGCCGCACTGCGGCAGGTAGAGGCGCGCGCAGCGGCACGTGACGGGCGCCTGGCCGTCGAACGCGCGCGCGTCGCCGCCCTTGCCGCCGCCGCTTCCCGCGACTGGCGGCCTTGTCGGCGTCGTCGTCGTCCGAGGCGTCGGCACGGGCGCGACCGTCGTCGCGGGTCCTCCGTCTGCGGGCGCGATCTCGGCGGAGGCGGCGGCGGCGGCGCCAATGGAGCAAGGCCCCGTGCGGTAGGGCGCCGCGCGGTCGCAGATCGCCATGCAGCCGTTGACGTAGCTGCGGCCGTTGGAGCCGCAGACGGGGACGTCGCGGCCGGGGAAGAAGCCGCAGCGGCACGTCCAGGCGGGCCGCTGGGGGTAGTCGTTTTCGGCGGGCGCGGCGCCGGCCAGGGGCGAGGGCGCGAGCAGGAGGCGCGGCGCGGCGCGGGCGGCGGGCGCGGCGGCGGCGAGGAGCAGGAGCGCCAGGGCCGGGAGGAGCGGCGTCGGTGATCGGCGACCGACGCTGGTGGTGCGCGCCATGGTTTTGCTGCCTTTTTTATTTAAGGGCCTGCGGGTTTGATTTGCTGTGGGCTTTGCGATTGGTTGATGAGAGAGCGGGCCGGGGGCGGCGGCGACGGCCAGGCGGAAGGAAGCTGAGCCGGCGGCGGGTGGGGGGAGAGCAAAAATCTTCCGGCTGGTGCGGCGCTCGAATGGCGTGGGGAGCGCGCGCGGGCCATCGATACTGCCTCGTCCCGGGATCGTAGAAGGAGGTGTCGGCGACGTTTGGCTGTTTGCCGAGACACCGGGACGATTGAGAGCGATTCAATCACTCACCACTTCACGGAGCTTCCCTCCTTGATTGATTCTCCAATGACGCGCGTCAATCACGGTCACGAGGCAATTTTCGACGGTGGTGGGTGTCACGCGCCTCGAAGGTCGACAGGGCTACCGCTAGATTCGCCCGGGGAGGCCCAGCGTCGCTCGGATTGGGCAGGATGGGGCGTGCGGCCGAGAGAGGACCTGCTGCGTCGATTTGCGGCTCAAAATTCCGAGACCCGTGAAATGAGAGAGACGCTCGGCGGATTAAAAGGAGGAAGAAGAGTGTGCGTGTGGTTGATGTCGATAGTGTGTGTGCGTTTGTGTGGTGCTGCGGCGGAGGCCCCGTCGCGACGGTATTTTCGTGACCGAAGCCTGAACGGACGGCGCCGGCGACACATCGGCCAAGCTCCCTGCCCGGCGGCTTCCCTCGAAACCGGCAGGCGCGCTTCGTCCATCTCACACTTCTTACACACCCTACACGTCGTCCAACAATCGCTCAAACCCCCTGCCCCGCGCCCCCAGGCGCCGCCGCCGCCGCCACCGCCCTCTCCACCAGGGCGCGCACCGTCGGGTCCATGCCGCCGCCTCCGCCGCCGCCACCGCCGGGCGCCAGCCGCGCGGCCACCTCGCCCGCCGCCGCCGCAGCTCGCCCGAGCGATTCCCGCAAGTGCTCCGACAGGCGCAGCCCCCGCAGGGGCTCCCACCGCAGGCCCGACGCCGCCGCGCGCCGCGAGCACCCGCCCGCCGCGTCCTCGCTCAGCAGGACCGCGTCCGTCCCGAGCGCCCCGGCGCTGTGCAGCAGGGCGGCCGCGTCGGCCTCGTCGCCGTCGCCGACGCCGCCGTCGCCGGCGCGCGCGGCGCGGCCGCCCAGGAACGGCGACTCGCGGTAGAGCCCGTCGTCGTCGTCCTCGTACTGGGGCTGCTGGGGCTGTTGCTGGGCGCCGCCGCCCCCGGCTGACGCATTATCGGCAGCGACCAAAACAAAGCGCCGCCCCTGCTCGAGCTCGGCCCAGGCGCCGGCGGCCTGGCCGCACACAGCGTCCAGTAGCGGCAGCAGGGGGAGCGGCGCCGCCCCGAGCAGCGCGGCCAGGCCGGCGGCGTGCAGCTTGCGCGCGAGGCGGCCCGCGGCGGCGTCGACGGCGGCGACCCAGCACGAGGCGAGGCCAAAGAGGGGGCTGTGCTGGTGAGAGAGGGTCGCCGCGGTTGCCGTCGCCGTCGCCATTGCCGCCGCCTCGCGGGCCGCGGCGGCGGCGGCGGCGAGGCAGGACGCCGCGACCGCGGGCGACGCGACCGTCGCCTCGAACGCCGCCGGCCGCAGCAAGAGCAGGCGCGAGAGGAGCGCAAACACCCCCGAAGCCACGCGAGGGGACTGCGCGGCGGCGATGGCCGCGCGCTCGCGCCGCTCGACCTCGTCTTCTTGTCCGCCGCCGCCGAAATCGCCGCCGCCGCTGGCCCCTGCCGCCGTTCCGATGACTTTTGGCAGCGCCATCTCGACCAGGAGCGCCGCGATTGCCGACGACAGGGCCGGCGCGGCCGCGTCGGGGCTGAGCCGCAGCATCAGGTCGATGGGCGGCAGCAGGAGCAGGGCGCCGCGCTCGCTTACTTCCGTTGCGAGCGCCGCCAGCACGGGGCCGAGCGCCGGCGCGGCGGCGGCGGAGAAGGGCGCGCCGCCGAGCAGCAGCAGCTGCTGCAGCAGCACGGTGGCCGCGGGCAGGTGCTCGGTCGAGTCGCGCAGGAGGGACGCCAGCCCCGGCAGGAGGGCGGGCGACAGCAGCGCAAGCTGCGGAAACTGCTGATCGCTGGCGCCTCCCGCCGCCGCCGCCGCCGCCGCCTGCTGCTCCTCCCCCATGCCCATCGGCTGGTCGACCGACCAAGGCAGCGACGGCGCGTTGCGCGCAGCCACGATCCAGAGACCGAGCGCGTCCTCCGCCAGCTCGGGCTCGGCGCATCCCCCGCCGCCGCCGCCGGGTGGTGGCGCGAGCGCCTGCCCGACGGCGGGGGCCACCGCGCCCGGCAGCAGCGCCGCCGAGTCCTCCCCGAGAGCGTTGACGAGGCCGGAGAGCGCCGCCAGCACCTGCATCCGCAGCAGCGGCCGCCCCGAGGAAGACGAGGAGGAGGAGGATGACCCGCCGGCCGCACTGTCGCCCCCGGCGGCCTCCCACACGCGCGGCAGCAGCTGCAGCAGGCCCGGGACGAGCGGGCGCACCGCCGGGCCGAGGCGGTCGATCAGCAGGCCAAACAGGCCAAAGGCCTGCGTCTGCGTGTCGAGGTCTGCCGAGCGCGCGAGCAGGCCGGCAAGGCCGTCCATCGCCACGGCGGCGCACGGCGCGAGCGCGTCTGCGTCGAAGCCAAAGTCGTCGACGAGCTCGCGGAGGGCGGCGCAGGCCGTGAGCGCGACGCAGGCGTCGCCGCCGCCAGCGTCGCCGGCGTCGAGGGAGGCAGCCAAGGCGCTGTACGCCGCCGGGCGGTCCGCCTCGGGCAGGCGGGCCGCCCACGCGCCGACGACGCGCGCGGCGCCGCGGCGGGCGACGCACGCGGCCAGCGGCGAGGGCGCCGCCGCCGCCGATGAGACGAGCGCGGGCAGCAGAGACCCGCGCAGCCAGGGGATGTAGTCGGGCACGCGGTCGTGGAGCTCGTAGCATGTGAGCGCGGCGGCGGCGCGGGCCGCGTCCTCGCGCAGCAGGCGGGACGGCACGCCGTACACGAGCAGGCCGCCGCCGTCGCCGGGATCATTCCCCCCGGGGTAAAAAGCCTTTTGCAGCCCGCCCGCCGACGCCGCCGCCTCGCCGAGCGCGCAGGCGCCGCCGATCTCGGCCGCCAGGACGCCTGCCAGCTGCTCCCGCCGCTGCCGGACGAGCACCACCAGCAGCGCCTCCGCCGCCGAGCGCAGCGAGTCGCACGAGGCGCCTCCGGCCGCCGCGCCGTACCCGCCGCCGGCGCCGCCGTAGCAGCCGCCGCCGAGCGCGAGCCCGCCGCCTCCGGAGCGTGGCGAATGGAAAAAAGCCTCTGGGTCCGCGCGCCACGCCCGCAGGTCGCGGGCGGTCAGCGGAAGGCCCACGCGCGCCACGAGGACGTGCACGAGGGCGGCGGCGCGGGGCCGCGGCGCGAGCCCGCCGCCGCCGGGAACGGCCCCGCACGGCGCGTCCCAAAACGCCGAGAGAATCGCGGCGGGGTCGCCGCCGCCGCCGGGACCGCCGCCGCCGCCGTTTCCGCCGCCGCCGCCGCTGCAGCGATAGGCGTCGCACTGGAGCGCGTCGAGGAGCATCAGGGCGCTGCGCACGAGCAGGGGGTCGTCCCCCGGGTCGTCGTCGCCGTCGTCGTCGCCGTCGTCGTCGTCGCCATTGGCGGCGGCGTCGCCCACCGCCGGCCGCCCTGCCTGTCGGCCTTGCTGCTGCTGCCGCCGCCGCTCCTGCTGCTGCGCGAGTTGCTGCCGCTCGTCCGCCGCCGCCCGCTCGGCCGCCGCCATGACGCGCCCGAACGCCAGCTCGAGCGCCGGGACCGCCGTGCGCGCGCCGAGGAGCGCCGCCCACGGGTGCGCCTGCTGCGTGGCCGCGAGCGTCTTCAGCGACCTGACTGCGCAGCGCCGCAGCAGCGGCAGCAGCGGCGGCGCGGGCGCGTGCCCGCCCGGGCCGGCGGCCGACGCTGCGGCGTCCGAGGCGGCGGTGAGGGCGCGCGCCGCGTCGAGCAGGCCCGGCAAGCAAGCGACGGCCGCGGGCGCGGGCTGGCGAGAGGACGCGTCGCCCTCAACGCCCCAGACCAGCAGGCGCCGCACGATCTTGTCCTCGAAGAGCCAGCGCTCGAGCAGGGCGGAGGCGGCGGGCGGGCCGGCGGCGCTAGAGGCGGCGCCGGCGCCGGCGGTCGCGGCGGCACCGGCGGACGCTGCGGGCGCGCCGGCGCCGGCGGACGCGGCGGACGCGGACGCGAGCGCCTCACGCAGGTCGGCCACCCACGCCGCCCAGACGGCCTCCAGGAGTCCGCCGGCCGTCAGCTCGCGAAAAGCGCGACGGTCGGCCGACAGCCTCTTGCTCGCGAGCTCCTTGACGACGCAGTGAAGGCCGAGCGAGAGGCGGTGCGCCGCCGCCGCCGCTGCCAACGACGCCGCCGCCGCCGACGATGACGCCGTCGTTCCTTCTGTGCCCGCGCCCTCGCCCGCCGCCGCCGCCGCCGCCGCCGCCGCCGCCGCCGCCGCCCGCTTGGCGCCCTCGGCCGCCGCCAGGAGGGACGGCACCAGGTCGGGCCACTCGCGCGGCCAGTCCCACCGCGCTACTTTCCCCAGTGCTGCCGCCAGCTGCGCCGCTAGCCGGGCGTCGGCGACCGAGGCGGCGCCCGCGTCGGCGGCGGCCAGCGCCCGCACGAGCCGCGGACGCAGCTCCACCTTCTCCTGGGCCGTCACGCCCGCGTGCGCGCCCGCCCCGCCCCGCGGCCGCCAGGACCGCCCCACCGCGTTCTTCAGGTGCACCGCCGCCAGCCAGCGCGCCGAAATGCTCGCCGGGCAGGCGGCGTTGGAGGCGATCTCGAGGAGGCAGGAGCAAAAGTTGGGCCGGCCGCCGCCCTCGAGCGCCGCGAGCGCCGCCTCGGCGCCGCCGTTCGGGTCGACGACGCAGCGCTCGAGCAGCTGCACGAGGGCGGGGAGGTCGGTGAGAGGGTCGGCCATCGTCGAATGGGCGCGGAACGGCGCGCCCTCTCGCGTGGGGTTTCTCGCGTTTGAAGGGGCGTTTGGCGGCTCACGGAATGGGGGAAGCAAAGCAAGAAGGAGGGTGTCCTCGGCGCGTTTGTCAAACGCAGACGCAGTTCTGTCTCTCCTCGGCGCAAGGATGTATGTGACCGATGATCGAACGATGGTTGGGTTGAGATGCTCATGCGCGCGTTTGTCTACTGAATCCGGGCTTGGCTTCGAAAGTTGCGACGATCGAGCGTTCGACGCCGCTCTTGCCTGATCAACTCAAAAACGCCTTTTTGCCCGCCCGCAAAACTCACAGACAATCGACGTGCACCCCCCTTGACTCTCTCTCTCCTCCCTCACATCCTCCCCCGCGCCCGCGCGTCCCCGGCCAGCCGCCGCTCCCGCTCCTGCTCGTACTCCCGCAGCTCCGCCCGCCCCAGAAACTCCTGGCGCTCGAGGTACTGCCCGCCGCTGCGGCCGTGCGCGGCGAGCTCGGCCTCCAGCGCGCCGTCCTTCCGCTTCGCGTCCTGCCAGTCGAGCGCGCTCTTGTCGACGACGTTGATGCGGCGCTTGCCCTCGAGCTCGGCGAGGACGGCGTCGAGGCCGCTGGCGGGAGGGGCGGGGGCGTGGGGGGAGGGGGCGGGGTGGCGGGGGGCGCCCGCGGCGGCGCCTGCGGCCGACGCCGGCGGCGGCTTTTGGCCCGGGAGCGGGGGCGGGCCGCCGGCGCGCGCGTTGCGCTTGCCTGCGGCCGCTGCCTCGGCCGCGTCCTTGTTGACGGCGCGCGTGACGGTGACCTCCTTGCCGGCGAAGCGGCGTGTCTCCGTGACGGTCATCTTGCCCGCGCCGCCGACGGACGCCGCCTCGCGCGCCGCCGCCAGCGCCGCCGACGCCGCCTTCAGCGCTTCGGCGCTCGGCGCTGCCAAGGCCGCCGCCGCCAAGGCCGCCGCCGCCGCTGCTGCTGCTGCCTTGTCCTTGCCGCCGCCGCCCCCGCCGGAGGATGCCGCCGCCGCCGCCTTGGTCTCGGAGTCGGTGGCGCGGGAAGCGCCGGCTCCGCCGCCGCCGCCGCTGCCGCCGCCCATGAGGCGCGTGATGAGGGCGTCAGCCGCCGCCGCAGTGCTGCCTTTGCCTTTGCTGCCGCCGTCGCCGCTGCCGGCGGCGGCCGAGGCGCCCTCCTCGGACCTTCTGACGAGGCCAAGGCTGCGCATCCAGTGCTGTGTGTTTGTTGGTAGAGTGAGAGGAGGAGTTTATGAAGAGGCGAATGAGAAGAGGAAGAGAAGAGGTGAGCTTGGAACGGCTGGATGTTTTGAGGAGGGGTCGCAGAGCGCGAAACCAACACGGGGAACAAAAAATCGCCGCCCGCAACTACTCACCGCGTCGGACGCCGCCGCCGGCTTGGCCGCCGCCGCCGCCCCGGCCCCGCCCGCGCGCCCGCGCATCAGCGCCGCCATGTCCAGCAACCCCCCGGCCCCCGCCGCCGGCCGCGCCTGCGCCTTGGGCGGCCTGCCGCCGCCCGTGAATGCGCCATTGCCGGCTGCACCTGCGCCGGCGCCGCCGCTCAGCCTCGCAAAGAGCTCCTCCGCGCGCGCGCGCTTGACCCGCGCGGTCGCCGTCTCCTCCCCCTCGTCCTCGTCGTCCTCCTTGTCGTCCGCTCCAGCCCGCCCCGCCGCCGCGTCGCCGGCCGGCGCCTCCTCCTCCGCCTCGTCCGAGGCGGCGGCGCCGCGCAGGCGCCGCTTCTTCTTCTTTCCGGCCGCGGAGGGGGAGGCGGCGGCGGCGGCGGCGCCGGGGCCAAATGCGCGCAGGGAGGCCTTGGGCGCGTAGCCCTCGCGCGCGTTGAGCTTGGCGTCCTCCTTCTCCATGACGGCGGCCTCGGCGGTCGGGTCGTACTCCTCGTCCTCCTCGTCCGAGGAGGGGAGGTCGGTGTTTAGCAGGTTGGCCATTTTTTTAACTTTCTTCGCGTCGTCGGTTTTGCTCGGCGGCTGACGCTGACGCCGACGACGCTTGCGAAGAAACAAGGGAGGGGCTGGGTTCTCTCTCTCTTTCTCTCCCTCTCTCTGCGAGTCAGGGCGGGAGGCGATCGCAGACGGCACGCCGTCGGGGGTCGTCTCGCGGTCTCCACGGAGGCGGGAGTCTCGGGTGCGGGGGAGGAGGGAGGAGGAGGTCCAAAACAGCAAAACAAGAAAAAAACTTAGAGACAAAACCGCGTCCGCGACGCGCAACGGGCGTCCGAAAGGGGTGGCGGCCGGGGCGCGTCGGGTAGATGAATGTGCGAGCTCGGACGTGCGTAGCGCGCGCCGTGAGTTTGAGCGCGATTTCGAGGCGCGCGGAGACGTTTTCCTGCGATTCCTGACTTGCGCTGCTCCGCTCTTGTCTGTGCTCTTCTCTCTCTCTCAACTCGCGAGACGCAACACACACAGCCGACCCTCGATCGATCCCGGCATTTGAACACCACTATCACCACGTCATCGTCGTAACTCAAGAGCAGCGCGCAAACAACGCCAGGAAATCATCATCAGAGGAGAACAGACACGACGTTTCGATCGCGCGTCCCCCCCGCCGACCAGAGAGTGAGACGGCGACACACACAACCGGCGCCCCCAGCAGGTGCGCTCGCGCGTGCGCCACACCACACACACACACCCACACACACCCACGGCGCGTGCTCACTGGGAATGAGCCTCTTTTGCAGCATCAGCGGGGCCGTGCCCGAGGAGCCGTGCGCCTCGAAAAAGTCGGGCCACGTCTTCGAGCGCCGCCTGGCCGAGAAGTACGTCGCCGAGACCGGCCGCTGCCCGGCCACCGGTCAGCCCCTGGGCGCGGACGACCTCCTGCGGCTCGCGCCGGCCGCCGCCACCGGCGCCGCCGCGCCGCCGAGGCCCGCGCCCGCCGCCAGCGTGCCCGGGCTGATCTCGCTTTTAAGGGATGAGTGGGATGCCTCTGCGCTCGAGGCGCACGCCCTGCGCGCGCAGCTGCACTCGGCGCGCCAGGAGCTGGCGCACGCGCTGTACCAGCACGACGCGGCGTGCCGGGTGATCGCGCGCCTGCTGCGCGAGCGCGACGAGGCGCGCGCGGCGCTCGAGGTGGGCGGCGCGCCGCGCGGCGTCGGCGGCGCGGCGGCGGCGGCGGCGGCGGCGGCTCCGGCCCTAAACGGACAAAAGCGCGCGCGCCCTGACGAGCAGGCGGCAGCAGCAGCAGCAGCGGAACCATCGGCAGGAGAAGCGCAGGCGGCGCCGGCCCCTCCCCCCCCGCAGGCCCTGCCCGCCGAGGTGGCCGCGGACGTCGCCGCCGTGAGCGCCGAGCTCTCCAGAGCGCGCCGCGGCCGCGCGCCGCCCGCCTCGCTGGCGCCGGCCGAGCAGGTCGCCCGCTTCGCCGCCTCGGCCGCCCACCCGCTGCACGGCACCCGCCCCGCGGGCGGCATCCTGTCCGTCGCCTGCCTGGGCGACCTGGTGGCCACGGGCGGGGCGGACGGGGCGGTCGGGCTTTTGGATCTGGCGACGGGCCGCGTCGCCGCCGGCGCGCCGCTCAAGGCGGCCGGCGGGGGAAAGAAAGTCGCCGCCGTCGCCTTTGCCTCGGCCGCCTGCGTGCTGAGCGCCTCGCCCGCCGAGCGCGCGCTGCGCGTGTGGCGCGTCCCGGACGACGGGGCGGACGGCGAGGGGTGGACCTGCGCGCACACCCTGACCGCCGCCGGGGACGGCGACAACGGCAAGGGCGGCAAGGGCGGCGGCAAGGACGGCGGCGGCGGCGCGTCGGCGGCGCTGCTCGTCGGCGTCGCCGCCCACCCGTCTGGCCGCTATGCGGTTTCCGCGACCGCCGACGGCGGCTGGCGCACGTGGGAGCTCGCCTCCGGCGCCCTGTTGCGCGCGGTGGCCCCCCCTCCCGACGCCGCCGCCGGGTCGACGTGCGCGGCCATCGCCCTGCACCCGGACGGCCTGATCGTCGCGACGTGCCAGGGAGCCACGGTGGTCCTTTGGGAGCTGGCCTCGGGCGCGTGCGCGGCGTCGCTCCCGCCGGCAACGGCGGCGGCAGCAGCGGGCGGCGGCGGCGGCGGCGGAGGCAGCGGCGGCGGCGGCGGCGACCCGGCGGCCACGTGCCTGGCCTTTTCGGAGAACGGCTACCACCTGGCGGTCGGCGGCTCGGACGGGCGCGTGCGGCTGTGGGACCTGCGCAAGGTCCGGTGCGTCCGGACGATCGAGGCCTTCTCCTCGCCGGCTTTGTCGGCCGCGGTCGGAGAGGGCGGCGGCGGCGGCGACAAGAGCGGCGGCGGCGGCGAAAAAAGCGGCGGCGGCGGCGGCGACAAGAGCGGCGGCGCCCCCTCGGGCCCCGTGGCCAGCGTGGCCTTCGACCACTCCGGCAGCTACCTGGCCGCCGCGGGCCGCGAGGCCGGCGTCAAGGTGTACAGCACGGGCAAGGCAGAGTGGCGGGAGCTGGCGTCCTGGCCGGCGGCGGCGGTGGCGAAAAAGGCGGCGGCCGGCGTGGCGTGGGCTCCCGGCGCGCGGGCGCTGCTGGTGGCGGGCAGCGACCACAACCTGCGCGTGCTGGAGGCGCCGGCGGCCGAGTGAAAAGAGTCGGCGCCCCTGGGTTGTTTCTCGGAGAGCGGTTTTCCAGGGGGGGGGGCTTGATTGCCTCTTTTTTTCAAATGTGCGTTTTTTGTTTTTTTTTGCGCTAGGAACGGAAAAAAACACAAAACGCGCCCTCTGCCTTTTTTCAAAAGTCTGTCGCCCTGCCTTTTTTCAAAAGTCTGTCGCCCTGCCGCGGATTTCCCAGTCGCCGTAGCGCGTCGGCTCCTTCTTGTAGCGCGGCCCCCCGACCTCGCCCGTCTCAGGGTTGACCATGTCGACCATCTCC
>Ga0105054_10003456_pt1 | contig 24427 bp, 21 predicted proteins | sample BON02_FD_78091 | JGI IMG/M metagenome (GOLD analysis project Ga0105054, IMG submission 78091) | Freshwater microbial communities from Lake Bonney liftoff mats and glacier meltwater in Antarctica - BON-02 (megahit assembly) | ecosystem: Environmental > Aquatic > Freshwater > Ice > Glacier...
CAGGGCGGTACGGCGGTCGGCACCGGGTTGAACGCCCCGAAGGGGTTCGCCGAGAAATTTGCCGAAGAGCTGGCGCGCGACACCGGGCTTGATTTTGAAACCGCGCCCAACAAGTTCGAGGCGCTAGCTGCGCAGGATGCGCTGGTCTTTTCGCACGGCGCGCTCAATACTCTGGCCGCCAGCCTTTACAAGATCGCCAGTGACATTCGCCTGCTCGGCTCCGGCCCGCGTTCAGGCCTTGGAGAATTGTCGCTCCCCTCGAACGAACCGGGCAGCTCCATCATGCCGGGCAAAGTCAATCCGACGCAATGTGAAGCTATGACACAGGTCTGCGCGCAGGTGTTCGGCAACCATGCGGCGATCACCTTTGCCGGTAGCCAGGGCCAGTTCGAGCTCAACGTGTATCGCCCGGTGGTCGGCTATAATTTTCTGCAAAGCGTGCGATTGCTGGTCGATGCCGCCGACAGCTTCCGCGTGAACCTGTTAGCCGGACTGGAGCCGCGCGAGGACAATATCCAGCGGGGTCTTGAAAACTCGTTGATGCTGGTGACCGCGCTCGCCCCCACTATCGGCTATGACAAGGCAGCAAAGATCGCCAAGGCCGCGCACGAGCAGGGCCAGACACTGCGCGAGGCAGCGCTTGCCAGCGGGTATGTTTCGGCGGAGGATTATGATTGCATCGTTCGGCCGGAGAAAATGCTCGGGCCAGACCGGGAATGACAGTCTGCGCTCCTGGCGGGCACAGTAGATCCTGTTAACCGGCCGCTGACGCCAGCGGACACGCTCTCAAGCGATATTTGTGCTACGGCTACTGGCTACGATAATCGACCGTGAACCATCGCAGCGACGCCCGAGGAAATTCTGATGCCCGATTCTGATCCGCACTCAAATCCTACCGACCCTCGTTGGCGCGCGCTATCGAAATGGGACAATGAAGGCGGCGCCTTGGCTTCGAAACCTCAGACAACTCACGTGGACCTTCCGGACATGACTAATGCCGAGCTGGTGCACCTCCGTATCCGTATCATCGCGCTTGAGAACCTAATTCTCACCGTCTTGGCTGAAGGTTCGGATCGCCAGCTCCAAATTGCGCGCGAGATGGCGGAATACATTTCTCCTCGGCCGGGGTTCACTCAGCATCCGCTCACCATCCAGGCAGCTGATCACATAAATGATCTTGTCGATCGCGCGGGCCACTTCCGAACGACGCAACAGTAATGAGCATGCCGAAGAAACGGGACTTGAATTAGGCAAACCCAACATCAGCTTATCAGCATATCAAACCCGATCACTAATGTCCGAAAATGGGCGCGGAGCGGCCATCGAAATTTGAGTTGTGGCCCAAACCGTCACTGCACTTTTCGCCCTAGAGACTATGGGTTATTGAGGCGGTATTTATTAAATAATTACAGTCTCTTGAGCGCCTGATTTGGCCTGCAATTGACTGTAAGTGTGTGATTTCACGCACAAGTCTTCTCTATCATAACTCATTGATATAAAATAGGAAACTGCATGGAGGTGCAGGCAGTGCTAGCACCACTAGTCTCTGGGGCTCAATTCCCTGTTTTCACCCGATTTACAGGGAATTTCTAGATATTCGGCGAATTCACTGCCAAAAATCAATCGTGCGAGCCGCAGAAATCAGGCGATTTTGATGCTAGAGTCCCTAAATCAAAAACAGGGAAATTATTGACGGTAACAGCGAAGAGATTTCCGGCTTTCAGGGAATGGAAGTTACTGTCACCGGATCTGCTTTCCTAGCAATCAAATGGTTGCCGAAGCTAACCTGCCTTCGACCGCCGATAACCAGCCGCCCTTGCTTCGCTTTCCGTACAGAATAAATCTTCGGGCCGTGTTTGATCATAGTACGGTTTGCCGGGCAGGTGATAAATCCATTCGCCTCGACGACTGCGATTTCCTTTGATGGCGCAACCAAAATTGTTTCTGTAAACTCTCTCGGGCCCGCTCTGCAAAGCGCGCGAAGGTGGGGTTTCCTTTGGTTGTCTTCGAACTACCTGGGGATTAGCTGTCCGCCATTCCGCCGGCATCATGAACGATGAGCCCCAGATTCCAATTTTGAATTTCTGTGCCCGGTTTGCTGTCTCAGTATACTTATAAGGTGCCTCAGGAAGGGCGACGGCCATGCCCCCTTCTATCATTGTAACGCCGATATCGAGATCGCCGGCTTTGCAATTTGCAAGCATCCGTCCGTAGACATCCTGCCCTGCTCCCAAACATCGAACCGGCTTTTCGCTAACCAGCTTCGCAAGCAGGTCTTTCGCTTCCTCGCCACAGGCCCATGGCTCACCCGCTCTCGTGCAGGTCTGCTTGGATTCAGGAGCGTCAACATGCAGGAGCCGGATACGGGCACCTGTCATTTCAAGTGTATCACCATCTATTGCGGTCGCCATGCCTTCGATGCTTTGTGCTACTACAGGCACGGTGTTCAATGCGACCGCTATGGCTATTCCTATTGTCGAGAACCGAAACACAAAAGAACCCCCTTGGAGCGTAAGTCTGCAACTATAGCTTGAGCATTAATAAGTTGCTGACAGATATTGCTTTCAGCCAGATTTGCATTGGATTATCTATCGGGCCTGCAACCTTATTGAGCGCACACGATCCAGGGCATCCTCAAGATCTCTTTCGATTACACTCAACCGCAACCCGATTTCCAGGTCGCCATGACCGGTCGCTTCCAGGAAATAGATCATCACAGGCTCTGAATGAGCTGCCAGCTCAAGCAGGTGCAGGCCGCTCGGACTGGCCCTGCCATTAAGCCATGACCGCGCGGTGGTATCGCTAACGCCCGTCCAGCGCATGACTGTCTTGGTTGCCCTTCGACTCGCACCCAGCTCGACCCGGAGTGCTTCACCAATCTGCTCCGCCAAAGCAGAATCCGACAGCAAATGACGCGATTCCCGAAGTTGACTTGCGCTTTTACGAACCATGCTTCGGGCCCTCTTGCTGTAGACAGGGGTTTCGGCGGACTTCGGTGCGATGAGAAGATTGGACGGTAATGGTAATAAACTGGCTGGATACCAAAGGTGCCAAAGATCCAGGTGATGCGCCGAAGCTGCTCGCGGCTGAGTATGTGCGGATGTCAACCGAACATCAGCAGTACTCTACCGACAACCAGGCCGAGGCAATTCGCCGATATGCTGAGCAACGCGGATACGAAATAGTCAAAACGTATGCCGACGAGGGCAAGAGCGGCCTCAATATCGGCGGCAGGCTAGCCCTGCAGCAGCTTCTGACTGACGTGGAAGGCGGAAATTGCGATTTCACCGTCTTGATCGTCTATGATGTAAGCCGCTGGGGACGTTTCCAGGATCCCGATGAGGCGGCGTCCTATGAGCTGCGCTGCCGGCAGGCCGGTGTCCAGGTGCATTACTGCGCCGAGCAGTTCGAGAATGACGGGAGCATTGGCTCGTCAATCATCAAGACAGTTAAGCGGGCCATGGCAGGCGAGTACAGCCGGGAGCTTTCAGTCAAGGTATTCGCCGGTCAGGCGAACCTGATCCAGCTTGGCTACAGACAGGGAGGCTCGGCAGGTTTTGGCCTCAGGCGGATGCTTGTCGATCAGTCCGGTGAAGAAAGGGGCGTGCTGCGTCCCGGCGAGCACAAGAGCATCGCTACCGACAGGGTCATTCTGGTGCCCGGTCCGGACCATGAGATCAGTATCGTTGGTGAAGTGTATCAGCTGTTCGTCGAGCGGGGGTTGAAGGAAAGTGAGATCGCCTATGAACTTAACAGCCGATGCATCACGACCGATCTCGACCGCGCCTGGACGCGCGGCTCGGTGCACCAGCTTCTGATCAACGAGAAATACATCGGCAATAATGTCTGGGCAAAGACATCCTGCAAGCTCAAGGGCGCCCATGTTCAGAACGATCCGGATGACTGGGTCAGGGCAGACGCCGCATTCGAGGGCATAGTCCCGGAGGCCATGTTTGATGCAGCGCAGGCCATTATCGCGGAGCGAAGTGCGAAGCTCAGCAATGACGAGATGCTCGAGAGACTGGCCCAGATCCTCAAACAGAACGGTTATCTTTCTGGCCTGATCATCAACGAAACCGATGATTGTCCCTCCAGCAGTTCGTTCAGGTCGCGCTTCGGGAGCCTGCTCAGAGCCTACACGCTGGTCGGCTTCACCCCGGACCATGACTACAGTTACCTTGAAACCAACCGGAAATTGCGCGCGATGCATCCCGAAATAATCAAGTCGGTGGTTGAGGGCATAATGGGGGCGGGCGGAAATGTCGCGCTCGATCCGGTGACAGATCTTCTGACGATAAACCGGGAGTTCACAGCTTCTCTCACGATCGCCAGATGCTTCCAGACAAGAGCTGGCAGTCTGCGCTGGAAGCTCAGGCTGGATACGCCTCTAAGGCCGAACCTGACTGTCGCAGTCCGCATGGATCAGGCAACCAGCAAGCCGCTCGACTATTACCTTCTGCCGCGTCTCGATATGAGGGAGGCGGTTCTCCGGCTGGCAGAATATAACGGCCTTTCTCTCGATGCCTATCGGTTCGACAGCCTTGCACCTTTCTATCAGATGGCAGCGCGCACCAGCTTCAGGGCAGCAGCCTGATGCCTGCCCGGCCCGCCCAGCGTGTAGAGATGATTCCGGTCGGCCGCATTACAGTAGTCAATCCGCGGGTGCGCAATCAGCGCAATTTCAGGGAGATCGTCGACAACATCGCAAAAATTGGCCTCAAAAAACCAATTACCGTAACCCGCCGGGCCGAAGCTGGCGGGCCATTCTATGATCTGGTCTGCGGCCAGGGCAGGCTCGAAGCCTATATCGAACTTGGTCAGAGCGAAGTCCCTGCGCTCGTGGTGACCGCCGATCCCGAAGACAGCCTAATTGCCAGCCTTGTCGAGAACTGTGCACGCCGTCAGCACCGGGCGATTGATCTGCTTCAGGACATCCGCGGCATGGAAGAGCGAGGCTACTCGGCCACTGAGATTGCGCGAAAGACCGGACTTACGAGAGAATATGTCAACGGTGTTGCGCGCCTGATTGAAAAAGGGGAGCAGCGACTGCTTCGCTCGGTGGAATCCGGAGTGATTCCTCTTAGCGTCGCTGTCGATATTGCTGAATGTGATGACCATGAAGTTCAGGCTGCGCTTTCCGCCGCATATGAAAAGGGCCTGCTCAAGGGACGCAAACTCATTCAGGCCCGGAAGATCATCGAAACCCGCAAACGCCGGGGCAAGGGTCTCGCGACCATCGACCGTAAAGAACGCCAGCGGGTTTCGGCAGACTCTCTGGTCAAGGCATATCAGGCGGATGCGGACCGCAAGCGGTCTCTGATCCAGCGATCTCAAGCAACGCGAGACAGGCTTCTTTTTATCGTCGAGGCAATTCGCCGTCTGGCCGGCGATGAAAGCTTCATGGCTCTGCTTGAGGATGAGGACCTGTCGACACTACCAGCCAACGTCCCAATGAGACTGGATTCTTCAGCCGGGACGGCTTCATGAAACATGATCGCCAGAAATCTCTTCCGCAAGCATTTGAAAGCTCAACACTGCGCATTCCGATCGCCGACATATTACCGCTGCGCGATCTTCGGCCGGTTATCCGCAAATCGCAAAAGTATCGGCAGATTGCCTCTTCCATCGTCGAAGTGGGTATCATCGAGCCGCCAGTCGTTGTTCCAGACCCGCTTGCAAAAGACAGGTTCCGCCTGCTGGATGGTCATATCCGCCTGGATATCCTAGCCAGCCAGGGTGTCAGCGAAGTAGTCTGCCTCATTGCGACCGAAGACGAGGCTTTTACCTACAATCGCCGGATCAGCCGCATCGCAATTATTCAGGAACACCGGATGATCCTCGAAGCGGTCAAGCGCGGCGTCTCCGAAGAAAGGCTTGCGCGCGCTCTCAACGTCAACATCGATCTCATCCGCAAGAAGCGGAACCTGCTCGTGGGCATCTGCCCTGAAGCGGCGGATCTTCTGCGGGACAAGCATGTAGCGCTCAACGCGTTCACCGAGCTCAGGCGGCTTAAACCCATGCGCCAGATGGCGGCAGCCGAAATGATGATTGCTATGAACAGATTTTCGCTCAGCTACGTAAAGTCAATTGTGGCTGCGACACCGCCCGATGAGTTTGTGGAGGGAAAGCGTCCGGTGAACCGCGGGCTCACGCCGGAGCAGATCAATCTGATGACGCAGGAATCCGTGCGGCTCGACCGCGATTTCAGGCAGATCGAACAGAGCTATGGGGCTGACCATCTCGATCTGGTGCTTGCGACTGCCTACATCTGCGGCATGCTCGATAACGCGAGAGTGGTACGTCATCTTGCTCAACATCACAGCGATTTGCTGACAGAATTCCAGAAGATTGCCGAGCTGCAGATGGCGGCGTGATGGGGACCCGGACCCAATAAGCGCGGGGACCGCGGGAGACGCCGCACTGTGAGGCGGATCAAGCGTGGCGGTGGGAATGGCGGCGAACCCGCAGGAAGCCCACCCGGGAACTTGATGTAGTTTCCGAATGCTGTGTGCCGGCTAGCGGCTTGGCCGGTACGCAGCACTTTTTTCGTACAGAAGCGCAACTCCGCAATGGATTTGACAACGAAGTTCCAAACGTCATCGAAACGATGGCGCATTTTCATACGAATACGCCGAACTCTTGAACAGTAACGTCAAGACACAAATAAACTATAGAAGTTATCTCCGAACATATTAGAGAATTAATCGACGAGTTTATAGGCGAATTAACAAGCGAAGTAATGAGCGAACATTAGTAATTTAAATAAAACATTTATTCGATAATTATTTAATATTTATCTTGCGCCATCTGTAATCGCCAGATAGTTATTAGTGCACCCCAAGCGACTCCGGAGCACGCAGGGCTGAGGCAACTGCCACATTGGCGGACTGCCTCACCACGCACATTTTTTTGATCATGCGGTGAGGTGAGAGCCCTTCCCGCAGCGAAGGAGCACGTCATGAAATCAACAATCCTCACTTTCGAGAGCATTCCGCTTTCGGATATTGCAGAACACAGCACCAACCCCCGCCTCCATGACAAAGCCCAGCTGAAGCGGATTGCTGCGAGCATCAGCGAGTATGGTTTTACCAATCCGGTCTTAATCGACGAGCAAAATTGTCTGATAGCGGGGCACGGCCGACTGGGAGGTGCGAGCCTTGCAGGCCTTTCAGAAATACCGGCCATTCGAATTACAGGTCTTACCAAAGCTCAAAAGCGCTCCTTGCGCATAGCGGACAACCGAATTGCCGAACGATCGACCTGGTCGTCCGAACTGCTTGCCCACGAGCTGGAGGCATTGATCGAGCTGGATTTCGATCTCGAGATGACCGGCTTCGACATCATCGAGATCGACGGGCTCATGGCCCTCGACGACACACCAGTCGCAGACGATCCGCCCTTGGCACCGCCGCCAGCAAAGCCTGTTAGTCAGCCAGGCGATCTCTGGGCCTGCGGAAATCACCGGATCTTCTGCGGCGATGCCCGGAGCGACGAAGCCTATCGCCTGGTCACTGGCGGCAAGCTCGTGGATCTCGTGATCACCGATGTGCCTTACAATGTCGCCATCAAGGGTAATGTGAGCGGCAGCGGGCGGCACAGCGAGTTTGCCATGGCGTCAGGCGAGATGACGATCGAGCAGTTTCGCGGGTTTCTTCTCGAGGCCCTTGGCCATGCCCGCAATGCATCGCGGGATGGTTCACTTCACTATGTTTTCATCGACTGGCGGTCGATCGCCGACCTGATCATGACTGGACGCGAGCTTTACTCCAGCCTCAAAAACGTCATCACCTGGGTCAAACCCAATGGCGGAATGGGCTCGTTTTACCGTTCGCAGCATGAATTCATCGCTGTCTTCAAACACGGCGAGGCCAGCCACATCAACAACATCCAGCTTGGCCGGCTCGGCCGATACCGCACCAACGTGTGGCAATACCCTGGCGCCAGCGGCTTTTCGAAAACCCGCAAGCAGGATCTGGAAGACCACCCAACCGTCAAGCCAGTGAAGCTGATCGCGGACGCGATCCGTGATGCGAGCGGTCCGGGTGATCTTGTACTTGATCCCTTCGGAGGCGCTGGCACGACGATGCACGCCGCAGAGTCCGTCGGGCGCAAGGCCGCGTTGATCGAAATCGAACCCTCCTACGTGGATGTTACCCTGCGCCGTTATCAGGAGGCAGCGGGAATTGAGCCCTTATTGTTGATTTCCACTGAGAGTTGACCCGGTAGGGGCATAAATTTCCACTGAGAAGTGACCCATGTTTGAACCGCCTTCAACGGATTGTTTGGAGGTAACATGGAGTGATCGACATGGCATTATTGAGTGTGATTCGGCGTTGGCATTTTCGTGAGAGGATGCCGATCCGTGAGATAGAGCGGCGGACAGGATTGTCGCGCAACACGATCCGTAAATATTTGCGAGCCGGCACAGTAGAGCCGCAGTTCAGGGCAACCGAGCGGCCGAGCAAGCTGGACTTGTTTGCCGAGAAGCTGTCAGGCTGGTTGCGGGTTGAGGCTGGCAAGTCGCGCAAACAGAAGCGCACGGCGAAGCAGATGCACGCCGACCTTGCGGTTCTGGGTTATGATGGCTCCTACGGGCGCGTCGCGGCCTTTGTGCGGGCATGGAAGGCTGATCGCCAGCGTGAGCAGCAGACCAGCGGCCGCGGCACCTTCGTGCCCTTGGTCTTTGCTCCGGGCGAGGCCTTCCAGTTCGACTGGAGCGAGGACTGGGCTGTTCTTGGCGGCAAGCAAGTCAAGCTGCAGGCCGCGCATACGAAGTTATCCCACAGCAAGGCCTTCATCGTGCGGGCCTATCCGCTCCAGACCCATGAGATGCTGTTCGACGCGCTGACCCAGGCGTTCCGCGTAATCGGCGGCGTTCCTCAGCGCGGGATTTTTGACAACATGAAGACCGCGGTTGACCGGATCGGGACCGGCAAGGCGCGGCAGGTCAACGCCCGGTTCGCGGCCATGGCCAGTCACTACCTGTTCGAGCCGGAATTTTGTAACCCGGCATCGGGGTGGGAGAAAGGACAAGTCGAGAAGAACGTCCAGGATGCACGGCGCCGGTTGTGGCAGCGATTGCCGAGCTTCCCGGATATCCATGTGCTCAATGCTTGGCTCGAGGAGCAGTGCATCGCACAATGGGGTGATATCCAGCATGGCGGTTTGCCCGGCACCGTCGCCGAAGTGCATGCCGAAGAGGTGAGTAGCCTGATGCCGCTGGGGAGACCCTTCGACGGCTTCGTCGAGCATACCAAGCGCGTATCGCCTACCTGCCTGGTGACCTTTGAGCGCAACCGTTACAGCGTGCCGGCATCGTTCGCGAACCGGCCCGTGAGCCTGCGGATATATCCTGACCGGCTCGTGGTTGCTGCCGAAGGGCAAATCCTGTGCGAACATCCCCGGATCATCGAACGCTCCCACCTGCCAGGGAGAACGATCTATGACTGGCGGCACTATCTGGCAGTGATCCAGCGCAAGCCCGGTGCCCTGCGTAACGGGGCGCCGTTCACCGATATGCCCGATGCGTTCCGGCAATTACAGGGACTGCTCCTTAAGCATCCAGGCGGCGACAGGGAGATGGCCGAGATACTGGCCCTAGTGCTGCATCATGATGAGCAGGCGGTGCTTTGCGCTGCCGAGCTTGCCCTTGAGGCGGGCGTAGCAACCAAAACCCACGTTCTCAACATCCTTCACCGGCTGACCGATGGCAAGGCTGCGTCGGCATCGGTGATCGATGCGCCGCAGGCCCTGCGCCTTGCCCTGGAGCCAGTTGCCAACGTCGGGCGCTACGATGCCCTGCGTAATCGGGCCCTGCGTAACAAGGAGGCGCGTCATGCGTCATGATCCCGCCAGCGCAGCGGTTACGGTCATGCTGCGCAGCCTCAAGATGTATGGCATGGCCAGCGCCGTGGGCGATCTGATCGACCAAGGGGCTCCCGCGTTCGAGGCTGCCGTACCGATACTCTCCCAGCTGCTCAAGGCCGAGATGGCCGAGCGGGAGGTCCGCTCGATCGCCTACCAGATCAAGGCGGCCCGGTTCCCTGCCTACAAGGATCTGGCCGGGTTCGACTTTGCTTCCAGCGAGGTCAATGAAGCCCTGGTCCGGCAGCTCCACCGCGGCGATTTTATGGGCGGCGGTGATAATGTTGTGCTGATCGGTGGTCCGGGAACCGGGAAAAGCCACATGGCCACCGCCTTGGGCGTGCAGGCTGTTGAGCATCACCGCAAAAAGGTCCGGTTCTTCTCCACCGTCGATCTGGTCAATGCGCTGGAGCAGGAAAAGGCCATGAACAAAGCGGGCCAGCTTGCCGAGCGCCTGCTGCGTCTCGACCTCGTCATTCTCGACGAGCTGGGATATCTGCCGTTCAGTCATTCAGGCGGCGCACTGCTGTTCCACCTGCTGTCCAAACTCTACGAGCGTACCAGCGTCGTGATCACCACCAACCTCAGCTTCAGCGAATGGGCCGAGGTGTTCGGTGATGCCAAGATGACCACCGCCCTGCTGGATCGGCTTACCCACCACTGCCATATCCTGGAAACCGGAAACGACAGCTTCCGGTTCAGGGCTAGCTCTGCCGCACCCAAAACACGAAAGGAACAATCACCGGCTTGACCCAACCCCCGCAACGCGGGACATACCTTCCACCCGGGTCACTTCTCGATGAAAATACCGGGTCAACTCTCAGTGGAAATCAACACCGATACCTCATAATGTTGATGTCCAGGGCTTTCAGGCATGCCAAAGCGCCCACATGGAGGCAATTGTTGGGCCGATTGCGGACCGTCAGATTGTGGATGGCTCAAGGCGCCAAGCTGCCACTTTAAATTTTATCATATAATTTCCAGCAAAAAAATCCGTTGTCTAATAGCTTAATCATTGGCCGCCGAACCTGAACCGGATGCCGCCGTTCAAGGTAAATCCATCGAGCGGCTGCCAGGCATCGACTGTCCACTGCCCGCTGGCGTCGCGCTGTGGCAGCAAAATCGGGTCGTACTTGGACTGTCGGTTATTGAGCAGGTTTTCCGCATTGGCGAACAGGCTGATGCGGCCCAATGTGATTTCCCCCAGGATGCCCAAGTGCACATAGGCCCGGCTGCGCGTGCGATAGGGGTTGTCGTCAAGCAACTGTTCCCCAGTATAATAGGCCTCAACGCCGATGCGGCCCTTTCCGTGTTCTTCCCACATACCGACTAAACCCGCTGTGTGGCGCGGGGTCAGCGGCACTTCGCGGCGACCCATCCCCGATGGATCAGGTTCGCTGGAATCTACAAAGACATAGCTGCCCGTGACGGTGAACCCGTCCTGCTTATAACGCAGCAGAACCTCCGACCCGCGAACACGGGTCGTTCCATCTATATTGACGAGACGAACGCGGTCGGTTGCGATTTCCGTCAGCTGTGTAGCGTTTTTGATATCCGCGCCGAAGGCCGTAACGCTGGCTTCGAAAGGGCCACGTGCATAGCCCACATCCAACGATGCTGTTCGGGCAGTTTCTGCCTCCAGTTCACCCAGTGGTTCGAGCCGCGAGAGCCCGGCCGCCTCGATTTCGTCCACAAAGGGTGTTGGAGCATAGAACCCGCCCCCCATAGATGCGCGAATAGTCCAGAATCCTGGGCGATACAGTGCAGAAAGGCGCGGGCTGAACTGCGTGCCGAACTCATTGTGAAAATCGACCCTGCCACTGGCCGCTAATGTGAGGTCGGGTGTTACCTCTTGCTCGACCTGACCGAAGATGCCCGGAACGTCATAGCTGTAATCGAACGCCGGAAAAGTATCGGAGCGGAACTGATCGGATTGGAACGCAATGCCGCCCACCCAAGTTGTCGCCCCGCTCTCACCCGAAACCGAAGTTTCTGCGAACAAGCTCTGATGCCGGTCGTCTTCGACAATGTCACCGAAACGATGCAGGTGATTTTGGCGCATGGCAGAGGCACGCAAATGTAGTGTGGTAGCATCTACGATGGGCGTCTGTGCGACAACGCCCGCATCGAACCGGTCGGTATCCTGAGTCTGCGCGAAAAACGTGCCGTCCGGCACGGTTTGGCCCGGAACATTGCCGCCAATGCGCTCTTCGGTCATCACGCCAAGCGTGAAATAGGCAGAACTGCCGTCATCTCCGTTCCATTGCAGGCGCGGGCGTGCTGTCAGACGGTCATAGCCGGGCAAATCATACCACCCGTCTCCGTCGATATCCTGTCCGGTTTGACGATGCACCCCCGCGGTGAGCGATACGCCGATGTTCCCGCTAACCGGCGCAGCGGTATATGCAGTCAGATCCTGTCCGCCGCGCGTGGTCGCATTGGCCAGCACCTCGGCTTCGAACAAATCACTCGGGCGTTTGGATACCAGATTGATGACCCCGCCCAGTGCCGATGGTCCATATAGAGCCGAGGCTGCACCCTTGATAATCTCCACCTGACCAAGATCGGTCGGTGGAATCTGCAACAACCCGAGCGATGCAGCCTGACCACCGTAGAGCGGCAAACCGTCTGCCAACAATTGCGTATAACGCCCTTCCAACCCCTGAATGCGGATGTTTGCCGCACCGAGCGCGGGCGAGGTGATCTGCACCCTGACACCGCCCGTTTCCGCAACCAGCATGGAGATATTACCTGGGCGCATGATCGCCTTTTCTTCGATCTCCTCGCCCACGATGACTTCAACGCGGATAGGTTCATCCTGGACCCGTCGTTGAGTCCTGGTGCCCTGGACGATGATAACCGCGCCCGCTTCATCGTCGTGGTCATGGTCGGCGCCTTCTTCTCCATCGCTGTGATCAGCGGGGATGTCCTGTGCGAAAACTGAAGGCGCGATAAACGGCCAAGCGATTAGAAGCGCAGCCGAACCAGCAAGCGCCGCACGCAGAGTAACGAGTGTCATATCTAATTTCCAAAGTCGGCAGTGGATAGAGGTTCATTCTTGTCGGATGCAAGTTCACTGCGGGCCTGAGCGAACACGTCGATGCTTCCCCATACGGCAAGGCCCGCCATGATCGAGGCGACCAGCAAATCGGGAATGGCGCTCCCTGTTCCCAGCACGCCAAGAGCAGCCATCAGCACCGCGATGTTACCGATTGCATCGTTGCGCGAACAGATCCATGCCGACCGCATATTTGCATCACCATTGCGAAACCGCAGCAGCATCAGCGCAACCACGATGTTCACGATCAGGGCGAGCGCGCCGATCATTCCCATCGTCTGGGGTTCGGGATCGGAGCCGACGAAGAAGCCGTAGATCGCGTAACCGATCACCCACAGCCCAAAAGCCAGCATCGTGGCTCCTTTAACCAATGCGGCACGGGTCCGCCATTGCAGCGCCATCCCAGCGACGAACAGGCTGATTGCGTAATTGGCTGCGTCGCCGAAGAAATCCAGAGCGTCTGCCTGCAATGCCCTGGAATCAGCGGTCACTCCGGCCACGATCTCGACGCCAAACATTGCCGCATTTGCAAACAGCGCAAACCACAGGACGCGCCGCCATTGCGGATCGTTGTGGCTGGTGCCGGTATCTTGCGGCACGTCGCAGCAGGATTTTGCCATAGTTGATTCTCTTGCAGTGTTGAACTGCAACGCCATATGCACCCTGAAGTAACTATAGGGTCAAGCGATGCGTATCGGTGAATTGGCAAAAGCCACAAACACGAAAGTCGAAACGATACGGTATTACGAGCGTGAAGGTATCCTGCCCGTCGCGGACAGGACCGATGCGAACTACCGTGACTACTCACAGTCGCATCTGGCGAAGCTGACTTTCATCCGCCGCTCCCGCAAGTTGGGGTTCAGCATGGCGCAGGTTCGCTCTCTGCTGGAACTGTCGGGTGATGACGATCATCCGTGCGCCCAGGTGGATACGATGGCGCGCGAGCATCTCGATGACATCAATAGTAAAATTGCTGATCTGACTGCGCTGCGTGCCGAGTTATCGCATTTGCTCGAATCATGTGACAGCGAACGTATTGGAGAATGCCGGATCGTCGAAGCCCTTGGATCGGCCGGATAAGAATTTATCGGATGAGGTCATCTAGGGTTAACTATGGGATCAAGTCCGACTTACCGATTTTAAGTCGAACTTTCCACACTCTTTAACGGCTGAACCTGGGGCGCATAGCGGTCATGAGAATTTGCTTCACAATCCAAACCGTCACTGCACTTATCGCCGCAGAGACTCTGGGTTATTTCGACCATATTTTTTGAATTATTTCAGTCTCTTGGGCGCCTACCCCCGCCCGCAATCGACCGTAAGTGCGTGAAATCACGCACAAGCTTCCCTTGACGTAAGTTATTGATATATAAGGGAAAGCTGTGTGGAGGACCAAGTCGGAAACGAACCAGTTACGGTGCTTTTGTCATTATATAACAAATTCAGATAATTGAGTGGCTCCCGTAAGCGTTTAGGCGGCCCAATCATGGCTCAAAATTGTCAGATATCGTCGAAAGAGTTGTCGTCGAGACTGATTTTTCCAACTGCGTGCTAGGTAAGCATTGATCCCAACCATGCGAGACGAATCAGCGCGTCTAGCAGTCTACTTTTGAACCGAAAGCCGCTGGTCGGCATCCAGGTCGCAACATTGGCAAATCGGACGTTGCACCTCGCATTTCAGGAACGTCCGCTAACAACCCAGATGTGGTCGATAGTCGCCATCGACTGGAAACGCTTTGGCGTGAGGCTGCTCCTTTAATACTTCTCAAACTTTGCTTTCAAATCTTTCTTGAGAATTTTGCCATTGGCGTTGCGTGGCAGCATTTCTGCTGCAAAAATTATTCGCACTGGTACTTTGAATTTAGCCAGCCGATTCGCGATCCACGTTTTCAGTTCATCCTCGTTCACCGCCATGCCCGGCGCCAGATGAACCATCGCTGCGGGCTCCTCGCCAAGCGTTCTGTGGGGAATTCCAAGCACCGCCGCGTCCGTTACTGCCGGGTGGTCGTAAAGGACATTTTCCACCTCGGAAGAATAGATGTTTTCTCCGCCGCGGATCACCATGTCCTTGGCTCGATCGACAATGTAGCAAAATCCCTCCTCGTCCAGACGGGCGAGATCGCCTGTGCGGACCCAGCCATTGGCGAAGGTCTCTGCGGTTGCTTCTGACCGATCCCAATAGCCTATCACGGTTTGAGGCCCGCGCGCGCACAGCTCGCCGACTTCGCCCGTCGCGAGCGTGCTCCCTATCTCATCTGTTACCTTAACGTCGCTGACTGGCACCGACGGACCGGCGCTTTCAGGGCGATTCAGATAATCCTCGGCCGAATGGACAGTGACGGTCGCCATTGTCTCGGTCATGCCCCAGCCATTGCCCGGCATTGATCCAAAGGTTTCGTATATTTTGCGGACCAGCTCAGGTGCGGCAGGCGCACCGCCATAAGCAATAGCCTCCAGACTCGAGAGGTCGTAGTTTTCGCGCTCCGGATGCTCGATCATTTGCCAGGCAATTGTTGGCACGCCGCCGGTGATGTTGACTTTTTCGCGCTCGATAATCTTGAATGCTTCAACCGCTTCCCACCGGTGCATATAGATGATCGTGTGCCCGGCATATAATTGCCCCATCAAGCCTGCCGAACATGCGGTGACGTGGAACAGCGGGATCACTGTAAGTCCTACTTTGGGCACTGGTTCCGGAATCGGGTCGCCCCGGCGGAGCAGATTGCTCGCGGCGGCGTAGGCACTTGAGAATATATTGGTGGTCAGGTTGCGGTGACTACCAAGCGCACCTTTGGGCTGACCCGTCGTGCCACTGGTGTAGAAAATGGTCGCCGGATCCTCGGGCGAGATGCTGACGTTTGGAATCGTCGCATCGGGCAGATCAGCCCAGTCATGTGGCGAGCCGATGACGCTTTCCAGCGTTCTGACAGTCTGATCTTCGCCGTCCGAGCGTGTGGCGAAAACCGTCGCAATATCCGGGCAGTCGGCCCGGTGCGGCGCGATCCTTTCCCAGCGTTCGGCATCGCAAATCATCAGTTTTGCACCCGAATCTGCCAGACCGAAGGCGAGTTCCTGCCCCGTCCACCATGCGTTGAGCGGCACGCAAATCGCGCCGATTGCAGTCACTGCGAAGAACGCAACCGGCCATTCGGGCAGGTTGCGCATGGCAAGGGCAACTCTGTCACCCTTTTCAATTCCGCACTCCCGCAATTCGGCGGCGAGCGTGGCTACGGCGCGGTACCATGCGTCGTAAGTAACCCGTTCGTCTTCGTAGATCGTGATCAGCCGGTCGCCATGCCCCCGCGCATGATCGGCCAGAACGCGCAGTGACGGCGGGGCGTTTTTCCACGTGCGGGTCGGGATTCCGCGAATGTCGAGCGTTTCCATCTCGAAAGCCTGGCCCGGCGCGCACAGCTCGTTTTCGATCTGCGCGAGTGATTTTGCTGGCCAGCCTGCAGGTGGTTCCCACTGCCATGGGGCTTCCGCGTCCGCTTCAATACCGTTCAAACCATCTCTCCCGATCGGGTATGTTTTATTCTGCAACTGATGCTAGGTCGCTTTTACAGCGCGCTCAAGCGCCACGCTGGGGAGAGAGAATGCCGACACCGTTTAATTGCGCCGACCCTGCTTCACTGGGCTTCGATTCCGAAAGGCTCGGCCGCATCCCTGACTTCCTGCAAAACACCTATGTCGGCAACGGCCGCCTCCCTATGACCCAGCTGGTCGTCGCGCGAGACGGGCAGCCCGTCTTCTACGATGCGCAAGGAACGATGGGCGAGAACCGCGACGCTCTGCGTGACGACGCGATTTTCCGGATTGCCTCGATGACCAAACCGGTAACGTCGGTGGCATTCATGCAGCTGGTCGAACAATGCAAAGTCGCTCTTGAAGACCCGGTCAGCAAGGTTATTCCCGAACTTGGAAATTTGAGCGTCTATGCCGGCGGCGGTGGATCTGTGCCATTTTCACCCGGTGAGAAAACTGCACCCATGCGGTTTGTCGATCTGCTTACCCATATGTCCGGGCTTACTTACGGCTTGCAGAACCGGACCAACATCGACGCCGTCTACCGTGAACACAATCTCGATTTTGCGCGCAACTCGCACGATTCCGATGCCTACATAGACATCCTCGCGAAAATGCCGCTGGAGTTTGCGCCTGGAAAGGGCTGGAATTACTCGGTCGCCACTGATGTCCTCGGCATCGCGGTAGAGCGTCTTTCAGGGATGCGGCTGGGCGAGTATTTCGAGAAGCACATATTCGCCCCGCTTGGCATGACCGACACCGCCTTTGGGGTTTCCAGCGAGCACAGCGATCGGCTGGTCGATGCCTATCAGTATCTGCCCGGCAAACCGCCAAAGATGATTGATGCCGCACACAGCAGCCGGCTGACGCAGGACGGCCTGTTTGACAGCGGCGGTGGAGGCCTTTGCGGAACAATCGCCGATTATTATCGCTTTGCCACGATGCTGTTGGGTGGCGGCGCTCTGGAAGGTGCCTGCATACTCAGTCCGAAAACGCTGCGACTGATGCGTACTAACCATCTGCCCCGGGGCGCTGACCTAACCGATATGTCGAGCAGCCTGTTCTCCGAAGCCAACAATGCCGGAACAGGGTTCGGCCTTGGCTTCGCCATGGTTATCGACCCCGCACAAACACTCATGCCCTCCAGCATGGGGGAATTCTATTGGGGGGCGCCTATTCGACCGCGTTCTTCGTTGATCCGGTAGAAGCAATTACGATGGTCTTCATGACTCAAGTCTACCCGTCCAGCACCTATCCCATACGGCGCCAGCTCAAGACGCTAATCTATGCCGCGCTAAAGGAAAGCCGGGCCTGAAGACCCGGCGGATAGACGATCTCAGCACCTTCCAAGGAGAACCCCGATGACTTCCCCAATTCGCACCGAGCGCCACGACGATGTCTTGGTAATCATCTCCGACAATCCCCCGGTCAACGCGCTGGGCCATCAGGTTCGGCAGGGGCTGAAAGACGGGATCGAGGTTAATCAGCAACCGGGCACGAGCCTCAACGCAGCTTTCGGAAAAACGGCGGGAGGCTGCGAATAGCAGCCGTTAGGGCGCAAAGCGGACGCCATAACCTGGCGGCTATTCAAAACCGTCACTGCACTTTTGCGCGCAGAGAATCCGGGTTATTTGGTCGGAAATTATTGATAAATTATAGTCTCTTGGGTTTCGGATATCGTCCGAAATTCACTGTAAGCGTGTGATTTAGCCCACTAGTTTCCCCGAGTATATCTCATTGATATAAAACGGGAAACTGTGTGGAGGACCAAGTCGGAAACGAACCAGCTCCGATGCTATTGTCATTATATATCAATTTCAGATAATTGAGTGGCTTCCGAAGGCGTTTTTGCGACCCAATCATGGCTCGGAATTGTCAGATTTCGTCGAATGAGTCGTCGTAGAGACTAATTTTTTCGACTGCTTGCTAGGCAAGCCTTGATCGCAATCGCGCAAGACGAGTGATCAAGTCTGGCAGTCTGCCTTTGGGCCGTTGGCGGACTGTTGGCATTTGAATTGCAACTTTGACAAAGCGGACATTGCGTCTCGCGTATCAGGACTGTCCGCTAACGACCCAATTACACACGTTAAGGCGCTCTTGATTTCACGCCCAGATTTTGATGTAAAACTTTCCACTAACTTGCATGGTCCGTTTGACAGTTCGAACACAAATTGACCGTTAATCCGCTAAAGCTGCATCGACGATATTCCTGGCTATAGCTCGGGCATCCGCTGCGACCACTTTGTGTTCATGCAAGTGAGCCAGCACGATTGCGCCTTCCTTAATGACGAGCAGTTGCCTCGCCAGCCCTTCAGGGTCTTTTGCATTGGTCTTTTGCGCAATACCTGCAAAATAGATCGATATGAGGCGTTTATGCTCTGCAGCCGTAGCATGGATCGGGTGGCTGTTGTCCTGGTATTCGGACGATGCCTTAATGAACATGCAGCTCTTGAATCCAGGCTCGTCAAACCACTCCTCCAGCGCATCAAATATCGCGAGAAGCTGTTCTTTTGGATCAGTCGCCAGTGCCTCAATGCGGCGCCTAAGCCAGTTGCGGAACTGCTCATCGCGCAAGCGAAGCGTCGCTAGGATCAACTCCTCTTTGGTGCGGAAATGCTTGTAAATCGCTGTCTTGGAGACGCCGGTCTCTTTCGCCAGTCGATCCATACCGATGGCATGGAAACCGCCGCTGTAGAACGATGTTAGCGCCTTTTGGACGAGCTCGTCACGTTTCGATGCACTCACAATGGATCCCTTAATACTATTACTGATCGGTAAATACATATTCGACCGGTGGGGTTCAATAGTTACAGCTTCATCAAGCTGATATAAAATAATATAATTCCATCATTTCAGACGGATCACAATTATAGAGAGGAATTTTAGAACTCAGACATTGACAGATCAGTTACCCTTCTGCATCTAACAATTACCGATCAGTTACTGTTCGGATTTTCTTGGCTCAGTCCTTGGGCAAATTTGCAGAGGAATTTATCATGTTCGCTTTCCACAATCAGCCAGAGCCGAACCCTTACGGCCTCCGCGCCACACTCGTCGGTGCGGCCTCCAACCTCCTTATGGTCGGGGTCGTCGCATCGATGCTCGCAGCCTCACCACAAGTGAGCGCACAAACAATTGAGTCCACCGCCGCGCAAATCGACAGTGATGTTTACCATCGCTCCATGGTCATCGACGGCATAGATATTGCTTATCGTGAGGCAGGCGACCCAAGTAGGCCCACTATATTGCTGCTTCACGGATTTCCTACATCCTCGCAGATGTTCCGCGATCTCATTCCCGAACTAGCGAAGAGCTATCACGTCTTGGCGCCTGATTATCCAGGGTACGGGGCGAGCGCGATGCCAAGCCGCGATGCATTCGAATATAGCTTCGCCAACTTCGCAAATGTCGTCGATCAGTTCATCACCGAGAAAGGCGTATCGTCTTACGCTCTCTATCTGATGGATTACGGCGCACCGGTTGGATACCGCGTGTTTGCGAAACATCCTGAACGCGTCACCGGCTTCATAATCCAAAATGGTAATGCCTATGATGAAGGCCTGCGCGATTTCTGGGATCCTATCAAAGCTTATTGGGCTGACGGATCACTAGAAAACCGAGAAGCACTGCGCGGTTTGCTGAGTTTAGATGCGACCAAATGGCAATATACTCACGGCGTTGGCGATGTTGCCAAGATCAGTCCGGACACTTGGCACACCGATCAATACTTGCTCGACCGCGAAGGCAATCAGGAAATCCAACTGGACATGTTCGCCAGCTACGCAACCAATGTTGCTGAGTATCCCGGATGGCAGAAACTGTTCCGCGAGCATCAACCACCAGCGCTGATCCTGTGGGGCAAGAATGACCAGATATTCCCGGCTGAAGGAGCACACCCCTACAAGCGCGACCTGAACAACGTAGAATTCCACCTGCTCGATACCGGACACTTCGCACTCGAAGAATACGGCGATCAGATGGCTGACGAAATCCTCGATTTTCTAGACCGCGAAGTCCTGCCCCGGGACTGACCCCATCGCGGTCTCCTGCGGGGCGTTGTCCCCTCTCTCTCAGCGTCCCGCAGACCCTTTTCAAACAATTCCGGAGGCTACCATGCTTTATCCCGCCAAAACTCGTCCCGCTCTTGCACTGCTGCTGAACCTTTCTGTAACAACGCTCCTGTTTGCACCCCTGTTGACGCCCGCTGCTGCGCACCCGGCTGACGGTGGCAATTCAAGTCAACTCTCGAGCTACCTGGATCCAGAGAACCCGGCGCTGCCACAAACTGACATGGCAATCGTAAAGGGCAGGACTGCTATCGTGATTACAGACCCCCAAATCGACTTTCTCTCTCCAGACGGAGTTGCGTGGGGCGTGGTTGGCGAAAGCGTCACCGAACATGGCACGGGCAAAAACATTGGCAAGCTGATGAAGGCGGCAAAGGACAATGAAGTCCCGCTGCTCATTTCCCCCCATCACTATTATCCAACCAACCACGGTTGGAAGTTTGAGGGGCCACTCGAAAAGCTGATGCACGCGATTAAAATGTTCGATCGTCAAGGCGCCTATACGTTGGATGGCTTCGAGGGCTCGGGCTCGGATTTCATGCCCGAGTACAAGCAATACATTTTCGATGGCAAAACCGTCGTCACAAGCCCGCATAAGATCTACGGCCCGGAACAGAACGACTTGGTGCTTCAGCTGAGGAAGCTTGGCGTCGACAAAGTGATCCTGGCCGGAATGTCCGCCAATCTATGCACCCAAGCACATCTCTACGAATTGTTAGAACAAGGATTCGAGGTTGCGGTGGTCCGCGACGCAACAGCCGCTGCAAAGCTTCCTGAAGGCGATGGCTATTTGGCAGCGCTGGTCAATTTCCGCTTCGTCGCCAATGGTCTCTGGACAACAGATAGCACCGTCGCCCGTTTGGGAGCAGCCCAATGATCGGGAAACTGGTTCCTCCATTCACCCAGGAGGCGGCGTGCGCCAAGGTGCAGGCCGCTGAAGACGCATGGAACAGCCGAGATCCGAAGCGGGTCGCACTCGCCTACTCGCCCGACAGCGAATGGCGCAACCGTGATACGTTCCTATCTGGCCGAGCGGAGATTGAAGCCTTCCTAACCGCAAAATGGCTCAAGGAAAGCGACTATCGTCTAAAGAAAGAGCTGTGGGCTTTCACTGACAACCGCATCGCCGTTCGCTTTGAATATGAATGGCGCGATGCATCCGACCAGTGGTGGTGCAGCTATGGCAACGAGATGTGGGAATTTGCGGCTGATGGGCTGATGCAAATGCGCTTCGCCAGCATCAACGACCAGCCGATCCGGGAAATCGACCGCCGGTTGTAGCTGCCCACTTCACAACCCCTGAAAGGTTTAGAACTCATGGCTCGAGCATTCGCAGAACTAGCATTCACTCCGTCAGTCCGATCCGTGCAGGAACGCCAAGGATCGGCCGCCAGCTACGCCAAGTTTTTAGCGCCCGACGTGACCGGCGGCGACAAGCTGTCTGATCGTGAGGCGAGCTTTATTGCGCAGCGGGACGGCTTCTATCGGGCGACGGTATCTGAAACGGGCTGGCCATATGTCCAATTTCGCGGTGGGCCGCCAGGATTTCTCAAGGTTCTGAGCGAAACACAAATTGGTTACGCTGATTTTCGCGGCAACCGCCAATATGTCAGCGTGGGAAACCTCGAGCGCGAAAATCGTGTTTCACTGATCCTGGTGGATTACCCGAACCAGCGGCGGCTAAAAATCATGGGACATGTGAGGATCGTCGAGCCGGACGAAAATCCAACCCTCATCGAGCAGCTTCGTGATACCAGCTATAAAGCGCAGATCGAACGCAGCGTGATCATTACCATCGACGCATTCGACTGGAATTGCCCGCAACACATTCCGCAGCGCTTCACACTTGAGGAACTCGGCGTTCGATGAGGCTGAATGAACGGCGTCTTTCATGCGCTAAAAACAAGGATCCGAATGACTAGAATTGGGGCGCAAAGCGGGCATCGAAATTTGAGTCGCGACCCAAACCGTCACTGCACTTTTCGCCCCAGAGACTCTGGGTCATTTAGGCCATAATTATCATTTAATTACAGTCTCTTGCGTGACGGATGCCGGCTCAAAATGCCCGTAAGCCCGTAAACTCACGGACTAGTTTTCCTTAATATAAGTTATTGATATAAAGGGCAAAACTGTTTGGAGGCCCGAGCCGGAATCGAACCGGCGTGCGAGGATTTGCAGTCCTCTACGTAACCACTCCGCCATCGGGCCACTCCTTTACGCGGCGCTGCAGATTGCAACGATACGCTCCGGAGGCGGGCACGTAGCGCTTTGGCACCGGCAACGCAATGCGATTTTATAAACTTGGACAGTTAGTCAAAATACGGGGTGGCTTCGATAGCCAGTCTCGTTATGAAACGGATTTATGAATATCAACGACCTCCTCGATCCGATAACCGCCGACGGCGGCAAACTCAGCTTGCCCGGTGCAGCGCAATGGATGCAGGGCCGGACCATGTATGGCGGCGCATCGACACTGATCGCCTATATCGCTGCAACAAGAGCGTTTCCTGATTTGCCGCCATTGTGGGCCGGTCAAATCAGTTTTGTCGCGCCGCTGGGCGCAGAGATGGAATTACGGTCCGAAATTATCCGGCAAGGCCGCAATGTGACGCAGGTGCGGAGCGAAATCTTGTCCGATGGTAAGCTGGCACTGACCGCTTTCTGGCTGTTTGGGACTGAACGCGAGGCAAATGCGGTCCACCCTGCTCCACCGCCGGAAGGTTCCCCAGGAGCGCCCGAGGACGGGGCGTTTGTCGAGAGTAGTCAAGCTCCGTCATTCATGAAGAATAACTTTGAAGTCCGCCATACTGGCGATCGCCCCGGGCCAGGCCAACCACTCATCCGCCGGTGGACGAGATTGCGCGAGCCCTCGGGTCTGAGCCCAACTGCAGAGATGATCCTGATGGGGGACACATTGCCGCCATCTGCCATGCGGGTTATGCAGCGACCTGGCCCGATGAGCTCGGTCAATTGGTCGTTCAATATGCTCGAGCCTGCGCCCGTCACACGCGATGGTTGGTGGCTAGTGGAAACAGCCAGCGACCATGCCAATCACGGATATTCCAGCGAGCGTTTGCGCCTGTGGAATACCGATGGCCGCCAAATGATGTCCGGCATACAAAACGCAGCAATATTTGGCTGAGGATAGATTACCTGGCGCTGGTTAGACCTCGGAGAATTTCGGGGGGCGCTTGGCCATTCCTGCCATCACCGCCTCGATCTGGTTGGGAGTGCGCATGATCGCGTGCTGTTCGATGCTTTCTTCCATCAACAAATCGTTGGTTGAACGGTCCTGCATTGAATTTGACAGCCGCTTGGCTGCGCGGACCGCATGGGGATTGCGCGAGGCAATTTCCTGCGCAATCGCAGTAGCTCGGGCATGCGGGGCCTCATCCAGATAAGTCGCAAGGCCCAAGGTCAGGGCTTCCTCGCCGCTGAATTCGCGGTTTGTATAGATCAGTTCACGCAAGACATCATCGCGCACTAGGCCGCGCCACAAGGCGTATCCGCCCATATCAGGCACCAGACCCCATTTTAGTTCCATAATCGCCATTCTGGCATCGGGCGCTGCAATGCGAATGTCCGCTCCGCTGGCAATCTGCAATCCGCCGCCAAAACAGACGCCGTGGATTGCGGCAACGACGGGCACCGGCAGTTTGCGCCACTGGGTCGCGACCTGCTGAAATTTGTTTGAATTGCCATAGGTCCGCTCGGTCAGGCTAGGTTCGTCTGGCGATGGCTCCCGGCCAAAACTGGCTGTATCCAGGCCAGCGCAGAAGGATTTTCCTTCGCCCGACAGCACCACCGCCCGCAATCCCTTAACCTTTTGCAGCACGTGACCTGCTTCGATAATTCGGGCAAACATTTCCGGATCGAGCGCATTCATCTTGTCAGCGCGGGTCAGCCGCACCTG
>Ga0105054_10003457_pt1 | contig 24426 bp, 21 predicted proteins | sample BON02_FD_78091 | JGI IMG/M metagenome (GOLD analysis project Ga0105054, IMG submission 78091) | Freshwater microbial communities from Lake Bonney liftoff mats and glacier meltwater in Antarctica - BON-02 (megahit assembly) | ecosystem: Environmental > Aquatic > Freshwater > Ice > Glacier...
TCATTTTATTGAAAAATATTTAAAGCCTTTGCACCTAAATGCGAAGGTTTTTGCTTTTATAAAGCCGCCGCAATTGTTAGAATAGATAATTCACTACACCCTCCTTTTAATATTTCATTACCCGCCACCTCTAATGTGGCTCCAGTAGTAAGCACATCATCCACTAAAACCACCCTTTTCCCTCGAATCTTTTCTTCGTTTATTATTTCAAAAACACCATCCATATTGGCAAAACGATTATGTCTCGATTTATTTGTTTGCGTTTCTGTAAAACGATTTCTTATAATTACCTCTTTTTCAAATGGTACATTTAATATTACGGAAAGTCCATTTGCTATATGGTCTGCTTGATTATAACCTCTTCTTTTTAGCTTAATTGGGTGCAGAGGTACTGCCAAAATTAGGTCTATTTCTTCATTGAAGTGTTTTGTCAATAGTTGATTGCCAAACCATGCCCCCATAAATTCCGCTAATTCAGGCTTATTCTTGTATTTAAGATTGTGAAGGATGTTCTGAACTGGTCCATTTTTAGTGAAATGTAAAAATGAATAAGTATTTTTGACACATATCTTGCCCCAAAATTTCTTATCCAGTTTGATTTGTTCTGAATCGTGGCCAGAAATCTGAGGAAGAGTTAAATGACATTTTATACAAATGTGGTTTTCGTATACTTGAAGTGTTTCGAAACAAGCCGCACATAGCCTGGGAAATAATAAGTCCTTTGCGTATTGAAATGGATTCATTCAATGAAATTATGACAAAAAACACTAACAGTCAAGAGGTTGAAGAGCAATGGAAACAAATTATGGCTTTTTTTAAACAGAGTATCGGAAGAAAACCCGCCGATTTAAAAGGAGTACTTTTTCTAATTGGCATTCAGGAGTTAGGAAAAGGCCCAGAACATTTTACAAAAGAACAAAAGCAGGACCTTATTCATATTGCCACATGTAAGGTTTTAAGTTTAGGCGGTTTTTATACATTAATTGGAACGGACGAAGAAGGATGGCCACATTGGGAATTAATTAATAAACTTCCGCCATTTGATTTGTTTTCGCAAGAAAACCTCTTAAAACATTATATTATACAATATTTTAAAACGGAGTTAGGACTTCATATCTAAACATATGAAAATAATTACTTTTAACGTAAACGGAATTAGAGCTGCCATTAAAAAGGGATTAATAGAATGGGTAAAAGAAGAAAACCCGGATATACTTTGTTTACAAGAAATCAAATTATCCGAAACAGATTTAGTAGAAGGCTTTTTTAAAGAACTTGGATTTTATTGTTACTGGTATCCTGCACAGAAAAGAGGTTATAGTGGAGTGGCCATTTTAAGTAAAGTTGAACCCAACCACATAGAATATGGCATGAAGGTAGAAAAGTTTGATCATGAAGGCCGCGTAATACGAGCTGACTATAAAACTTTTAGCCTAGTTTGTGCTTATTTTCCTTCTGGTACCACAGGCGATATTCGCCAAGAACTAAAAATTGAGTTTTTAAAAAATATGGGCGATCATATAAAGGAACTGAAAAAAACGCAGGCAAATCTGATTCTTTGTGGCGATGTGAATATTTGTCATACAGAAATAGATATTCATAATCCAAAAAGTAATAAAAAGAGCTCTGGCTTTCTTCCCGAAGAAAGGGAATGGGTGGGTTCGTTTTTAGAGAATGGTTTTATAGATAGCTTCCGTCATTTTGATAAAAGCCTTCATAATTATACATGGTGGTCATATAGGGCAGGGGCAAGGGGTAAAAATCTAGGATGGCGAATAGATTATATTTTTACTTCAAAAAAAATGGAAAGTATGTTAAGCAGTGCAGAGATCCATCAAAAGGTGAACATGTCAGACCATTGTCCTGTTTCTTTAATCTTAAAATAATGGGGATACTAAATCTTAGTGCTAACGGAAGAACAGGTAGTCAGGTTTTAAACGAAACTTTTAACCTTGGTTTTCATGTTACTGCTCTAGTAACCACATCCGAATCAATCAACATTTTAAAAAATCAAATACTCAATTTACTGGTAATGCCACAAAAATGTATGTCATTAAATATCGATAGAAACTTGTACTACTGTCGTTAATGTTTTGAATTTTTTTTAAACTTCTAATTTTCAATGGTCAAGGATACCTAAGTCTTCTGCTATACTATGACATGTTCCCAATAATATAATTGACCCTCCAAAAAAACGTTTTAAAGTAGAATATTTGTCTGTTCTATTTGACATATCATTGAAAGTTTAAAAATATTCCGTTTTGGATTAAATGTATTAACAAAAAAATAATGTAGGTATGGATTATAAATATAACAAAAGTTCTTGATGGCGACCCCTTTGAAATGGACAATAAATAGACCTAAATAGTAATCTTATATCAAGTTAGACCCCAAAACATTGCAGAGTTATAAAACTTTATCAAAACCAAAAATGACTAATAATCGAATTTCTGTTGTTAAAAGCATGGTAAGTGCCTTATTGAATACTGACCCTTTAAAAAAAGCCGTAATTCTTTCGGCATCAAAATATTAAATATGACTAACTCATTAGAGATACTTTATCAAAAAATAGAAGAATACAAATCCAAATTCTATAAAAACCAGCTTCTTAAAGGAGGTATAATTGCGTTTTCGTTGGTTTTAAGTTTCTTCCTTTTTGTAAACTTCATTGAATATTTTGGACGATTTGGTACTGCTTTTAGAGCAGTTCTATTAGTCGCTTTTATTGGGGCATCAATATACACCGCTATTTTCTTTATCATTATACCACTATTGCATTTTTTAAATATAGGCGAGAGAGTAAGCAATTCTGATGCCGCGGCTGATATTGGCATATTCTTTCCTGAAATAGGAGATAGATTATTAAACACGCTTCAATTATCAAACAATAACGAGGCAGATAATACCCTTTTATTAGCAAGTATAGAACAGAAAAGCAGTAAACTAAAGCTTTATCAATTCTCTGACTGCATTAATCTTCAAGAAAATAAAAAATACCTCAAGTTCAGTATACCCCCAATAATACTTATTGTATTTATCTCGGCCATTTCTCCTAATTTTTTTCAAAGCAGTGAAAGAATTCTAAAATTCAGACAGGAGTTTATGGAAGATGCACCCTTTGAATTTAATATCACTAATAAAAAATTAGAGGCTTATAGAAACGAAGACTTTAAACTAAATCTCGAACTTAAAGGAGATGTCATTCCAGAGGAAGTCTTCTTGGTTTACAATGAAAGAAGGTTCAGAATGAATCCAGAATCGGAGAAAGTATACTCTTATACTTTCAATAAACTCCAAAAAAATATTAAATTTAACTTTTTTGCTTCAGGAATTGTGTCCGTGCATCATGAATTAAGCCTTCTAAATAGACCAACATTACTTTCGTTTGATGTTGTAGCTCAATATCCAAGATATCTTAATAAGGCTTCTGAAAAACTCCTTAACGTTGGAAACCTTGTTATACCTGAAGGAACCACAATTCGTTGGATATTTAGAACGCAATTTACTGATTCCGTATCCTTGGTACTAAACCCAATAAATTCACCTCAAATATTAGCCACAATCCAGAAAGATGCAAATGAATTTTCTATAAGTAGAATAATGAAACAATCATATGATTATCAAATTTCTATGAAGAATAATCAAGCTAGAGTTAATGAAAATGTTGCCTATTACATTAATGTCATCCCCGATTTGCACCCAAGAATTCAATTAGAGCAAATTCGAGACACAACTTTCTATAGTTATATCGCTTTAGGAGGTAGTATTGGGGATGATTACGGCATTTCTGATTTCAAACTGAAATACCGTTTGAAAAGGAACGCGAAAGAACTTTACAAAAGTGTTCCAGTATACTTTAATATAAATCAGCTCTCCCAGAGTTTCTTATATAAATTCGATTTAACACCATTACGCTTAAATCAAAATGATGAAATAGAATATTATCTTGAAGTATGGGATAATGACGGCGTGAATGGTTCCAAGTTATCCAAGACTTCATTAATGACTTTTGGATTGCCTTCTTCTCAAGAATATGATCAACAAGTAGAAAAGCAGATTAAAGACACTGAAGATAAATTAACTGATTTACTAAAGAAGTCCGAAGACCTAAAGAGGAGTTTAGATAAAATTGAAAAAGAAATTAAAACTAAAAAAGAACTTGACTTTCAGGATATGAAACGCCTAGAAGAGCTCCTAAAAAAGCAAAAGGATCTATTGAAAGACATGAAAGATTTACAAAAGCAGTTCGATAAAATGCTAGAAAAGCAGAGCCGCTTTCAAGAACAAAACCCACAAACACAGGAAAAAATGAATCAGCTTCAGCAACTGATTCAAGAATTTATGAAGGAAAAAGTGACTGACCTTTATAAACAGTTAGATGAAATGCTCAAGAAAAATAAAGATGAAAATATTCAAGATCAACTTCAAAAAATGAAAGAACAGGATAGAAACCTCAATAAAGACATAGATAGGGCACTAAAATTATTCAAAAATATACAGCTTAAACAGAAGATAGAGCAAACAGCAAAGGAGTTAGAAAAACTAGCCGACAAGCAAGATGAACTGGCAAATAAAACAAAGGAAAACAAAGAGGCAAAAAAGAATAATGAATTAGTAAAAGAGCAAGAGAGGCTAGCTCAGGATTTTGGTGAAAAGAAAACCAAAATGGATGAAATTGAAAAACTAGGTAAGGAACTTAGAAAAGAAATGGATAGCCAAAAAGAAGAACAAAAGGAAGTTTCAGAAGAACAGAAAAAGGCTAAAGAAGAACTAGAAAATGACGAAAATTCTAATTCTACCAAATCTCAAAAGAAGGCAGCTAAATCAATGCGTTCAATGGCAACCGTTATGAAATCTCAGATGCAATCAGGAGAAATGAAACAATTAGACATTGATCTGGATGCATTAAGAGCTATTTTGGAAAATTTAGTTAAACTCTCTTTTGATCAGGAAGCTATCATAAAAGATTTAAAAGGGATCTCTAAATCAGACCCACGCTTTGTGGATCTATCTCAGCAGCAATTAAAACTCACCGACGATGCCAAGATAATAGAAGACAGCCTTTATTCATTAGCACAACGTGTAATGCAAATAGAAACGTTTGTCACCAAAGAAGTAACCGAAATGAACAACAATATGGAGCAATCCATCCGTTTATTAAAAGACAGAAACTTGCCAAAAGCTACTGCAATGCAACAGTTCTCTATGACTTCCATGAACAACCTCGCACTTATGCTAAGTGACACCTTTAAGCAACTACAGGATATGATGGCTATGTCTATGCCAGGAAGTGGTAAAGGAGCAAAGCAAGGTAATATGCCGATTCCAGGATTAGGAGAGCAACAGCAAGACTTAAATGAAAAAATAAAAGGACTAGGCAAAAGCGGAATGAATGCAAGTGAGCTTTCTAAAGAATTAGCCAAAATGGCCAATGAGCAAGCTAAGATTAGAAAACAGTTAGCGAAAATGCAACAGTCATTAAACGGAACAGAAGCCGGGAAGAAGATAGGGGAAGACCTTCAAAAACTACAAAACGAAATGGATGCCTCAGAAAACGAGATAGTAAACAAAAGAATTACACCTCAATTAATCAAGCGTCAGGTCGATATTCAAACAAGCTTACTAGATGCCGAAAAAGCGCTAAAAGAACAAGAACTCGATCCAAAACGAAAATCAAAAACCGCTTTCGAAACAAAACACAACACTCCTCCATCTTTAGAAAACTTTATAAAAGCAAAAGAAAAACAATTAGAACTCATAAGAACAACTCCTCCTGATTTCACGCCCTTCTATAAGAAGGAAACGGACAATTATTTTAAACGAATTAAATAGATTTTCCAATTTCGAAAAAAATTGGCAACATACGTTGCCCGTAAAACCTAACGTTCCACGTGGAACAAAGAGCCATTTAGCATCTAAAGTTCCACGTGAAACACCATAAAATATGTTTCCAAAATATGACATTATAGTAGTAGGGGCTGGCCACGCAGGATGCGAAGCCGCACACGCTGCTGCCCAAATGGGTTCCAAGGTCTTGCTTGTTACTATGAACCTACAAACCATTGCACAGATGTCTTGCAACCCAGCAATGGGTGGAGTGGCAAAGGGTCAAATTGTACGAGAAATTGACGCATTAGGAGGTCAGTCAGGTATCATTTCAGATAGAACAATGTTACAATTTAGAATGTTAAACAGATCAAAAGGCCCTGCAATGTGGAGCCCAAGATGTCAAAGCGATAGGCAGAAGTTTGCAGAGCTATGGCGACTTACACTTGAAACAAATCCAAATGTAGATTTCTGGCAAGAAATGGTAACTGGGTTAATAACTAAAGATAATAGAGTAATTGGCATCAAAACTTCACTTGGAATTGAGATTAAATCTAGAACTGTAATACTCACAAATGGCACATTTTTAAACGGAGTTATCCATATAGGAGAAAAGCAATTAGGTGGGGGTAGAGCCGCCGAAAGAGCATCCGTTGGAATTACAGGTGATTTAGTAAAACTTGGATTTCAACACGGAAGAATGAAAACAGGAACACCACCAAGAGTTGATGAACGCTCTATTAATTTCTCAAAAATGGAGGAACAACTTGGAGATGAGAATCCTGAAAAGTTCTCATTTACTGACACACCGCTTATACAAAACCAAAAAAGCTGCTGGATTACATGGACGAATCAAGATGTACATGACGAATTAAAAAAAGGATTTGATAAATCACCAATGTTCAACGGCAGAATTCAAGGCATTGGACCACGTTACTGTCCTTCCGTAGAGGATAAGATAAACCGCTTTGCAGATAAGGATAGTCACCAAATATTTCTAGAACCAGAAGGAAGAGATACAGTTGAAATGTATGTTAATGGTTTCTCTACTTCATTACCAGAAGATATTCAATACGCAGCCCTTAAGAAAGTGCCAGGATTTGAAAACATAAAAATGTTAAGACCAGGCTATGCTATTGAATACGACTATTTCCCACCAACACAATTAAAATCCACACTCGAAACTCAACTTGTTAATAACCTATATTTCGCAGGCCAAATAAACGGTACTACAGGCTATGAAGAGGCCGGTTCTCAAGGTTTAATGGCAGGTATTAATGCACATTTAAAAATAAATAATAAAGAACCTTTCGTTTTAAAAAGAAATGAAGCTTATATAGGAGTACTCATAGATGACCTTGTAAATAAAGGAACAGATGAACCCTACCGTATGTTCACATCAAGAGCTGAGTTTAGAACACTACTCCGACAAGATAATGCAGATATCCGTTTAACTAAAAAATCTAATGCCATTGAATTAGCCTCAGATTTAAGATTGGAAAATGTTACAAAGAAAATTAAAGCATCCCAAAACCTATATAACCAGCTCAATATATTTAAAGTAAATCCTGAACAGGCTAATACATTTTTAAAAAATAAGTCATCTTCTACACTCAAAGAAAAGATTACCCTATTTAACCTACTAAAAAGACCCGAACTAGGTCTAGATGATCTAAGAACTATATCTCAAGAACTGAATACTCTATTAAATTCTGTAGATATAGAAATTAAACAACAAGCTGAAATCAATGTCAAATATGAAAGATACATAGAAAAGGAATTACACATGGCTGAGAAAATGAACAAACTTGAAGGCTTATCAATAAATCCTGCTTTCAACTACGACAGCCTTACTTCTTTATCTTACGAGGCAAGGCATAAACTTAAATTAATAAGACCAGAAACACTAGGACAAGCTTCAAGGATAAGTGGAGTATCACCTGCCGACATTTCAGTATTAATGATATTTCTAGGAAGATAAATGAAATTATTATATTACACTATTACCTCAGTTATACTAAGTTCGTGTGCTCAGTTTGTACCGCCGACCGGAGGTTCAATTGATAAAAAACCTCCTACATTAATTTCCTCAGTTCCAGTTGACAAAACTACATCATATAAGGGTTCAATTATTTCGTTAATGTTCGATGAACTAATTGATGCTACCTCAATTAGACAAGAACTTATTATTACACCGCAACCAAAAGGAACATATAATCTAAAAATTAAACCCTACGGAATTGAAATTAAATATGATGAGTCATTTAGTGATAACACAACCTATACTTTCAATTTTAGAAATGGCATAAAAGACTTAAATGAAAAAAATCCTGCTGTAAACCTCAAACTAGTTTTTAGCACAGGTACAAGCATCGATTCACTTAAAATATCAGGAAATATAAAAAATTTATTCAGCGGATTACCATCTAAAGAGGCACTTGTAGGTTTATATAGTCTTAATTCAAAAGATACATTACACATTCTTAATCGCAAACCCGATTATTTTATTCAAACAGATACCGCTGGAAATTATAAATTTGAAAACCTCCGACCATCACGTTACAGAATTTTAGGATTCGAAGACAAAAATAAAAATTTAATTTATGACAGTATAACGGAAAACTTTGGATTTATAACTGACACTATAAATTTAGAAAAAAATTTAACTAATATTAATTTCGACCTATATCCAAATAATTCAAAACCACCAAAATTTACGAAAACTTTGTCAAGACAATCAAATTATTCAATAAGTCTCGACAAGGCTATAAAAAGTGCAGAAATTCAATATATTAAACTTACAGACAGCTTAACCTATCAAATTCGCGGAAAAGAGATTCTATTTTTTAACCACCCATATACACAAGACACAATACTAACTAAAATAATAGTTAAGGATTCTTCATACAATAATATCGAAAAAGAACAAAAAATATATTTTAACACTACTCTTCGTTATTTACAAAAACCAGAATTACTCGTAATAACAAATACAACAATAAAACCTAATACGTACATTAAAAAAATACATAAATATATTTTCAACTTTCAGTATCCTGTAACTACCATCGATACTAGTAAAATAAAAGTAATTTCCGATACCAGCAATATTCTCCCTTATGAAATTATATGGTTAGACAGATCTCAAACACAACTTCAAATAAATTTTTTCAACACAGCGCAAACAGAATTAAGCATAATTATAAAAGAAGGAGCTATAACTAATTATAAATTAGATAGTAACAGTACTTATCAACTTATCAACAAACTTTATCAACAGAAAGATTATGCCTCTATCGATGGTTCATATAATAATTTTTTAGGTACTAAGATAATTGAAATACTAGACAGCAAAACAAATGAAGTAGTTGAAAGTCAAATATTTACCGATAAATACTACTTTCCTGAATTACTACCTGGAACATACAAAATCAGAATAATAGAAGATACCAACGCTAATGGAATATGGGACACTGCCAATTTTGATAAAAATGAACTTCCAGAAAGAGTACTTATTTCCAAAGGATATCTAAAATTGAAGTCTAATTTTAGTTTAAGTAATCTAACCATAGAATAATGTTTAAAAACCTGTAGATAACTCCTAAATATGTGTGTAAAACATGTCCATAAATTGATGATAAAAATCACCCAAACAATAAATTATAAAACAGACGTGGAATAAAACACATAAACCCCTCTAATCACCAATTTATAAAAAACATATACACCATCAAGAAACTAATATAATAACTAAAATTACGTATGCCTAATAAATAACGAAAGAAGTGGATAAGACTTTAAAAATCTATGAATCAAATAAATAACTGTGGATTAATACTACATTTATAAACATCCTTTTACGGGTTAAAAACATCTAGAAAAAACATAAGAATTATATTTAAAGATAATCACATATCCACAGCCCTAACAGTTAATAATAATAAATAAATACATATACTTTATTTTAATATAACACATGAATAAGATTTTAGTTTTGATAATAATTTTTCTTTCCGGCCAATTTGCCTTTGGACAAAGCATAGAATTAGCTTCGGAGTATTTTAAACAAGGCGAATTTCATAAAGCTGTTGAGCTTTATGAAAAGCTTAGTAAAAAAAAAGAAAATAGCTTAGGTATTCATAAAGATTATTTAGAGTGTTTGATTAGACTGAAGTATTATGATGTGGCAGATAAATTTCTAAAGGAAGAAATGAAGAATTTCCCTGATATAATTGAATATGATGCTGATTACGCTTATCTCTTAGAAATTCAAGATAAAACTATTGAATCAGAATTAGCTTATAAGATTTTAATTAAAAAAGCTTCTGATAAAGATATTTACGTTTATCAACTCCAAAACTTTTTTTATAAAATCAACAAAATGGAATTGCTAATTGAATTGCTTTTGAAATCTAGGGAACGGTCTAAAACAAAAGATAAGAACAATATTCTTTTAGCACGGGCTTATTTATTTGCGGGCAGAAAGCAGGAAATGTTAGAAGAGGTCTTTTCTTATGGAATATCGAATGAAAATTCAAATTATGTAGAAAGAACTATACAAGATAACATCAAAGATGAAAAGGAAATTGAAATGCTAGAAAGGTTACTCTATAGTAAAATTCAACAAAACCCTGAGTTGACTTATTACAATGAAATATTGATTTGGCATTTTGTGCAACAAAAGGAATTTGCGAGAGCATTTGCTCAAGCCCGAGCATTGGATAAAAGATTAAACTTAGGAGGTAAAAAAATATTTGAGCTTGGTGGAATGGCCTATGAAAATGAACAATTCAAAGATGCTGCTAGGATGTTTCAGTACATCATGAATGAATATCCAGATGGAGAATATTATCCTTATGCCAGGAGATGGAACATTCAATGTAGAGAACAAACTGTTAAAAATTCATTTCCTATTGATGAGACTGAAATCTTGGAGCTCATTAATCAGTATCGACTTTTAATACAAGAGCTCGGTTTAAGCCCTAAAACAATAGACGCACTGAGAAATACGGCCTTACTTTACGCTTTCTACCTTAACGATCAAGATCGTGCAGTATGGGTCCTAGAAAGGTCAATTGCCGCTGCCGGGTCTGATATTAAATTTAAGGATCAATGCAAATTAGATCTTGGAGACATTTTCATTCTCAAAAATGAACCTTGGGAATCAACTTTGCTTTACATGCAAGTGGAAAAGTCTCAAAAAGAAGATTATCTTGGTGAAATTGCAAAACTAAAAAATGCTAAACTATATTATTTTACAGGTGAATTTGATTTAGCAAAGGATATTTTAGATATTTTGAAAAAAGCCACAACACGCGAAATAGCGAATGATGCAATGCAATTAAGCTTGTTAATTCAAGATAATCTAGGTTTAGATACAAGTAATGCAGCTATTTCTGCCTACGCCTCTGTTGAACTTTTACTTTTTCAAAACAAAAACACTGATGCTTTGGCAAGATTAGATTCCTTATTTAACGTCTACAAAACGCATAGCTTAGCTGATGAAATACTATGGCTTAGAGCTAATACAAATTTTAAATTAAACAATTTAGATGTTGCTATTGATGATTTAAACAAGCTGATTGAAAACTATAAGTATGATATTTTAGCAGACGATTCACTTTATATGTTGGCCCAAATTTATGAACTCAAGTTAGAGGATAAATCTAAGGCAATGGAACTCTACAAACGTATGTTAACACAGTTTCCAGGGAGTATTTTTGGGGCTTACGCCCGGAAAAAATTTAGAGATTTGAGGGGCGACTTTGTTTATTGATATTTACACATTGTTTACTTATAATTAATATATTATAGGTTAAATAGGTTTACAATTTAACAGAATTGAATGACTTAATCAAACATTGTATGTTCCACGTGGAGTAGGGGATACACTCTTTAACATTTAAATATAAGTTCACCTATAGTATTTCGCTGATGTTATCAATTCATTTTAGAAATATGACGTATAAATTCAAGATTGAGTAATAAACTTTAAAATACAGTCGTTGGTCAAATACAAACCTTTAAATCTTTATATGTTGTTTGTTAAAAGCACTTTTACAATATTTCTATTTACATTCTTCTTTCATGTTGATGTTTTAATAGCACAAGAAGAAACCATTTTTATGTGTAGCTATACCGCAGGTACAATAAACGAAAAGTCTATATGTGATTTATTGCGGTTCCAAACTAGGCCAGTGGCCCAAAAGGCAGTAGAGCAAATAGTGAGCAGATCAGGCCTAAAGCAAAACTTTTATGTCATGGAGTGTCCTAATATTGACAATTGCTTCGCGGCCACTCGTAATGGAGAGCGTTTGATAGTTTATGACGCCAGTTTTATGAGACGTGTGAACAGTATGACCCAAACAGATTGGGGAGCTATGAGTATTCTTTCACATGAAATAGGCCATCATCTCCAAGGACATACAATTAGGGAAGGTGGCTCCGACCCAAATAGAGAATTAGAAGCAGATGAATTTTCGGGATTTGTGATGTATCAAATGGGAGCAAGCCTTAAAGAGGCTCAATCTGCCATTTGGAAATTAACGACAGATCATGATTCGGGTAGTCATCCTCCTAGAAGAAAACGTATGGCGTCCATTAAAAATGGGTATCAAAACGCTGAAGCCATGTATCCAAACTTAAGTATTTCGGATGAAGATCTGCTTGAAAAAAACATTAAAAAGGAGGAACCAATAGTTCATAAAATTGAAATAAAAACGGGATGTGTTGATGGAAATTGTGATTTTGGATTTGGCGTAGCTGTTAACAGGTTAACTCTGGAAATGTATAAAGGAAACTGGAAAGGTGGAACTAGAGTAGGGCATGGGATTGAGTATTATTCGGATGGTTTGAAAAAGTTTGAAGGTGACTTTGAAGAAGGCACTTTCCATGGTTTTGGCACATATTACTTTAAAAATGGCAATAAATATGTTGGCACATTTAGGCAAGGTGCGATGAATGATGATAAAGCAGTCTTTTATTATCGAAACGGAGATCGACTATTTGTTCGTTTTGTTAATGGTAAAAGGGAAGGAAAGGGGAAAATAATTTATTATGGTGGGGTAGTAGGCACTATTTATTTTGAAAATGATATAGAGAAATAATTTATGCAAAAACGTATTTATAATCATCTATTAAGGTTCTTAGCACTACCCTTATTATATTTGCCACTCAAATAACAATAGGCACATGTCTTGGTTTCAACGAACAAGTAAGGGAATTAATACACCAACGGAGCTTAAAAGAGAGGCTCCAGATGGTTTGTGGTATCAGTGTCCAGAATGCAAACAGGCTACTCATACTAGAGAGCATAAGAACAATGCCTTTACCTGTAACCATTGCAACTATCACGAAAAAATAGGTTCTGAAGCGTACTTTAAAATTCTATTTGATGAAGGAAAATATAAAGAATTGGACGCTGAAATGCGTTCTGCTGACCCTCTTGAGTTTGTAGATACAAAAGCATATCCAGATAGAATTGTCCAAACGGAAAAAAAATCAGGGCTAATTGATGCGTGTAGAACGGCAGAAGGAAAAATGCATGGAAGGAACATAACAATTTCCTGTATGGATTTTGGTTTTATTGGCGGTTCTATGGGTTCGGTAGTGGGAGAAAAGATTGCTAGAGGAATAGATAATGCATTAAAGAAGAAAATGCCATTCCTGATGATTTCTAAGTCTGGTGGTGCTAGAATGATGGAAGCTGGTTTTTCCTTAATGCAGATGGCTAAAACGTCGGCAAAATTAGCCCTATTAGACCGTGCTGGTATTCCCTATGTTTCTTTATTAACAGACCCTACTACTGGTGGCGTAACGGCTTCTTTTGCGATGTTGGGCGACTTCAATATATCAGAGCCTGGCTCACTAATTGGATTTGCAGGGCCTAGAATTATAAAAGAAACAATAGGAAAAGACCTTCCTAAAGACTTCCAAACAGCCGAATTCGTTCTGGAACACGGCTTTTTAGATTTTATAGTGGATAGGAAGGATCTTAAAGATAAAGTAGCTAGTCTGTTGGCTATGATTTATAAATAGTCTTAAGCCAATTCTTTCTTGAAGGAAGGATTTTTAGCAAGTCTTGACTTAAGTATTAAAGTTCCTTTATTTAAAGAACGTTGACCTTTGTCGGTAGCGAAAAAAGAGTTTCTGCCATGCAATACTCTTTCATCGTTGAAAAAAACAACATCATTTTTTGTCAATAATGCTTCTGTAACCAATCCAGACTTTACTACGCGAGTTTCTAAAAATTGATGTAGATCTTTTACCATCTTTAGAGCTGTAGCAGTATTACTTTTATCAATACAGAAGTAGTTCCAATTGAAATGGTAATCTTCGCCCTCTAACCACAGAATTTTAGAAGTTTTGTTCAATTTGTGTTTAGAAAAAAGGACATCCGTCCTTAGTAACTTCTCCAAAAGCTCTTCTTCGTTAGCATATTTGAGCATTTGAACGATGTCATTGGAATCAATAAAAACAGTAGCACCACCTAACTTAGCTTGACTAACACAGTAAAAATATTGCACATTGTCATGAATGGCCTCATAAGAGGCGTCTGTGTGTAATGGTTGAGCCACTGGAGCACTTCTGTACTTGTCCGGAACTTCTGGGTCATAAGTTATATCTACCCATCTTTGTCCAGTAGGCTTTCCTGTTTTTAGATCTTCATCAATGGCGTAATTATACCCGATCTTATCTGTTAATTTCGTAAAAAACGCCAAAGGATCCTTATCAAGCGTATAGTTTCTTAAAACCACCACTTTGTTATTCTCAATTAAAGATAGCAACTCTTCGCCTGAGTAATTAATGTCTGCGTAGTCTTTTTCAATGTAGAAATTCATAACTCTAATCTAAAATATGGACAAACTTAAACTACTTTAACTTTAACTGCCGTAGGACCTTTAGGCCCCATTTCTATTTCAAAAGTTACCTTATCTCCTTCAGCAATTTGGTCTAATGTGTTATTGACATGGACAAAAACACTGTCTTGACTCCCCATATCTTTAATAAAACCATAGCCTTTTGAATCGTTATAGAAACTAACAGTTCCTTTTCTTTCTACCTCTTCTGGTGGCCCTTCTACACGTCTAGGAACGCCTATTTCTATATCTTCTAGCTCTATTTCTTCTTTAACTTTGGTTGGATCTGGCGGCGTATTCGTAATATTTCCAAACTCATCCACATAGGCTATCATATCTTCAAGCTTTCCAGACTTATCCACGTCTTTTTTAGCCATCCTCTTTTCAGCCTTTTCCTTCTTTCTTTTCTCTTTCTTATTTCTAACTTCTTTCTTGCTAAATGTTTCCTGCGATCTGCCCATAAATTGGTTTTAATTAATCAGTAAATACAACCTCTTGCTGTATTAAGTTATTATACAAAAAAGAAGATGAATGCACAAAGGTATTCTAAATAAATAGTAGACCTTAATAAATATTCTACAAGTTTTAAGAATATTTGGGAAATTTATCAAAGTCAGGCTTACGTTTCTCTAAAAAGGCATCTCTGCCCTCTTTCGCTTCTTCTGTCATATATCCTAAACGAGTAGCTTCGCCAGCGAATATCTGTTGGCCTACTAAGCCGTCATCAATCATATTGAAAGAGTACTTTAGCATCCTAATCGCCATTGGACTTTTTTCTAAAATTTCTTGAGCCCACTGGAATGCCGTATTTTCAAGATCTTCATGCGGTATTACAGCATTTACCATTCCCATATCAAATGCTTCTTGGGCAGAATAATTTCTACCTAAAAAGAATATCTCACGAGCTCTTTTTTGACCCACTTGTCTTGCTAGGTATGCTGAACCATATCCAGCATCGTAGGAAGCCACATTGGCATCCGTTTGTTTAAAAATCGCATGCTCTTTACTTGCGAGTGACAAATCACAGACGACATGTAAACTATGCCCACCGCCTACCGCCCAGCCTGGCACCACACAAATAACAGGCTTGCTCATAAACCTTATTTGACGTTGAACATCTAAAATATTTAATCTCCCTATTCCTATAGCATCTTTATAACCATCGTTACCTCTTGCGTTTTGGTCTCCTCCGCTACAGAAAGCCCAAACTCCGTCTTTGGATGAAGGACCCTCACCAGAAAGTAGTACTACGCCAATTTTTCCGTCATTTCTTACATCTTCGAACGCGTCTATGAGTTCAAAAACCGTTTTTGGGCGAAAGGCATTTCTTACATCTGGCCTGTTAAAGGCTATTCTAGCAACGCCGTCTGCTTTTTTGTAAGTTATATCTTCGTATTCTTTGGTAATTTTCCAATGCGGTATGTTCATGTATTTGCGTACTTTATGTTTCTGTAAAAGTAAGAGTATTTTATTTTTTTGGTCTTGCTCGATTGCTGTCTAATACGGCAGAAAGGGTACTAACTCCTGAAACACAAAAAAAACCAAGTGCCTTTTTTTGTGAGGAGCTATTTATATTAAAAATATTAGTGGGGATATTTGCGGGAGGCGTGGCGAATATCCCTCCATTACCAGATTCTTGTCTAACCTGCAAAAGATAGTAAAAGGCATCTGGTGAAATACTCCACAATTCTACATAAATACTGTCTTTGTCCTGATAAAATCCATCATTTATAGATTGACGAATGGGTTGTATAAACAATAATCCATCCGATTTTGAACCTGGACTAAATCCGGCATCATAAGCGACAGAAATTTGAGATGGCTTGTTTAATAACTTGCCGTTTTTACGAGTCTTTATCCAATATCTATCACCTTCACCTATAGGGTCTTTCGCATAGAACTCTGCAAAATAGCCAGTAGTTTCAGAACTATCCTGTCTAGCAAATGGAAAATCAAAATATTCATATGATATTGAATCAATGGATGGCACACGGGTTAGTTTTGAAATTGCAGAAAACTGATTTTTCTCATGCTTGATATATAATGTATATTGTCCATTTAATTTTAAAAAACCTGTTTCATTCTTAGATAAAACATAGAGCCCATTGCCTTTTAAATCTTTAAAAACATGAGCAGTACTATCGGACTCAAAAACGATGACATCTGCACCTATGACCCCACGTGGGTCTGAATTGTCAAAATATGGCTGCGAGTACGTTAGTTTAATTACTTGGTCTTCATATTTTGTTGTCAACCAACCATCTACGACTAGCTGTTCAACGCCATTTTGAATATCCAGAGTTATAACATCTTCACAGGAACCCAAAGTTAAAATAGCTCCAAGACTAAGAATTAGGTTTTTCATTAAATTAGAATTTAAAGTTATATGTAATTCCTGGTAAAATAGAGGCGAAAACCGAATACTTTACAGCTTCGGTAATAGCCAAATTGTCCTGATTCTGCCGAACATAAACAGAGAAAGGATTGCGTCTATTATAAACATTATAAACAGAAAACACCCATTCGCTTTCACCTCTTTTGAAAATGGCATGTTTGTTTTTAAGAGTGGCCGCCATATCTAACCTGTGTGAAGCGGGAATACGATATGAATTTCGAGTATCGTAATAATTATGAGGTAACGCTATGCCCTGCCAAATGTATTTGTTTGTAGGAAAAGAAGCAGGTGTGCCAGAAGAAAAATTAAAAGTGGCGGAAAAGGTCCATTTTTTATCGGTGTCATAAATAGTCACCATCGACAGATTATGCGTTTTGTCAATTCTAGAAGGAAACCAATTGTTATTGTTTAAACCTCCAACAAGTCTTTCTGTTTTGGCATGCGTATAACTAACCCAACCATTAAAATTCCCCTTGTTCTTTTTAATATAAAACTCCGCACCATAAGCTCTTCCTTTTCCACTTAACAAATCGGCCTCGGCTGCAGGGTTAAGCAACAAATCTGCATTTCGAATATAGTCAATTTGGTTTTCCAACGACTTATAATATACTTCAATGGAGGACTCATAAGTATTCTGGCTAAAATTTTTAAAATAACCTAAGGCAACCTGATTAGCCAATTGTGGTTTAATGTTGTTGCTACTAGGCGTCCAAACGTCTAATGGAGAAGATGCTGTAGTATTAGAAAGTAGATGTACATATTGGGCCAATCTATTGTAACTAAATTTCAAAGAACTAGATAAACCTAAACTAAAATTAGCCGAGAATCTAGGTTCCCAATTACCATATTGTTGAATTACATTGCCTTTCGCTATCGAATTTATGGCTGTAACATTCTTTCTTTCGCCTGGAGTTATTCCAGAATCATTTAAAATCACTTCTCTACCTTCTCCAATATATCTATAGTCAGAATATCGTATACCATATTGTAAAGAAACATTATCGGCAACTTTTTGCTCGTTACTTATATACAATCCAGATTCTACTGCATATTTATTGGGTAATCCTATACTACGAGTCTCTCCTCCCGAAACGGCTTCTGCCTGTCCTGGATTAAATCTATAATAGATGCTTTGTCCGCCAAATGACAGCGTGTTTTTTGGGTTTATGAAATATTGAAAATCAGGTTTTATGCTATAGTTTTCAATGTTTGACTTCCATCTAAATGAGTCTTGCTCGTCTTTCTTACTTAAGTTAGTATCTATCAGATAGTCATAATTGCTATAGAAAACGGTAGTATTTAGAAATAGTTTTTCATTGAAAAGGTGATTCCATCGCAATGATGTAGTGGTGTTTCCCCAATTAAAACCAAAGTCCGCACCAAATACATCCCTACCGAAATACCCACTTAAAAAAACGATGTTTTTATTATTCACTTTATAATTACCCTTGACGGTGAAATCGTAGAAATAGAACTTGGAATCTTTCAAATTCCCTTTTAAAAAAGGCTTAGCTAAAACGTCAATATAAGACCTTCTTAAGGCCACTATAAAAGATCCTTTTTTTTTGAGGAATGGTCTTTCATATGCAAATCGAGAAAAAATAGTGCCCAAACCTCCCGTAAACGCAGGTTTTTTGGAGTTACCCTCTTTCATTCTAACATCTAGAATAGAAGAGATTCTACCCCCATAATTGGAAGGAATGCCTCCTTTTATAAGTTTTACATCTTTTACGGCGTCTGGATTAAAAACAGAAAAGAAACCAAATAAATGAGACGAATTATAAACAGGAGCTTCGTCTAGTAAAACGAGGTTTTGGTCAATTCCACCACCACGTACATTAAACCCAGAAGCACCTTCACCTACAGTACTTACTCCAGGCAAAAACTGTATACTCCTAATAACATCAATTTCTCCTAAAAATGCTGGCATTTTTCTAATAGTCTTCATCCCCACTTTATTGACAGACATTTCAATGTTTTTAAAATTCTCGTCTTCTCTTTCGGCTTTTACTACCACCTCATCAAGTACAGATGTTGATTCTGTCATTTCTAGGTTTAATGTTCGATTACCATTTAATGTTATCGATTTTTCTAAATCTTGATAGCCGATATATGAAAGGAGTAGTGTGTAAGTTCCGTTGGGGATAGTAAGTGAGTAAAATCCATAGGCATTGGTTTGGGTTCCTGATTTTATTTCTTTTACATAAATAGAAAGGCCTAACATGCCCTCCCCATTCTTAGAATCTCGAACATAACCACTTAAACTACTTTGAGCTATTGAAATAGTTGGTATAAGAAACATTAAAATAGTTTTGTAAAAGCGTAAATTCATATATTTGATTTGCTGATATAGTTGCATTAGCGAACAAAAAAACATTCCGTCTTGGAATATAAAGTTCTGTCGTTAAGATTAACATAAACAGACAGCCCAAAAATTCAAAAAAACACTAATTAAATTATTTTAATATGTTGCCATTTTATTTTAAATAAATTTAATATTATATTTGTCTAATTTATACCATAAATATTTATGCAAGAGACCCAAATAATAAGAGAACCAATAGCTTACGAAAAAGTACCAACCAGGATATTTGCGAGTTCTGATGAAGCATCAAAAGCAGTAGCAAATGAAATTGCTGATTTAATAAAAATCAAAGCGCGAAAAGGAGAAAGTGCTGTTTTGGGTTTGGCTACTGGCTCTTCCCCTAAAACCGTATATGCAGAATTAATAAGAATGCATAAAGAAGAAGGGCTAAGCTTTAAAAACGTTATAAGCTTTAACCTGGACGAATATTACCCAATGCGACCGGATGCTCTACAGAGTTATTGGCGTTTTATGAATGAGCAGCTTTTTAATCACGTGGATATACCTCAAGGTAACTTTCATGTACCAGATGGTACAGTTACCAGTGCTCGATTAGTAGAACATTGTTTAGAATATGAAAGAAAAATTGAAGATGCAGGCGGATTGGATTTTCAATTGCTTGGGATAGGTGGAAATGGGCATATTGGGTTTAATGAACCAGGCTCTTTAGAAAACACTAAAACGAGATTGATGATGCTAGATCAATCTACTAGAGCTGCCGCTAAATCAGATTTTGGTGGGGAATTAACCAAGGTTCCTAAGAAGGCTATAACGCTTGGTGTTGCTAAAATTTTACAAGCAAAACGAATAGTATTGCTGGCCTGGGGCGAAAGAAAAGCTCCAATGATTGCAGATGCTGTGGAAGGAATCGTAACAGCTCAAAATCCATCATCATACTTGCAAAAGCACTCAAATGCTTTATTCGTCATAGATGAAGCGGCAAGCTCAGGTCTAAAAAGAATGAAAACACCATGGCTTGTAGAAGACGTGGAGTGGACTAACATTATGACCAAAAAGGCCGTGACGAATCTCTCATTGGGTCTAAAAAAATCAGTATTGAAGTTAACCAATGAAGATTATAATGACAATGGATTAAGTGACTTATTGGCATTACATGGAAATGCATATGACATAAATATTGATATTTTTAATCAATTACAAAGAACCATATCTGGCTGGCCAGGAGGAAAACCCAATTCGGATGATACTCATCGACCAGAAAGAGCTCTGCCATTACAAAAACGGTGCTTAATTTTTAGTCCGCACCCAGATGATGATATTATTTCAATGGGTGGCACTTTCCAACGATTGGTAGATCAAGGGCATGAAGTTCACGTGGCTTATCAAACATCAGGTAACATTGCCGTATCGGATGAAGAGGCTCAACGTTTTTTAGAATTTGTAGTAGATTATAACGCTGGGTTTGAAGTAGAAAGCGAAGAAACCTTAAAGACATATAAAAGAGCAATTTCCTATTTAGAAAACAAAAAGGATAGCGAATTAGACAGTAAAGAGGTAAGACTAGTCAAAGGGATTATAAGAAAAGGCGAGGCAAAAGCCACGTGTAGATTAGTGGGTATTCCACCAGAAAACGTGCATTTCTTAGATATGCCTTTTTATGAAACAGGCAGAATTCAGAAAAAGCCTTTAGGCAAAGCAGATGTTAAAGTAGTATCAGAGGTCATCGAAGAGATAAAACCACATCAGATTTACGCCGCAGGAGACTTAGCCGATCCACATGGAACGCATAAAGTATGTTTAGATGGTATTTTTGCATCATTGAAGGAATTAAGACATAAAAACTTTATGAAAGATTGCTGGGTCTGGCTTTATAGAGGAGCTTGGGCTGAGTGGGACATACATGAAATAGAAATGGCAGTTCCGATGAGCCCAGATCAGGTGATGCAGAAAAGAATGGGAATATTTAAACATCAATCTCAGAAAGATGGGGTTGTTTTCCAAGGTGCCGATTCTAGAGAATTTTGGCAGAGGGCGGAAGAAAGAAACCAAGGAACGGCCATTTTATATAATCAACTTGGATTGGCTGAATATGAGGCCATGGAGGCTTTTGTTAGGTACCATTTTTAAAACTTGCAATTCAAAATTAGCTTTAATGCCCAATAGATAAAAATCTATTGGGCATTTTTTGGTCTAGAGTGACAAAAAAAATTGTGATTATTGTTACCATAAAAAAAAATTCATAAATTAGTGAAAAATTGCACTAAAAGACAAAAACTTATAATAAACTTAAGAATGCTATAATATGTTTTTGAATTGCTGAAACTTTTGTATTGAGGATGAAAGCAAACTATAATAAAGATAAAATGACAAAAAGAAACGTTAACTTATTGATGGTTGTACAATGGCTAATATTTATGCCTTTGTTGTTACCTATGGGATTAATTGTTGGAGCGCTTGAAGGTGTTAAAAAGACTTTTGAACAGGCTAATGCTGATATTTTTAATAAAGAATCAAACCTAGCAGATCCGCTTTAAAACGGTAATCTGTGGTTTAAATATTTGTTGCTTTGAGGTTCTATTTTAATGTAGAAATTTCATGGTGTCGTCTTTGATTTGTTCGGTTTCTAACTCTAGAAACTCCTCCCAAAATGCATTTTCTGGCAATGGAGCCTTACACAATATTGGTTCTTTCTTTATGGGATGTATAAAGTAAACCCTCCTCGAATGTAAATTAATCGAAGCATCTGCATTAGGTTTTGGATAGCCGTACTTTAAATCGCCCCTAATTGGACAGCCCATTGCAGCAAGTTGTACTCTAATTTGATGAGACCTCCCAGTTATGGGTTCCACTTCTATTAAATGGTGTTTATTTATAGTGCCAATATATTTATAGTCTAATTCGGCTTTTTTGCTGTTAGGAACCTCCTCGTCATATGCAGTTACTAAATTCTTGTTTTGGTCTTTAACTAACCAATGCGTCAACTTCCCTTTTTTTATACGCGGCTTATTTCTAGTGATTGCCCAATACGCTTTTTGAATATGCCTTTTTCTAAATAGCTCATTCATTCTCTCCAGAGCCTTAGATGTTCTAGCAAAAATTATCAAACCACTCACGGGCCTGTCTAGACGATGAACGGTACCTAAATAAACTGCCCCAGGCTTTTCGTACTTTTCTTTTATGTACTCTTTCACATAGTCTTCCAGCGTTTTATCGCCAGTTTTATCGCCATGAACTAAAGTACCAGCACTCTTATTGACAATAACTAGATGGTTATCTTCATATATTACTCTAAATGGTTTTCTCATAATTAGTCACTTGAATCTTAGTGCAAGTGCATTTTAATTTTCGATTTGGCATGCCTAAACATAATTTTATATAATTTCTAAAGCTTGTGCTCTAGTGTTTTTATCGGTTTCTATTAGATCGTCAATAGTTGGATTATTCACAAAGCTTATAGTATTCATACATTTCTCCAGCACATCAGACATTTCTAAGAAACCTATTTTGTCCTTTAGAAAAGAATCAACAGCGATTTCATTGGCTGCGTTCAATATACAGGCCATATTTCCACCTTTAATTAATGCTTCAAAAGCAAAACTAAGGTTTCTAAATGTTTCTAAATCAGGCTTTTCAAATGTTAAATTAGGATAATCAATAAAACTGAATCTAGGAAAATCGGATTTTAAACGGTGTGGGAAACCTAAAGCATATTGAATAGGAAGCTTCATGTCTGGCAAACCCATTTGAGCTTTAATGCTTCCATCTTCAAACTGCACCATAGAATGTATAATGCTTTGAGGATGAACAATAACGTCAATCTGTTCAGACTTTAAGTCAAAAAGCCATTTCGCTTCTATAACTTCTAAGCCTTTGTTCATTAATGAGGCTGAGTCTATAGTGATTTTAGCACCCATTTCCCAGTTAGGGTGCATTAAGGCTTGTTCTTTCGTTACGGCTGATAAAAATGCTAGATCTTTGCCTCGAAATGGACCGCCACTTGCCGTCAAAATTATTTTTTCAATCTGATTGACATGCTCGCCCACTAAACATTGAAATATTGCAGAATGCTCAGAATCTACAGGCAAAATATCTACCCGGTTTTCTAATGCTAGTTTCGTAATCAACTCTCCTGCTACAACAAGTGTTTCTTTATTAGCTAAGGCAATATGTTTTTTAGCATTAATGGCTCTCATAGTGGGTAATAGTCCTGCATAACCTACTAGTGCAGTTAAGACCATATCAACAGAATCACTTTCTACCACAAAACCTAAAGCGTTTTCGCCAGAATATACTTTGATATCTAAAGGGTCTAATGCGGATGATACCTTATCGTATAATTTATTGTTGGCAATAACCACCACGTTTGGTTTAAACTTTACAGCTTGCTCAATTAGCAAATCAGCGTTGTTCTGTGCGGTCAATACTTCCACTTGAAACAAGTCGGAGTGGGCTTCAATAACGTCAAGGGCCTGAGTGCCTATAGAACCAGTTGAACCAAGAATGGCAATTTTTCTTTTTTGCATGAAAAGGATTTATGTTGCAAAGGTCTTAAAATTTTGTTGATTAATCGATTTCTGTATAAACGAATAGCGTTTTAAAAACTCCAAGTGTTCTTATTTCTATCATAAGGCTCCAAAGAAAACGTAAAACCACTTTTTAATTTAAACTGGTTTGACTGTGCTGCTACATAATAATCATCAACTCAAAACCTAGTCTTACTGAGCTTAAATTCCTTATTAATTCCGGCATATAGTTCACTATTTTCATAGTGTTGGTCAGAAACATAAAGTAAACCATCTCCCACAATTGTGTTAATGCCTGTTTTGTTTAATAATGGGATTTTAATGTTTTTCAAAAAACCAATTAAACCCGGATTATGCATTAGAATAATTAAAAGGAGGGCTGAGATTTGTTATTTGAGCGAATATTCCATCCATCCATGCTCTTTTTATTGTTGGTAGTGCAATTTTCAGGACGGTTTTATTGGCATGGTTTGCAGTCCAAGCCCCTAATGCAAAGCA
>Ga0105054_10003459_pt1 | contig 24424 bp, 20 predicted proteins | sample BON02_FD_78091 | JGI IMG/M metagenome (GOLD analysis project Ga0105054, IMG submission 78091) | Freshwater microbial communities from Lake Bonney liftoff mats and glacier meltwater in Antarctica - BON-02 (megahit assembly) | ecosystem: Environmental > Aquatic > Freshwater > Ice > Glacier...
AAACTCTTAGCGTTCCCAAACTCTCAATTAATTGTAATCATTAATTATTCTTGTAGGTAAAGGTCCAGGGGCTTGGCCCCTGGCGGGTCTGGGCAGAGCCCAGCCTCCCTTATCCTAGCGCCTATGGGGGGCCGCCCTACTCGCGCGGCTTCAACTGCGTAAGGTCCAGCCGCCGCAGCCGCGGCGCCACCACGGCCGTCACCGCCACCAGCATCGCCAGCAGCGCGCCGGATGCCATCGCCGCGCGCATGATCCCAACGCCTTGCGGGCCCCAGCCCAGCATGTCGGCGAACACCGGCAGCAGGCCCATCACGCCGCCGAAGAACACCGCGAACAGGTCGAGCGCCATCGAGCCGACCAGCACCTGGTCGGAAAACACGTAGCGCACGCCTTCGCCGATATTGGCCACCATGCCGCCGGTATCGGCGTGCGCCGTGGGCGCCGGCCGCTTCGGGATGAAAAGCACCACCACCAGGGCCGAAGCCCCCAGCAGCACGGCAATCAGCCCATAGGCCACCGTCGGGCCGGCATAGGCATACAGGAACCCGCCACCCACCGGGGCGGCCAGGCGGAACGCCCGCGAGGTGGAGCCCAGCAGCGAGCCTGCCTGCACGGCCATGAGGAACGGCACCACCTGCGCCTCCAGCCCCGATTGCGCCGGATCAGTGAAGGCCCGCACCGCGCCGATGCAGAAGGCCAGCGCGAACAGCAGCGGCAGGAAATCCTCGTCCGGCAGCAGCGCCGCGAACGCCACGCCGCCCGCCAGCACCGCCAGCGCCAGCCGGCATCCCACTACGGTGCGCTTGCGCGGGAAGCGGTCCGCCACATGGCCGCCGAACAGCACCAGCCCGATCGCCGGCGTCGCCTCGATCAGCCCCAGCCAGCCCAGCGCCAGCGGGTCGCGGGTGATCTCGTAGACCGTCACCCCCAGCAGCACCGCCAGCGCGCTCTCGGCCAGTCCCGCCAGCACGATGGCGGCCATGAAATCGCGACGCCGCAGCAGGTGCAGCGCGGAATCGGCCGAACGGTTCGCCAAGCAGGAATCTCCCGGGCGTCATCGCGCCACCGGCGACGGTCGTAGAACAGGATCCCGCAACGCGAAACCGGCCCCTTATTGACCGCCGCGCCCGCGTCACCACATCGTAGGGCTGAACAAATCCTGGGAGCAGGCCATGGACATCGATACCCGCACCCGCACCGACGCCGAGTGGCAGCAACTGCTCGCGCCGGAGCAGTACAAGGTGCTGCGCAAGCACGGCACCGAGCGCGCTGGCTCCAGCCCGCTGAACCAGGAGAAGCGCCGCGGCACCTTCTGCTGCGCCGGCTGCGGCAACCCGGTGTTCTCGTCGCAGACCAAGTTCGAGAGCGGCACCGGCTGGCCGAGCTTCTGGGAGCCGCTGGACGATGCCATCGCCACCACCACCGACCGCTCGTGGTTCATGACCCGCACCGAGGTGCATTGCGCCAAGTGCGAAGGCCATCTGGGCCATGTCTTCGAGGATGGCCCGCCGCCGAGCGGCCTGCGCTATTGCATGAACGGCATCGCCATGACGTTCGAACCAACCGAATAGCCTACAGCCCGTAGAACCGCGCCGCCGTCCCCCCGAACACGGCGGCGCGAGCTTCATCCGGCACCAGCGCCTCGGCCGCGGCCCGCCACCGCACATAGCCCCCCGCCAGATCCACCACCGGCCAGTCGCTGCCCCACATCAACCGCGCCGGGCCGAAGCACGCCATCAGGTGGTCGACATAAGGGCGCAGCCGTGCCGCGTCCCACTCCGCCCCCGCCTCGGTCACCAGGCCGGACAGCTTGCAGTACCAGCCGGTCTCGTCCGCCAGACGCTTTATCCAATCCGCCCAGGGCTGGAAGCCGCCGCCTTCGATGTCCGGCTTGGCGGCGTGGTCCACCACCACCGCCAGCAAGGGATGCCGCCCGGCGAGTTCGCCGATCTCCGGCAGGTGGTGCGGCTTGATCAGCAGATCCAGCCGCAACCCGCACGCCGCCATCGCCGCCAGCCCCGGCTGCACCGACGGGCGCAGGATCCACAGCGTGTCGTCGATATCCTGCAGCATCGGCCGCAGGCCCTTCAGCAGCTTGTCGCCCGCGCGGGCCGTACCTGCGCCGGCGCGTCCTCCGCCGCCAGGTCCACCCAGCCCACGACGCCACGGACCAGCCCCGCCGAGCCGTGCGCCACCGCCAGCAGAAAATCGGTCTCCGCCGCCGTCTGGGCCGCCTGCACCAGCACCGTGGCCGTCACCTTGCCGAGTAGTGGCCGCAGGTCGTCAAGGCCATGGTCGCGCGCGATTGGCAGGCCGGGCGACATCCAGTGATAGTCGCCGCGCGCGACCTGCCAGACGTGCTGGTGCGCGTCGACCTGCATCACCGCTCCGGCGTGGGCGCTGCGTCCGGCAACAGGCCGGCAGCACGCAGGTCGGCCCACAGCGCACCGGGGATCTCCGCTGCCATCAGCGCCGCGTTCTGCTCCACCTCGGTCGCTGTGCGCGGCCCTGGTATCACCGCCGCCACCACCGGATGCGCCGCACAGAACTGCAAGGCGGCGGCACGGATATCCACGCCGTGCCGCGCGCATACCGCGCCCACCGCCTGCGCCCGCGCCACCACCGCCGCCTCGGCCGGCGCGTAGTTGAACGTGGTGCCGCCGGCCAGCAGCCCGGAATTGTACGGCCCGCCCAGCACCACCTTCACCCCGCGCGCCGCGCAAGCAGGGAACAGCGCGCCCAGCGCGGTGTGGTCGATCAGCGTATAGCGCCCGGCGATCAGGAATATGTCCGGCCGCGCCGCTTCCAGGCAGGCCAGCGCCGGCTCCACCATGTTCAGCCCCATGCCCCAGGCACGGATATCGCCCCGGTCGCGCATCGCGTCCAGCACAAGCGCGGCACCGGCCATCGCCTCGGCGAAACGCTCGCGCCAGGCCGGGCCGTGCCAATCCTCCGAGCAGTCGTGGATATAGACGATATCGAACCGCGTCAGCCCCATCCGCTGCTGGCTGTCCTCCAGCGAGCGGATCGTGCCCGCCGCCGAATAATCGATGCTGCGCATGAACGGCAGGGCGTTGCGGAAGTTCTCGCTCAGCGCCGGCACGCCATCGGCCGCGTGCAGCAGGCGCCCGACCTTGGTGGACAGCGTGTACTCGTCGCGCGCCCGCCCACGCAGCATGTCGCCAAGCCGGTGCTCGGCCAGCCCCGCGCCGTAATGCGGCGCCGTGTCGAAATGCCGCACGCCCGCCGTCCAGGCCGCGCGCAGGCAGGCGCTTGCGTCAGCCTGCGCCACCTCGGTGATCAGGTTGCCCAGCGGCGCCGTGCCCATGCCGAGCGGGCCATGCGGGATGTAGCCGGTCATGACATGGCCTCCGGCGGCGGGATCACCCCCTTGGTCAGCAGGATATTGCCGTAGAAGCGCCGCTCGCCGGTCTGCACGATGGCATAGGCCGCCTCGGCCGCCGCATAGAATGCATGCCGCTCCATGCCCACCGCCGTCGGCCAGCCCTGTGCGGTCAGTTCCGCGCTCATCTCGCGCACCACCGCCGGCACCGCGCCGGGCTCGCCCACCACCTGCATCACCGCCGCCGGATCGGGCACGAAGCTGTCCGCCGGCAGCACCGACAGCACCGCGCGCAGCGTCCGCGCCACGCCGATGCCGGGCAGGGCGATCAGGCGCCGCCCGCGCGTGGCGGGGTAGTTGGCGTCCACCAGCGCGATCCGCTCGCCATGCCCCATCGCGGCGAGCGCGTGCAACAGGTCGGGCGACAGCAACGGGTCAAGACCGATCAACATGTTCCCTCCGACGGCTCATTTTCCGCGACAGTACCGCCCCGCGGGCCCGCCGAATACCCTTCCCGTGCACCCGCAACAGTGCGACGTTCGTGCCACCGATGGGAGAACAACCATGTCCGACATGATCACCGGCCTGTGGGCCGCCATGGCCACGCCGCTCGATGCCGAGGGCAACGTGGACCACCCCGCCCTGGTCCGCCACGGCCAGTTCCTCACCGCCAATGGCTGCGACGGCCTGGTGCCCTTCGGCACCACCGGCGAGGGCACCGCGTTCTCCGCGCGCGAGAAACTCGCCGCCGTCGAGGCGCTGCTGAATTCCGGCGTGCCGAGCGACCGCGTCGCCCTGGGCACCGGATGCCCCGCCATCCCCGACACTATCAGTCTCACCCGCGACGCCATGGGCCTCGGCCTGGTGCACGCAATGATCCTGCCGCCCTACTACTATCGCGACGTCAGCGAGCAGGGCATCGAGGACGCCTTCGCCCAGATCATCGACGGCGTCGGCTCCGATCGCCTGCGCCTGTGCGCCTACCACATCCCGCAGGTCTCGGGCGTGGCCGTGCCCGCCGCCGCCCTGGGCCGCCTGCGCCGCCGCTACGGCAGGATCATGGCCGGCGTGAAGGACAGCACCGGCGACTTCGACAGCTTCCTCGCCTTCCGCCGTGAGGCCCCCGAGATCGGCGCGCTGGTCGGCGCCGAAGTGCTGATCGCCCGCGCCCGCGACGCAGGCGGCGTCGGCACCATCTGCGGCATGGTCAACCTCGTGCCCCACCTGGTGCGCGCCATGATGGAGGGCCACGCCGGCACCGAGGCGATGCAGGCCGCCTGCGCCACCCTGGAGGCGCCGTTCATCCCGACGATGAAGGCCGTGCTCGCCGCCCAGACCGGCGATGCCGCGTGGCGCAGCGTGCGCGCGCCGTTCCGCCCGGCGGACCCCGCCCGCGGTGCGCGCATCGCCGCCGCCCTGGCAGCCATCCCGGCGCGCCGCACCGCCGAATAGGGGCGCTCCGCGCCGCGCCGCCGAATAGGGGCGCTCCGCGCCCGGCAAGCAGCGCTTCAGGAAACCGTGTTGCGGGGCACGTCGCGGAATGGCCGCTTCGTGTCCTCGCTCGGCTCGCGCGGCATCTTCAGCACCCGCTCGGCGATGATGTTGCGCTGTATCTCGTCGGTGCCGCCGGCGATCGAGGTGGCTGGCACCGATAGCAGGACCTCGGCCACGATCCCCTCCGCCGGCCCATCCTCGCCGGCCAGCAGGGCGTGTGCGCCGGAAAGCTGCGTGTGCACCCGTGCCGCCGCCCGGGCGACGTTGCTGGAGGCGAGCTTGCCCAGCGAGCCTTCGGGCCCCTGCGGCCTCCCCTGTTCCTGCGCCGTACGCGCGCGCCGCGCCGTCCATTCCGCCGCCTTTGCCATCACCAGCAGCTTGGCCACTTCCTGGCGCGCCACTGGGTCGGCGATTGCCCCGGTTTCCAGCGCCCGCGGCATCACCAGGTCCACGCGCCCGGCGCGCTGCGGATACCAGCGATAGGGCTCCATGGTCGTGGCGATCTCGGCGCGTTCCTCGTCATAGGCGCGGCCGGGCCGGTCCGAGCCGCCCGCCCAGCTGCGCAGCCCGTCCGCACCGCGCCGCTCGTGCATCAGCGTGGTCGTGGTCACCGTCCAGCCGTCGCCGACGGTGGACACGATCATTTCCGGCGGCACCACCGCGTCGGTCAGGAACACCTGGTTGAACGAGGCATAGCCGTTCATTTGGCGCAGCGGTTGCACCGTCACACCGGGCTGCTTCATGTCGATCACGAAATACGACAAGCCCTTGTGCTTCGGCTGGTCCCAGTCGGTGCGCGCCAGCAACAGGCCCCAATGCGCCTTGTGGGCGCTGGTGGTCCAGACCTTCTGGCCGTTGACGATCCATTGGTTGCCGCGGAACTCCGCGCGGGTGACCGCACCGGCCACGTCCGAGCCGCTGCCGGGCTCGCTGAACAACTGGCACCAGGTGTCCTCGCCGGTCAGGATGGGCAGCAGGAACTTCTCCTTCTGCAGGTCGGTGCCGTGCGCCAGGATGGTGGCCGCCGCCAGGGTGCGGATGCCGGCCTTGGCCACGCCGATCGCGCCGATGCGCTCGAACGCCTCGTCCACCACCGGCACCAGCCCCGCCGGCAGGTCGCGACCGTACCAGCGGGTCGGCCAGTGCGGCACGCCCCAGCCGGCATGCGCGAGCTTCGTGCGCCACTCCACCAGGCCGAGTTCGGGGTTCCAGTTGGCCTGCAGCCAGGCGGTGACCTCGGCGCGGACGGAAGCCTCGTCAATGTCGCTCATCGTTCCCGCCCCCCTACGCCGCGTCCACCGGCGAGCCGGCGGCGGCCATATGTCGCATCATCGCCTCGCGGTGGTGGTGGGCGTCGCCGAACAATACCTCGGATGCCTTCGCCCGCTTGAACCACAGATGCGTGTCGTTGTCCCAGGTGAAGCCAATGCCGCCATGTATTTGCACGGCATGCACCGCCGTCTGGGTGTAGGCGTCGCTGGCGCAGGCCTTGGCGAGCGAGGCGGTGGCGGCGGCATCGGCGTCGCCGTCATCCAGGGCGGCGGCGGCGTAGTAGGCGGCGGATTTGGCGAGTTCCACCTCCAGCAGCATGTCCGCGGCCTTGTGCTTCATCGACTGGAAGCTGGCGATCGGGCGGCCGAACTGCATGCGCATCATCGCATAGGCGAGCGCATCCTCGCGCAGCCGCTCCGCCCCGCCCACCATCTCGTTGGCCAGGCACGCTGCCGCCTCGGCCATGGTGCGCGCGAAGGGGGCGGCGGCCGCGCCCTCGGTGCCCAACAGGGTGGCGGCCACGTCGCGGAACTCAAGCCGCGCCAACTTGCGCGTCGGGTCGAGTGTGGCCAGCTTGCGCCGCCCCAGCCCCGCTGCATCGCCAGGCACGGTGAACAGCGACAGCCCGTCCTCCCCGGCAGACCCCGGCGCGCGTGCCAGCACCACGATCAGGTCGGCGGTATGGCCGTCCAGCACGAAGTTCTTGTGCCCGTTCAGCCGCCAGCCGCCGCCGGCCGGGGTGGCGGTGAGCGTCGTGGCAGCACCATCCCAGCCGCCGCCATCCTCGGCGCTGGCCAGCGTGGCGATCACCCTGCCGTCGGCGATGCCAGGCAGCAGGGCGGCATGGTCGGCCGCCGTCCCGCCGTTCAGGATGGCGCCGGTGGCGAGCACCGCGGTGGCGAAATACGGCGCGCAGAGCAGCACCCGGCCCATCTCCTCCAGCACGATGCCCAGTTCGCCGAAGCCGAAGCCGTGGCCGCCATGGGCCTCGGGAATGCGCAGCGCGGTCAGCCCCTGCGCCTCGTTGATGCGCTGCCACGCCGCGCGCTCCCAGCCCGCATCGGTTTCCATCAGGCGCCGCACCTCGCCGGTCGGCGAGCGGTCCACCAGGAAACGGCGGAGGTTGGAGCGGAATTCCTCCTGCTCCTGCGAAAAGCTGAACTTCATGACAACCCCCCTGCGCGCGGTACCCTGCCGTCAATGGCCCGGAGCGTGGCCGCACCCACGCCCCGGGCGCCGTTGCCGCCGGCTACTGCGCCACCGCCAGGGATAGCGGCGACACCCAGTCGCTGATGCCGGTGCGCGTGCCGTCGGGGCGCTGCACGACCAAGTTGGGGCAGGCGAAGTTGATCGGCATCACGCTGGACGTCACCACCTCGGTCGGCGCATCGGCGGACAGCCCGGCGATGATCTCCTGGCCCAGGCGGCGATCGGCGGTCACCATGTCGGTACCGGAGACATCGATGCGCGGGTAGTGCGCGGCTTCCTCCGGGTCCATGCCGAAATCGGCCACGTAGGTCATCAGCTGGAACACCGATGCCATGATGCGCCGCCCGCCCGAGGCACCCACCGCCATCACCGGCTTGTCGCCCTCCTTGAGGATCAGCGGGCACATGTTGGTCAGCGGCCGCTTGCCCGGCGCGATCGAGTTCGGCTGCCCCGGGCGCGGGTCGAACCACATCACGCCGTTGTTCAGCAGGATACCGGTCTCCGGCAGCACCACGCGGCTGCCGAAGCCGGACATCAGCGTAGTGGTCATCGACACCATGGTGCCCTCGGCGTCGCACACCGTGATGTGGGTGGTGCAGGTCTCCGCCCCCTTCGGCTCCGGCGCCTCCTCGGCACCCAGGCTGGTCAGGCGAGTGTGGTAGGCGGCACGCATCTCGGCCGACAGCTTGCGGAACCAGGCGGCGTCGGGGCGCTGTCCGTACGGGGCGCCGACCATGCCAGCCAGCACGTCCTTCAGCGTGGGGGCCGCCGTGAGCCCGGTGGCGAGCTGCAGCGTGCGGCCGTTGCGCCACGGCACCTGCATGGCCGGCACGATCAGCGCCTGGCAGGACTTGAGGTCCTCGGCATCGATCACGCCGCCCACCGCCTTCTGGTCGCGCACGAAGGCGCTGGCGATATCACCCTCGTAGTAGTCGCGCAGCCCGGCATGCTGCAGGCGCTCCAGCGTGTTCGGCAGATTGCCCTGCACGATGAAGCCGGGCTCGCCCTCGGACGGCGCCGTCGGCGGCAGGCCGTCGCGCAGGTAGACGCGGTTGCTTTCGGCATAGCGGCGCAGCACCGCGGCGGAGCCGGCGACCTTCAGTGTCGTCACCCAGTCCTGCGGCAAGCCCCGCTTGGCCAGCGCCACGGCCGGGGCGAGCACCTCGGCGATCGGCAGCTTGCCCCAGGTGGCGTGCAGCTTCTCATAGCCGGCCACCGAGGACGGCACCGCGACCGACAGCGGGCCGTGGATATTCGTGTCGCCTTCCACTTCGGGCCACTTGAAGCCCTCGGTGGACATCCGGCCGGTCAGCTTGAAATTGGCCGGGCTGAGGTGGCGCGGCGCCACGGGGCCAAAATTTACCACCTCGGCGTCCTTCTGCCCGGCGCGGTGCACCACCGCGAAGCCGATGCCGCCGATGCCGGAGTTCCAGGGCTCCTGGCTGGTCAGCGCGAACGCCGTTGCCACCGCCGCGTCGATGGCGTTGCCGCCGGCCTCCAGCACCGCCACCCCGGCCTCGGCCGCCGAGCGCACCTGCGAGACGACGATGCCGCGCTTGCCGTTGGCCGAGGGCTTGGTGAAGTGCCAGTTGGCGCTGACATGCAGCGGCGGCGTGTAGGTGCGGGCGGGGGCGTCGTTCATGGGGTTTGCTCCTGGACTTGTGGGCAAAAGCTTCCCCCCAAACCGCTCATCGCGCAACCGGGGCCTCCCTTCGCAGCAGGTTGGCCGCCGCAGGCTGGCCGCAGCAGGCCGGCCGCAGCAAGCTGGTGGTGAAGCCCAGCCCGACCGCCTCCCCGCGCCGAGCCGCGGCGATCTGGTCGCGGAACTGGAAGGGCCGGTGCCAGAACAGCAGGGCGTAGCGCTGCGCGGGATCATGCGCGGCCAGATGCCGGATCTCCCCGGCCGGCGGCACCGGCGGGATGACCAGATGGAAATGCAGCACCGCCGCCGGCGCCAGCATCGCCACCGCCGCGCCGAAGCGCCGCAGCCGCCACGGGTCGGTGCAGGCGGCCAGGGCGATCAGCACCCCGGGCAGCAGCAGCCGCTCGCCGATGTTCACCACGCCGAACATGGCACTCGGCAGCACCGCGAATCCGGCGAGGCAGCACAGCGCGGTCAGCACCTCGGGCGAGCGCCGCCCGCCGCGCCAGGCATCCCACGCCACCGCCAACGCCAGCGGCACCATCGCGGCCAGCACGAAGGCCAGGTTGGCCGCCACCCCGGCGTAGTACAGCCACGGCGCCCGCGCCGCATCGCCGATGCCGCCGATCACCATGTTCTGGTAGGGGCCGGACTTGGCCAGGGTGTAAGCCTTGTAGGCGACGAACTCGCGCAGCGTGTTGCCGAACGGCGGAATGTATTCACCGTAATTGTCATCCGCCATCACATACCAGCCGAGCATCGCCAGCGGCGGCGCCAACACCAGCGCGCCGCGCAGCAGATGCCGTTGCAGCAGCGCCCGCCACCCCACCAGCAGGGCGAACACCGCCAGCACCACGGCGTGGCAGAAGAAGATCGCGATCCCCATCGCCAGGTCGGTCCACGCCCCGGTGCCGCGGCGCTGCCAAAACACGTGCAGCAGCAGCAGCGCCAAACCAAGCTGGTAATTGGCGTAGCCGTCCCAGTACGGCGAGTTCAGCACGCCCACCAGCACGATCAGCAGGAAGGTCGCCGGCTCGAACCCGCCCTGCCGATGCGCCAGCCGCCACGCCAGCCAGGCGAAACCCGCCAAATACAGCGTGAGATACGCCAACCCGGCGCCATGGGCCGGCAGCGCGAGGTTCAGCACCCCGAGCAGCGCCTGGGCCGCCGCATTGGGCACTGGCCAGGGCTTGATGGCGAAGGGCACCTCGGCGCCGCGGAGGATCTCGCCGACCAGCCAGCCCTGGTATATCCATTCGTTGAAATCCTGCAGCGGCGGCATCACCGCCAGCAGGTTCAGCGCGGCGGCCAGCGCCAAGGCCAGCCAGGCGGCCAGCGCGAACGGATGGCCGTATCTCATCCGAAGCGGGCGAGGGTGAAGCGCGGGTCGGGCGCGCGATCGTGCAGCACCGCGTCGGCCGCCAGCCGCCCCACGATCGGCCCCAGCGTGTAAGCCACCCCGCACAGCGCGTTGTGGAACCCCGGCAGCCCCGGCGCCTCGCCAATGATCGGCGCGCGGTCCAGCATGGGTGCGACCCCGGTCCAGCTGCGGATCACCGACAGGCCGCGCAGCGCCGGCAGCACGCGCGCCGCCACCCACAAATTGCCCTCGATGTTGCGCCGCACGTTACGGCTGCGCCCGTCCCGCGGGTCGAAGCTGCCGAACCAGCCGCCGCCGATCAGCAACCCGCCGCTGTCCTGCTGCTTCAGCGACAAATGGCGGCGCGACAGGGCAACAAGCTGATCGACAAGGCGCGGCGCCGGCTCGGTCACGATCACCTGCTGCACCGTGCCGGTCACCGGCAGGTCGAGCCCGACCATTGCACCGATCGTGCCGCCCCAGGCGCCGGCGCAGTTCAGCACCCGGCCTGCGGTGATGGTGCCGCGCGTCGTTTGCACCTGCCAGGCCGCGCCCTCGTGGCTGATCGCGCGCACCTCGGCGCCGCGCAGCATCGTCGCCCCGTGGCGTTGCGCCAGCGTGGCCAGCGCCATGGTGCCGCGCAGCGCATCGATCCGCCCCTCGGCCGGGCACCAGTCGGCACCCAGCAGGTCGGTGGCGAGGTGCGGGGCGAGGCTGCGCAACTCGTTCGGGCCGATCAGGTGGCTGTCGATGCCGATGCGCCGCTCCATCGCGACCTTGTCGCGCAGCCAGTCCATGTCGGCCGGTGTTGCTGCCACCATCAGCCCGCCCGTGACGGCGATGCCGAGCGACTCCCCCGCTTCGGCGGCGATCTCCCGCCACAGGGCGATCGACTGGTGCTGCAGCGGCAGGGTGTGGGCCGCCGGGCCGCCATCCTCGGGCATGCCGTCATAGGCGAAATCGTAGGACAGAAGCTGCGCGTGCAGGCTGCCGGCATTGGCGGTGGCGGCGGCCTGGCCCACCTCGTCGCGCTCGGCCACCATCACCTTCGCCCCCTCGCGGGCCAGGTAGTAGGCTGCGGCCAGACCGATCGAGCCGCCGCCGATCACCAGGATGTCGGTGCGCCTTGCCGCCTCGGGCGTGTCGAGCACCGGCATCAGGCGCTGGTTGGGTGCCGGATGTTCCAGCAGCGGCGCATCGAACTCGCCCGCCTCGAACATCAGCGCCGCGGCGGGCACCGGGCGCACCGGCACGCGAGGGGCCGCGAAGGCATCCTCGCCGGGCGCATGCGGGCACAGCCGGGCGATGGTCGCCGCACAGAAGCGGCCCTGGCAGCGCCCCATGCCCGCGCGCGTCGCCTTCTTCAGCACGGCGACGGAAACCAGCCCACCCGCGATCTCCGTGCGCAACCGCCCGGCCGTCACCTCCTCGCAGCGGCAGACGATGGTCTCGTCGGTCAGCAGGGAAGCCGGCGGCGGTGCTGAGGGGGACGGGCGGAACAGCCGCCACAGCGATGCCTGGAACCCCTCCGCGCGGTGAAGCGCCAGGCGATCGGGCGCGCGGTCGGGCACGGTGAAGCCCAGGTCGCGCGCCGCCGCCAGCCCGGCCAGCCGCCCGCGCGCCAGTGCCACGCGCGAGCCACCGAGCAGCGCGCCATCGCCGACCGCATAGACCTCGGGCAGCGCAGTGCGCCCCTCGGCGTCAGTGACCGTGGCGAGATGGCCCAGCCCGTCATTGACGAAGCGATGCGGCAGGCCGAGGGCGCGGGCCAGCGCGGTATCCGGCTGAAACCCGGCATTCATCGCCACCACCCCGGCGGTCACCCGGGCCGGCCCCTGCGGCGTGGCCACTTGTGCGGCCTCCACCCTGTCCGTGCCCTCGAACGCGGTGACATGGCTGCCCCACAGCACCGGCACCCCCGCGCGTTGCAGGGCGGCGAGGTGGCCGATGCCCTTGCGGGTGAGCGCCCCGTCATGGCGCAGCATGCCCAGGGCGGCGCGGAGGCGGGCCAGCGAGGGCTTCGGCGCCGCCTCTACCACGGCGGCGACGCGCACCCCGGCGGTGACCAATTCGGTGGCGAGTTGCAGGTTCAGCGGCCCGTTGCCGGCCACCAGCACCGGCTGGCCCGGCACCACGCGCTGGGCACGCACCAGGCCCTGCACGCCGCCCGTCGTCATCACGCCGGGCAAGGTCCAGCCGGGCAAGGGCACCGGCCGCTCATGCGCCCCGGGGGCCAGCACCAGGCGGCGCGGCGCGAACACCATGGCCCGGCCGGCGACCACCGCGGCCACCTCGTCGGGCGCGAAGGCACCCCAGACCACGGCATCGCGCAGCATCACCACCCCGGCGCGGGCGGCGCGGTCGCGCATCGCCGTCCCGTCGCGGTGCTGGGCGTCCGGCGCGCCATCGGCGTGGCTGGAGGCGAGCGGCTTGTGGTACTGCCCGCCCGGCGCGTCGCGCTCGTCCAGCACCACCACGGCAGCCCCCGCCTCGGCCGCGGCGATGGCCGCCGCAAGCCCCGCCGGGCCGGCACCCACCACCAGCACGTCGCAGGAATGGCTCTCCGGCTGGAAGGCGGAGGGCGTCAGGTCGGCGATGCAGTCCGGCGGGCCGTCGCTGATCGCCATGCCATCCGCCACCTTGACCAGGCAGGCGCGCTGGCCGATGCGGCCGTCGATGGTCACCACGCAGTCGAAACACGCGCCCATGCCGCAATGCAGGCCGCGCGGCGCCCCGCCCGGAGTGGTGCGCCACGCCAGGATGCCCGCCGCCGACAATGCGGCCGCCACCGTCTCGCCCTCCTGCGCGGCGATCTGCCACCCATCGAAGCGCAGGGTCATGGTGCGGCCGGTGGTGCGGATGGCGGGGTGGGTCAGGCGCATCGTCACTCCTGGGGCATGCTGCGGCTGATGATCCTTGCGGCGGCCCGGCGAAACCGGTTGCATGCTGCCGTATCGGCCCCACGATGTATCAACGACGAACCGGCAGGCAGCAACGGGAATCCACGATGGCAGAGTACGATCTGGTGGTGCGCGGCGGCACGGTGGTGACGGGCAGCGACACCGTGCGCGCCGACGTCGGCATCCGCGATGGCCGCATCGCCGCGATCGGCGAGCGCCTGGAGGGTGCGGCAAGCCTGGACGCCGGCGGCCTGCTGGTGCTGCCGGGCGGCGTGGACACCCATTGCCACATCGAGCAGTTGCAGGAAGGCGGCGGTGCGGACGAGGAAACGTGGGAGAGCGCCAGCCGCGCCTGCTTCGCCGGCGGCACCACCTCGGTCGTGTCCTTCTCCACCCAGTTCAAGGGCCAGGGCATCCTTGCGCCGCTGGCCGAATATCACCGCCGGGCACAGCGGGCGATGGTGGACTACTCCTTCCACCAGATCATCACCGACGCCACCGACGACGTGATCTGGAAGGAGATCCCGCAGGTGGTCGCCGCCGGCGTGCGCAGCCTGAAGGTGTTCCTCACCTACGATCCCTTGCGGCTCGACGACCGTGCCTTCCTGCGTGTGCTCGCCGCCGCCCGCCGCGAGGGCGCGCTGGTGACGGTGCATTGCGAGAACTACGACGCGATCGGCTGGCGCACCGAGGCGCTGCTGGCCGCTGGCCACACCGCGCCCAAGTTCCACGCCTTGTCGCGCCCGCGCATGATCGAGCGCGAGGCCACCCACCGCGCCATCGCGCTGGCCGAGATGGTCGACCAGCCGATCCAGGTGTTCCACGTCTCCTGCAGCGAGGTGGCCGAGGAGATCGCCCGCGCCCGGCATCGCGGCCTCAAGGTGTGGGGCGAGACCTGCCCGCAATACTTCACGCTCACCGCCGCCGACATGGACCGCCCGGGCTTCGAGGGTGCCAAGTTCATGTGCTCGCCCAGCCCGCGCGACACCGCCGACCAGGCGGCATTGTGGGAGGATGTGCGCCGCGGCACACTGGACATCGTCAGCTCCGACCATTCCGGCTGGGGCTACGAGGGCGCGGCCGGCAAGCGGGTGAACGGCGTCGGCGCGCCGTTCCGCGACATCCCCAACGGCGTGCCGGGCCTCGCCGCGCGCCTGCCGATCCTGTTCAGCGAGGGGGTGGTGAAGGGGCGCATCGACATCAACACCTTCGTGCGCATCACCGCCACCAATCCGGCCCGCCTGTTCGGCCTCTATCCGCGCAAGGGCAGCGTGGCCCCCGGCTTCGACGCCGATCTCGTGCTGTGGGACCCCGCCCGCCGCGTGACGCTCACCAACGCGTTGATGCAGCACGCCATCGACTACACGCCCTACGAGGGGATGGAGGTCACCGGCTGGCCGGTCGCCACCATCCGCCGCGGCGAGGTGGTGATGCAGAACGGCACCGTCCTGGCCGAACCGGGCGGCGGCCAGTTCCTGCCGCGCGGTCCGTACGACATGATCCGCCCGCGCGGGGTGCTGCCGGACGGATTCGATGCGTCGGCCTTCGCCTGAGCGCGGCGACATGGATGGAACGGAGAGTATGATGGACGTGGATATCGGCACCTGGGCGCGCTGGCAGGCCCCGGAACAGATCGGCTGGTCGGCCGCCAGGCTGGCCGAGGCGCGCGCCTTTTCCGGCACGATCAACACCGCCGCCGTCATGGTGGTGGCCGGCGGCAAGGTGGTGGATGCCTGGGGCGAGGTGGCGCGCCACTACAACGTGCATTCCATCCGCAAGAGCTTCCTGTCCGCACTGTACGGCATCCATCACGAGGCGGGTCGGGTGGATCTGGAGGCGACTCTCGCCTCGCTGGGCATCGACGACAAGCTGGGGCTGAGCGAGCGGGAGAAGCTGGCCAGCGTGCTGCAACTGCTGTGCGCGCGCTCGGGCGTCTACCATCCCAGCGGCTACGAATCGCCCAACATGATCGCCATCAAGCCGGACCGGCACAGCCACGGGCCGGGCGTGAACTGGTGCTACAACAACTGGGACTTCAACGCGCTGGGCACCATCTTCCGCCAGTTGACCGGGGCGGACATCCACGCCGACTTCAAGGCGCGCATCGCCGACCCGATCGGCATGCAGGATTATGTGCCCGAACGCGACGGCTCGTACATGCCGCTCGAAGCCTCCGACCATCCGGCCTATCCGTTCCGCATGACGGCGCGCGACCTGGCGCGGTTCGGCGAGCTGTTCCTGCGCCGCGGCGCCTGGGGCGGGGTGAAGCTGGTGCCCGAGGCTTGGGTGGAGGACAGCGTGGCGCCGATCTCCGCCGCCGGCACCGCGGGTGCATATGGCTACATGTGGTGGGTGGCGCGCGACGGCCTGTTGTTCCCGGGCGCGCGCGTGCCGGCGGGCAGCTACTCGGCCAATGGCGCGGGCGGGCACTACGTCGTGGTGCTACCGAAGCTGGACGCCGTGGTGGTGCATCGCGTGGATACCGACATCAAGGACAACGCCGTCACCTCCGGCCGCTTCGGCCAGTTGCTGAGGCGCATCCTGGCCGCCGCGCCCGGGTGAACCGCAATCGCCGCACTGAGTATCGGCATGTTCCTTCGTTCAGCGCCCGGCGTGACGATCAGCCAACCCGGGCGGCGATGCGCGCGCGGATGGCGGCCTGGTCGGCGGCGGTGAGCGGAAAGCCCCACATCAGCGCCACCGCCACCAGCTTCAGCGCGATCGGCAACAGGCAATACAGCGCCACCAGGGCGGCCAGGGCGGTGGCGCTGTTCTCGCCGGTCATCTGAAACCCGGCGAGGTCCAGCAGCGGGAAGGCAATGCCCACGGCCAGCGCCAGACCGGCCTTCTGCGCCATCGTCCAGGCGGCGAAGAACAGCCCGGCGCGCTGCTCGCCGCTGTGCAGTTCATCCAGGTCCACCACGTCGGCCTGTATCGCCGGCGGCAAGGCGAGGTCGGCGCCCAGGCCCAGCCCGCTGGCCACGCAGATCACCGCGAAGCCCACCACCGCGCCCGGCCCCAGCAGCGGCACGAAGGCGAAGGCGGCGCACGCCCACAGCATCGCCACCGCCCAGGCGCGATGCTTGCCCCAGCGTCGCGCCGCCAGGTTCCACAGCGGCAGCCCGGCAATGCCGGCAAGGAAATAGAGTAGCAGCAGCGGGCCCGCGGCCTCCGGCGCCTGCAGCAGCTGGGCACACAGCAACAGGAAAAGCGTGGCCGGCAGCCCGTTCGCCACCCCGTTCACCAGCCACGCCACCAGCAGCCGGCGGAACGGCGCATTGCCCGCCGCCATGCGCAGCGCCGCCGCCAGCCCCATGGTGCGGCCCATCGCTCCACTGGGCGGGCGCGGGCGTTCCGGCACCGCCACCAGCATCAGCAGCACCAGCGGCAGGGCAAGGCTCAGTGTCAGGACCGCCAGCAGGTGCAGCGACCCCGCCGCGCCCGTGATGCCCAGCACCGCCGGCAGGGCGGCCGACAGCACGATGCCCAGGATGGTGCCGCCTTCGCGCCAGGTGGTGATGCGGGTGCGTTCGGCGTAGTCGTTCGACAGTTCCGCGCCCCAGGCCTGGTAGGGCAGGGACATCAGCGTCCAACCCAGGGTCACCAGCGCCGCGAAGCAGAACAGCCAGACGGCCCCGGCCCCTTCCGGCGGGAAGAACAGCCCGGCGATGCCCAGCCCGGCCACCGGCAACGCGGCGGCGATGAACGGCCGGCGACGGCCGAAGCGCCCGGCTAGGCTGTCCGACCAGCGCCCCACCAGCGGGTCGCTCACCACGTCCAGCAGGCGCACGGCGGTCAGCACGAACCCGACGGTGGCCAGCGGCAACCCCATATCCCCGGCCCAGAACGCCGGCAGGTAGACGGTCAGCGGCAGGCCCAGCAGGGCGAGCGGAATGGCGGGGGCGGCGTAGGCGGCGAGAACCCGCGGCGCCAAACTCACGCGGCAGCTCTCATGCGGGATTGTTTCATGCAGGGCGGGCCAGGATCACCTGTCCGACATCGGTCCAGCGCGCGCTGAAGCCGGTCTGGCAATAGGCGAGGTAGTATTCCCACAGCCGCTTGAAACGCGCGTCGTAGCGCTGGGCGTCGGCGCGCTGCGGCAGGTGGGAGATCTCGGGCCAGGCACGCTGGAAGGCGCCGTACCAGCGCGACAGCGTCTCGGCGTAGTCCTGGCCGAACCAGTGCGCCTCGCGCCATTGCAGGCCCGCCGCCGCCACCTCCTCGCGCAGCCGCGCCGGGCTCGGCAACATGCCGCCGGGGAAGACGTGGCGCTGGATGAAGTCGGCTGTGCGCACATAGTCGGTCCAGAATCGGTCGGCGATGGTGATGGTCTGGATGCCGGCCAGCCCGCCCGGCGCCAGGCGGTCGCGCACCGTGGCGAAATAGGCCGGCCAGAACTTGCGGCCCACCGCCTCGAACATTTCGATGGAGGCGATCCGGTCGAACTGGCCCTGCACGTCGCGGTAGTCCTGCAGGCGCAACTCCACCCGGTCGGACAGGCCTTCGCGTGCCAGGCGCTCCCGGGCCAGTTCCAGTTGCGACGGCGACAGCGTCAGGCCGACCACCTGGGCGCCGTAGTCGCGCGCCGCCATCGCTGCGAAGCCGCCCCAGCCGCAGCCGATCTCCAACACGCGCATGCCCGGGCGCAGGTCGAGCAACTCACACAAATGGCGCATCTTGCGGTCCTGCGCCGCCTGCAGGTCCTCGGCGGGGTCGGCGAACATGGCCGAGGAGTAGGGCAGGCTCGGGTCGAGCCAGCGGGCAAAGACCGCGTTGCCGAGGTCGTAGTGCTCGATGATGTTGCGCGCCGCCCCGCCGCGGGTGTTCGGCCGCAGCCGGTGCGTCATCCAGCTCAGCGCGCGCACCCAGGGGCGGCCGCGCAGCAGCGGCTCCCACTGTGCCTCGTTGGCCGCGGCCAACGCCATCACCTCGCGGATGTCCGGGCTGTCCCACAGCCCTTCCAGATAGGCCTCGGCCAGCCCGAGGCTGCCGCCGACGGCCAGGCGGGTCACGGCGCGCGGATGGCGGAACACGATCGTGGCGGTGGGCTTCTCGGTGGCCACCACGCGATGGCTGCTGCCGTCGGGCAGCACCACGGTCAGCGTGCCGACGCGGATCATGCGGGCCAGGCGCAGCGCCAGGCGAAGGCGCGGGTCGCGCGGCGGTGCGGTGCCGTACTCCATCATCCCACCGGTCCGCAATCCGCTCATGGGTGCCCTCCTAGGCTGACCGGCTCGCCCGGCGGGGGCGGGGCCGGATGGTAGTGGGCGCCGCGCAGCCATAGCCGCAGCGCCTGCCAGTGGATGGCCGCTATCACCTTGAACGGCACCAGCGGCATGGCGAACACCATGCGCCACAGCCGCGCGGTGGTCAGCGGCGCCGCGCGCAGGCGCATCACCGCGGTCATGCGCGGCTCCTGCGCCGTGCCGTAGGCGATGGCCAGGGTGAACAGGCTTGCGCGCTCGTCCGCCGGGCCGGGTTCCTGGGGCGTGATGAAATCGGGGGCGCGGCAGGTGAAGCGGTAGCCGCCGGCCAGGTCGTGGAAGGGCGAGACATGCATGCGTTTCGCGGCACTGTGGCGCAGGTCTCCAGGGTCGGCGACCGGCAGCAGGTAGCCGTGCTGGTCGCCGAAGGTGTTCTTCACCTGGTGCAGTATGGCGCCCAGGCGGCCGGAATCGTCGAAGCAAAAATAGCAGGAGATCGGGTTGAAGCCGAAGCCCAGCACGCGCGGTATCACCACGAAATGAATGCGCGCGGCATAGGCGGACAGCCCGGCCTCGGCCAGCCGGCCGGCCACCCAGTCGCGCAGGCTGCTGCCGTCGCGCGGCCCGTGGTCGCGATCGTGCAGCGCCACCGGGGCGAAACTGTTATGGGCGAAGCCGCGCACGTCCGCCGCCACCTCGCCGATGCGGTCCAGGTCGAAGGCCAGCATCCAGATGCGGTAGCCGAAGCGCAGCCTTGGTGCCACGTGGCGGGCATGCATCACCCGCCCCGACATGATCAAGGCCGGTGGAATCAAGGCCGGTGGAATCGGGGCGGGCGGGGCCGCGGTTTCGCCCACTAGGCCGCCCGGCTGTAGGCAGCCGCCGCCGCCGACCAGGGCGGGGCCACGCCGAGGGCACGGGCCACGCGCACGGCGCTGGCGATGCCGTCCTCATGGAATCCCCAGCCGGTCCAGGCGCCGGCGAACCACACCCCGCCGCCGCCCTGTATGTCGTCGAGCAGCACCTGCGCGCGCATCGCGGCGGCGTCGAACTGCGGGTGGCGATAGTTCCGCGTGGACAGCACCAGCGAGGGATCGGGATCGCGCAACGGGTTCAGGCTCACCAGCAGGGGTTGCTGGGTTACATGGCCCTGCAGCCGGTTCATCCAATAGGTGACGCTGACCTGCGCGCGATGGTCGGCCGCGCCATTGGACAGGTAGTTCCAGGCCGACCACACGCCGCGGCGGCGCGGCATCAGCGCGCGGTCGCTGTGCAGCACGGCCACGTTGTCCTGGCTGCCGATCGCGCCCAGCACCTGGCGCTCAGCCGGCGCGGCATCGCCCAGCAGGGCGAGCGCCTGGTCGGCATGGCAGGCCAGCACCACCTGGTCGAAACCCTCGCTGCTGCCGTCGGCCAGGTGCAGCCGCACCCCCGTGCCGTCGCGGCTCACCCCGCGCACCGCGCTGCCCAGCCGCACTCGTCCTTCCAGCGCCTCCAGCACAATGTTGACGTAGCTGCGCGACCCGCCAACCACGGTGCGCCATTGCGGACGGTTGGTAACGCGCAACAGCCCGTGGTTGTGGAAGAAACGGGCGAAATGGCGCGCCGGGAAGGCGCGCATGCCCTCTACCGAGGCCGACCAGATGGCCGCACCCATCGGCAGGATGTGGTGGTTGACGAAGGCCGAGCCATAGCCGCGCCGCCCCAGCCAATCGCCCAGCGCCTCGTCGCCCGTCGCCTCCAGCAGGGCAGGCGCCTCGCGGTAGAAGCGCATGATGTCGCGCAGCATGCCCCAGAAGCTGGGCCGAAGGGCATTGCGCCGCTGGGCGAAAAGCTGGTGCAACTCGCCGCCGCCATATTCCAGTGCGCCATTGCCCACCGACACGCCGAACGACATCTCGCTGGCCCGGGTGGCCACCCCCAGCGCTTCGAAGAAGCCGGTTAGATTGGGATAGTTCAACGTGTTGTAGACGATGAACCCGGTATCGACAGGAATGGTCGGCGCGGATGTTCCCCCCACCTGCGCCGCCCCCATGGATCCGGCATCCACCACCACGTCCTGGGTGTCGGCATGCCCGCCGGCGCGGCTCGCCGATTCGAACAGGGTGACGCAGGCGTGCTCGCGCAGCAGCCAGGCGGCGGACAGGCCGGAAATGCCGGCGCCGACGACGGCCACCCGCAAGCGCCGTTCCCCGGCCGGACTCCGCGTCTGGCCGACGGGTGGCAAGATCAATGTATTCATGCGCTTTGATGTCGTGCGGTCCGCAAATGTGTCAAGGACGGGATGGGTGTCGACAGGGGCATGACACGGCGGTGCCAGGCGTTCCCGCTCGGGCCCGCCAACGCCTGCTCCTCGGATTCGTCCGAAGCCGGTGAACTTCGCGGGCCGGGCACTAGGCAGCCGCCGCGTCCTCGCCTATCGAGGGCGGGACTGGGGAAAAGGCCGGAAGTGCCACGCGGATCTGCCCGATGACTGTCACGCCCGCTACGGCGCCGCGCCCGGCTGGAAGCCTGTCGGCTTTCGCGGTGCCCGACTATCGCCGGCTGTGGCTGATCGGCACCGTCTCCTCGGTGGTGCGCTGGCTCGACACGCTGGCCATGGCGGTGTTCGCCTACCAGCAGACCGGCTCGGCCTTCATCGTCGCCATGCTGACCATGCTGCGGATGCTGCCGATGGGCGTGGTGGGCATGATGCTGGGCGCCCTGGGCGAGCGCGTGCAGCGGCGCACCATGCTGCTGGCCGTGCTGGTGCTGATGTGCGCCACCGCCCTGGCGCTGGCCGTGCTGGCGTTCAGCGGGCGGCTGGCGGTGTGGCACCTGGCGGTGGCCAGCCTGCTGAACGGCATGGCGTGGGCCAGCGACAACACGGTGCGGCGCTTCCTGATCGGCGAGGTGGTGGGCGCGGCGCGGCTCAGTGCGGCGATCTCGGTCGATATTGGCGCGAGCAACGCGGCGCGCATGGTGGGCCCGGCAGCCGGCGGCGTGCTGCTGGCCGGGGTGGGCATCGAGGGGGCCTTCGCGCTGGGCGCGGTGCTGTACGTGCCGACCATCGTGGCCGCGTGGCGCATCGCCTACCGCAACCCCACCATGGGCGGCAGCGGCATCTCGCTGGCCGCGCGCATCGCCGAGGGCTTCGCGGTGGTGCGCCGCGACCCACGCCTGATGGGCGCCATGGTGGTGACCCTGGTGTTCAACCTGTTCGGCTGGCCGTTCACCAGCATGGTGCCGGTGATCGGCGCGGACAGCCTCGCCCTCGCCCCGCAGGCGATCGGTCTGCTCGCCGGCATGGATGGGCTGGGCGCGCTGGCCGCGGCGGCCGCGCTGGCGGTGTGGCTGCGGCCGTCCCAGTACCGCGCGACATATGTAGGCGGCACCGCCTTGTTCCTGTTGTTTGTCATCGTCTTCGCGCTGTCGCCGGGCGCGATCAGTGCAGGGGCGGCGCTGGTGGTGACCGGCGCGGCCTCGTCCTGCTTCGGGGTGATGCAGTCCACCCTGGTCTATGTGCTGGCGCCGCCGGAACTGCGCAGCCGGGTGTTCGGCGTGCTGGCGATGTGCATCGGCACCGCGCCGATCGGCTTTATTCATCTCGGCCTGCTTGCGGACGTGATCGGCGCGCCCCACGCCACCGCGCTGATCGGCGTGGAGGGGCTGCTGGCGCTCGCGCTGACCCGCCGCTGGTGGCGGGCAATCTGACGGTCGCAGCCCATCCAGGGGCCGCGGGCAATCTGAACAGGGTGCGATGAACGAAGCCAACGCCGACCGGCCGCTGCGCGGGATACTGATCATCCTGGGTGCGGTGTTCTGCTTCACCGTGTCCGACGCCATGGCCAAGTGGCTGGGCCAGACGCTGCCAGTGACCCAGATCAACTGGATCCGCTACCTCGTGTTCGTGCCCTTCGCGCTGGTGCTGGTGCTGCGCACCGCCGGCGGACGGGTGCGGGTGCGCCACCCCGGCCAGCAGGTGGCGCGCGGGCTGCTGCTGGCCGTCTCGGCGCTGCTGTTCGTGTTCGCCCTCCAGATGATGCCGCTGGCTTCGGCCACCGCGGTGGGCTTCGTCTCGCCGCTGTTGATCACCGCCCTGTCGGTGCTGATGCTGGGCGAGGTGGTGCGGGCTGCGCGGTGGATCGCCATCGTCATCGGCCTGCTCGGCGTGCTGCTGATCGTGCGGCCGGGCACCGACGCCTTCCAGCCGGCCGCCCTGCTGGTGGTCGGCTCCTCCGCCACCTGGGCCGTTGCGGTGATCCTGACGCGGCGCATGTCGGGGCACGACCCCACGGCCACCACGCTGCTGTGGTCGGCGGTGGTGGGCCTGCTGGCCACCACCGCGACGCTGCCCTTCGGCTTCGTCTGGCCGAGCGCCGTGGACTGGGGGTTGGGTATCGCGTTGGGGCTGGTGGCCTCGGCCGGGCAATACCTGATGGTGCAGGCGTACCGCTTTGCCTCGGCCTCGATGCTGGCGCCGTTCAGCTACTCGTCGTTGCTGTGGAGCACGGCGCTGGGCTGGGTGCTGTTCGGCGGACTGCCGGACAACTGGACCTGGGTGGGGGCGGCAGTGATCATCGCCTCCGGCCTGGTGGCGGCGCGGCCGGAGCGCAAGCGTGGTTGAAGAAAGCATGTTCTTTTTTGAAAAAAAGAACCAAAAAACTTCTATCCGTTTGCGCCCGGGCATTCACGATGCAAAACGGATAAAAGTCTTTTTGCTTCTTTTTCTTCAGAAAAAGAAGATTCTTCCCTCCTGAACCCTACCGCCCGAATCCCTGTCCGCCATTCACCGACACGATCTGCGCAGTCACCCACACGGCCAAGGGCGAGGCGAGGAACATCACCACGTTCGCCACCTCCTCCGGCCGGCCGAGCCGCCCCGCCGGCATCGAGTTGAGGATGCCATTGTATAGCTTGGGGTCGTCCGTCTTGCGCCGTTCCCACGATCCGCCGGGGAACTCGATCGAGCCGGGGGCGACGCAGTTCACCCGGATACCGTGCTTGGCCAGGGTTGCCGCCTGGGTGCGGGTATAGTGGATCACCGCCGCCTTGGCCGCGCCATAGGCCGGCGTGCGCACCGAGGGGTTGAGCCCGGAGCCCGAGGCGATGTGGATGATGCTGGGCCCGGTGCCCTTCATCAGCCACGGCATGGCCTCGCGCGAGGCGCGCACCGCGGCCATCAGGTCCACGTCCAGGCTCGCCTCCCAGCTTTCCTCGTCGTCGCCGCGCCCGAAGCCGGAGGCATTGTTCACCAGGATGTCGATGCCGCCGAGCGCCGCGGCCGCGGCCGGGATGTAGGCGCCGATGGCGGCCGCATCGGCCAGGTCGCAGGGCGCGGCATGCACCGTCCCGCCGAAGGCCGCCATCTCGTCGCGCGTGGCTTCGAGCGCCTCGGCACCGCGCGCGCAGATCGACACCGCGGCGCCGGCCTCGGCGAAGGCCAGGGCGATCGAGCGGCCGATGCCGCGGCTGCCGCCGGCCACGATGACGCGGCGGTCCTTGAGGTTCAGTTGCATGGAGAATACCCGTTCGTGCGCCGCGATGGTTGCCGTACTGCGCGGCGCTGACAAGGTGGGCGGGCGCATGCGCGGGTTCCGCCCGCTGGTGCACAAGGGCTGGTGACTCCGCCTCGCGCTCGGCGCAAACTGGCCGGGCAGCAATCGGTTTCAAGGAGGAAACGGGCATGGCAAAAAAGATGCTTGAGGGCAAAGTCGCACTGGTCACGGGCGGGGGGCGCGGCATCGGCAGGGCGATCGCCCTGGTGATGGCCGAGAACGGCGCCCAGGTGGTCGTCAACGACATCGGCGCCGCCGTCGACGGTTCGGGCAACGACTCGACCCCCGCACAGCAGGTGGTCAGCGAGATCGAGGCGGTGCACGGCCAGGGCCAGGCCGTCGCCAACTACGACTCCGTCGCCGATTGGGACAGCGCCCAGCGCATGGTGCAAACCGCCATCGACCGCTTCGGCAAGATCGACATCGTGGTGAACAACGCCGGCATCCTGCGCGACACCATCTT